>ERZ795058.343-NODE-343-length-75068-cov-8.239438_pt1 | contig 75068 bp, 69 predicted proteins | sample MGYA00375142_ERZ795058 | MGnify/ENA primary metagenome ERZ795058 (study PRJEB30187, sample SAMN05720210) | activated sludge metagenome | isolation source: anaerobic digester from wastewater treatment plant | place: Japan | collected 2015-04-20 ... | reverse complement strand
CGCTCATGAGGAGGTCCAACTGCTGTTGCTTGGCATTCATTCTCATGAATATCTGCTGCTGTTCAGCGTCCGAAATCATCGCCTGACACCGGTGGAGCAGATTCGCCCTGCCTGTTATGGCAAACCGGAACCGATTGATCGCATAATACCAGCGACCAATCCGGGCACCAGAAAGGATATCACGACGCAGAAGCTCACTCAGAAGTTTGAGGAAATCCTGCTCATTGCAGAATTCGTCGGAAATTTGGGCCATGAGGTCAATGAGTATCCCGGCAGACGGATCATCCCTGTCCATTCCGACCAGAGTGAACACATCGCGCTCAACAGAATCGCTGGCGCCGGAAAGGCTTTCCGTAAACGAGTTCACATTATCCGAATAGCATCCGCAGGATTGCCGTAATACCTGAACAGCCGGTTCCAGCGTTTCAAACGGAAGCGGTTCGCCCTTGATTGCATCAACCAGCATGAAAAGTGCCCGCTTTGCTTCCTGATAAATTGGCTGGCTCACGGTAGTCAACGGCGGCAGAGTCATTGCAGCGGATTCAACATCGTCGAAACCGGTTACCGCTACGGCGTAGGGAACTGAAATGCCCCGCTCCTGCAGGGCAGAAAGAACGCCAAACGCCATGTTGTCGTTGGACGCAACTATGGCACGGGGCGCAAGACCAAGCGTGTCAAACCAGTACGCAACCGCGTCAATTCCCGATTGACTGTTAAAATCGCCTTCGTACAGCAGTTTGGCGTCAACATTTTGTCCGTGCTCGCGCATTGTCTCCACAAACATCTTTTTCCGCCGGTCGGCATCGGCATTCCCGGCAGGACCGCTGATAAACGCGATCGGAGCATACCCGTGATCTTCAATCAGGTGAACAACCATATCCTTCATGCCGGTATCATTGTCAACGAGTATCCGGGGAGTTGTCGTCCCGGCAGGACCAACGCTTATTGAAGGTATTGCTGAATATCGCTTGCAGAAAGAATCAAATTTTTCCTTTGCCACCCCGTTTCCCAATGTTCCGCCGCAATACACAATACCGTCCAGAAGTTGGGGGTCCAGAAACTCGTACGCGATGTTTTTCGTTTTTTCAAACGGATTGAGCGGTGAATACTCAAGTGCTCCGCCAACATAGGTGCGAATTTGAATACCAAGCTCATGGGCAGCATCACTCACGCCCCTCCAGACAGCTTCCTGGTACACACTGATTTCATTAAACGAATCGGCAACGAGCCCAATAGTCATACAATACCCTTCCTCTCTCTCATCATCGGCACGAAAAATGGTGTTCCGTAGCCCCTTGTTTGTACACTGTTACTACATACTACTATAAAAAGAGGACGGAAATACAGAGCTCTGTATTCCCGTCCGTCCTTTTTGTAATGCACACGTTTTTTAACGGTCTCGTGTATTCAGCTTCCGGTATCAGTCTTCTTTTTCAACGTCGATGGTCTTGGGAAGAACCAGATTGAGAATGATGCCGACGACCGTGGCAAGGGCCACGCCGGCGAGCTGGAACTTGAGGTTCTCTCCGATGTTGAAGGAGAGCATTCCCCCGCCAATACCGATAACCATGATAACCGAGCTGACGGTCAAATTACGTTTATACTTGAAATCGACACCGCTTTCCACGATGGTCCGCAGTCCGCTGGACGCGATGATTCCAAAGAGGAGCATGGAAATGCCGCCCATTACCGGAGTGGGAATGGTCTGGATGATGGCGCCGACCTTGGTAATGAGGGAAAGGATAACCGCGATAACGGCTGCGCCTCCGATGACCCACACCGAAAAGACGCGGGTAATGGCCATAACACCAATGTTCTCACCGTAGGTGGTATTGGGAGGTCCTCCCCAGAAAGCTGCCCAGGCAGTCGCGATTCCGTCTCCGGCGAGGGTCCGGTGAAGTCCGGGATCCTTGTAGAAGTCCTTTCCGACGACACGGCTGGTGACCATGATGTCTCCCAGATGTTCACAGATGGTGGCGAAAGACACAACCACGAAGGTAAGCGCTGCGGTCAGGCCAAACTTCGGCATGGTGAAGGTAGGAAGGCTGAACCAGGAGGCTTCCTTGACCACGGTAAAATCAATAAGCTTGTACACCGGGAAAAAGACACCCATGATCAGGGTGAACACATAGCCCGCGGCAAGACCGATAAGAATCGGGATGACATTGAAAAAGCCCTTGAAAAAGATGGTCGCGACAATGGCGACCAGCAATGTAAAGGCGGCGATTGAAAGCAGAACCAGGCTGTAGTTACCATTAATGTCATTCATCGCCATACCCATGGCAGTCGGGGCAAGGTTCAAACCGATAACGATGATGACCGAACCGATAACCACCGGAGGAAGCACCCGGTCGAGCCATTTCGTTCCCACCTGCCGGACCAGCAGGGCAACCAGTGTATAGAAAAGACCGGCAACTACCGCACCGCCGAGGGCATATTCCATCCCGTACGCGGAGCTTACACCGATTATCGCCGGAATGAAGGCAAACGATGATCCCAAAAACGCGGGCACCTTTGCACCGGTAATGGCGATATAAATGAGCGTACCGGAACCGGCAGCAAAAAGCGCCGCGGACGGACTGAGTCCGGTAAGCATGGGAACGAGCACCGTCGCGCCGAACATGGCAAACACGTGCTGGAAACTCAGGGGAATCCACTTGCCCAAGGGCGGGCGTTCACTGACTCCAATTGTTACATGTGACATGATTTGTATCCTCCGGAAAGCAGAATATCATGGTATAACAGCCGTCCGCAAGCAAAACCGGCAGAAATCCGTTCAGGAGGCCAACGGCTGCGGCGCGTCAGGCTCAGGAGACGAATTATCAGGCGGCGGTCCGGCAAAACGCATCAGCATGGTGATTTTTTCGAGTACCAGACGAAGTGCTTCGCGGAGCGGGCGGCGGATATGTTGGGTTCCGGGATCGAGAGCAAGCATCTGTGCGGTAATATCGCTCATGATGGGAGGAACCGCACCGAACTCGCGGAGAAGATCCTCTTCTGAATACTGCTTGCGCAGAAGCGCGGTACCGTCATCGTCATGAAGCGGCAGAAACCGGCAGGGCTTCCAGCGCGGCCGTCCGTCCTTGCCCCGGTCGCCGGTATAGGCAAAGAGACGACAGATCATGGCGCGGCCGTCGTAGACTGTACAATGGTAGGGATTCACGGGGTCAAAGAACATGCAGCCGCGATCGGCATCACTTCGGGGGGAAAGAAACGTCCCGTCGAGAATGGCCTGGGCCCGTTCCGGCTGGCGGATGAGCATCCAGACCGCAAGATACAGTGCTTCACATTCAAGCACATCTGGCTCAAAATCCACACAGCAGGTTCCGCATCCCTCCGGACAGCTGAAGGGGCTTGCTTCACGCCATTGTTGCTGAGCCCGGTCTATTCCCCGATAAATTTCATCAAGCCCGTCAACCATTGGTTGCAAGCTGGTTTCAGCTATGGCGTCTATTCGTATCATCGGGGAAAAGCTCCATGGTAACGGGATGAAGGGAGTATATACGGCGGAAGAAACTTTGAAAAGCGGACTGCTATCAAAATTGTTGAAACTGCTACCAAAATTGTTGAAAAAAAACGGCCATTCCCCAAAGGAATGGCCGGACAGGGCGGATTCAGTTACCCGACGAAAAGAACAATCTCCGGGCGAAGGGAAGAAAGCTTTCTACGGCCATTTCCCTGGTCAGGCGATGGCCTGCGTGGAACTCCCGTATCTCGACCGGAACTCCAGCCGCGGCCATTTTATCGGCTATGTAGCGGGTTCCCCGAGGAATCCAGCGAAAATCATCCCGGTCGCCATAAACAAAGACTCCGGCAGCTAGCCGGGCGGTTCCGGCACGATAGTCTGTCAGTTTCTTGTCGATACCGCCAAAACCCTCTTCCCAGGCTTCCCGAATTTTGGCGTCCTCATACGATCCGTCAAGTGTGGGAATTCGTGCGTGTGGGTGAGGAAGCGTCAGGTCCGGAGAATAGACGGCTCCATACGCCTTCGGATAAATATCCTGCCATCCCGCGAGGGTATCCCGCAGGCCGTTCTCATCCCAGGCGCCCGGGCAACAAGCCCAAAACGAGGAAAAGGTTTCCGGATGTTTTATCCCGAGATTCCAGGAACCAAATCCACCCATGGAAAAACCCGCGAGCATCCGTCCGGACGGATCCCTGATTGTCCGGTACTTCCGGTCAATAAAGGGAACAATCTCGTCCACAAGCGCGTCTTCCCAATTGCCGCTCACAGGAGAGTTTGCCCAGAATGAGCCGAAAAGATCACAGGATTCGTCAACACCGACAAAGATGACATCCGGTACTCCGCCGGAACGAAGGGCGTCCGCAAGCGGAGCGACAACGCTCTGGGGGGTTTCACCGAACCCGTGCAACGCGTACACAACCGGATAACGCGTATCCCCGGACGAAGCGTAGGACTCGGGAAGAACAATGTACAGGGGAACAACCCGATCCTTTTCGAGAAGCCCTTTGTTTACCGACGGTGATCGAATTCCGATCGTCGTTATGGTATCCGACTGGGAATGCTCATACATCACTTTTGGACGATTCCCGCCGCAAGCGGCAACGGAAAACAACAAACCTGCCAGAAGGCATCCCGTAAAAATACGTGAAGATATCTGTTTCATACGGAAACTATAACAAGACCGCGGCCGCCGGTATGAACAGTTCTTGCTCAGTTTGAATAATTGGGCGTACACTGGAGCAATGGAAAGGGAACAGTACCGGAATACACTGGTACGATTGATACAAGCAATCGAGAAGACGCTCCCGGATCAGATATCGCTTGATGATCTGGCGGCAGAGGCGTACCTTTCAAAATATCATCTGCATCGCGTATTCAGGGCCCTGAGCGGAGTACCTCTTGCTGAATATATTCGCAGGAGGAGGCTGACCGATAGTCTGGAAGCTCTTTCTGATTCCGCAAAAACGGTTCTTGCCATAGCACTCGACTACGGGTTCAGTCATGAACAAAGCTACATCAGAGCGTTCCGATCCCTGTGGGGCATAACTCCAGGCGAGTATCGAGAACAAAAACCGTTACTGCCCGCGACCCTGCCCATTTCTCCCGAAAGTCTCATCTCCGTCGGACATGACAACGCATTGATTACACCCGGTTGTGTCGCCCGTGCGGATTTTCACCTCTGCGGGGTCCGTCATTTTATCCGGGATGAAGAAAACATGCGGGATAATTCAGCCGCTTCAACGGCACGATCATTCATGCAGAATGATTTGCTCCGAATACCCGTACCCGTATACGCCGATCGTTATGTGGGCTATATAGAACATTGTGAGGATCCCGAGGATAACTGGTACATGACCTGTGCGGAACTGCGAAAAACACCCGGTCTGCGTGATCTCGATACCGTCAAATCAGCCGGTTTTGAATACCGCCACATCCATAAACAATTATACCGCGAATTTCTCTGTGTATCCCGTATTCACCCGACAAAACTCCTTTGGGAAGATGTCGTCAGTCTTTATCACACAATTTTTTACGAGTGGATGCCGGCAAACGTGAAAAACATAGAACCCGGTTGGCATATTGAGTATGTGGACCTTGCACGGGCACGAGAGGATTATAGCGAGTTCCGGGTTTTGGTGCCCGTAAGTACTGTATGAACCCTTCATTTGAACTGGCTCCGGCGGACATCAACTTTTGATTATTCCCTGTACACGTATCGGACCGGGTCAGGATTCATTCTGTACCGGTTCCTGAAGCCGAAATACAAGGTAAAAGCCTCGCGGGGTAATTTACTCTGAGCAATTCCTGTAGTACCCTGTTCTCCGGCTTGAACAAAGCAAATTTTTCAACAATTTTGGTAGCAGTTTCAACAATTTTGATAGCAGTTACCATGATCCCCACCCACGGAGGCCCCATGACCCTGAAATCTTCCCGATTCACCCTTTTTTCTCTCACCGCAATTTTCACCATCACCGCGCTCATCGTTTCCTGTGCATCCGCGCCGGAAGTTCCCGAAGGAACCACTCTTGCCGAAGCGTATGAAAACCATTTTCCGATCGGCGCGGCAGTTGCGGCCGGCGAGTACAGCTTCGATTCCTTTACTCGCTATTCAGACGCCCTGCTTGGCGAGTTCAACTCCCTTACGGCCGAAAACGCCATGAAACCGGCGATACTCCAGCCCAAAAAAGGCGAGTTCAACTGGAAGCCGGCCGACAAGATTGTCGCATACGCCATGGAGCACAACATGCGTCTTCGTGGGCACACCCTGGTATGGCATAACCAGACAGCAGACTGGATGTTTACCGACTCGGGAACACAGGATGAACAACGCGCAAAAGCCATGGATTCCCTCCGTGATCACATTGCGGCAGTCATGACCCGGTACAAGGGCAAGGTCACGTCGTGGGACGTGGTAAACGAAGCGGTCGCCGATGCACCGGGAGACTCTCCCTACCGGACAGACTCCCCCTGGTACCAGGCGTATGGCGGAATTGGATACGTCCGCGAAGCCTTTGAAATGGCCCGCGCCGCTGACCCGGACGCACTTCTCTTCTATAATGACTACAGCATGATTGACCCCGGCAAGCGCCAGCGCGTCCTCGACATGATCGACGAACTTGGTCTCGTCCGGGACGGTCTCATCGACGGCGTCGGTTTGCAGGCGCACTGGGGTCTCAGCTATCCGGACCGTACAACGCTCCGCGACGCAGTGCGCGACTTCCGCGAAGCCGGTCTCCGCGTAGAAATTACCGAGCTCGACATTATCTGTGATGAATGGGATCAGGAACTTCTTGCCGACCGCTACGAGAATCTGTTCACCTGGCTCCGGGAACTCTCGGACGATATTGACGGTGTCACCTTCTGGGGCGTAGCCGATGACCACACCTGGCTCACCGACTTTCACGGCTTCACGAACTATCCCTTCCTGTTCGACACCGAAGGGAACCGTAAAGACGCGCACCGCCGTGTAATTCAGGCGGCGCAGTAAAGGGCAGCCCGGCGGGGTGCCCAGCTACCCGCGGGGTGTTCAACCGCCGGCGGGGTGCTAATCTCCCCGCCGGGGTGTCATGCTCCCCGCGGGGTGCTCAACTGCCCGCGGGGTGCTAATCTCCCTTTACGGCAGACGAGTTTTTCCCATGAGGAAGCGGTCGATTTCGCGGGCGGCGGCGCGGCCTTCGTTGATGGCCCACACGACGAGGGATTGTCCGCGGCGGGCGTCGCCGGCGGCGAATACTTTTGGCGCGGAGGTCGCGAAGGCGCCGTAGCCGGCTTTCGCGTTGCTTCGTTCGTCGGTTTCAACTCCGAGCGATTTCAGGAGGTCTCCCTCCGGTCCTACAAAGCCGAGCGCGAGAAAAACGAGGTCGGCCTCGAAGGTCTGTTCGCTTCCCGCCACTTCTTCCATGACCGGCCGTCCGGCGTCATTTTTCTTCCATTCCACCCGCACCGTTTTGATCGCTTTCAGGTTTCCCTTTCCGTCGCCAATGAACTCTTTGGTGGAGATACAGTATTCGCGCGGATCACGGCCAAAGACGTATTCGGCTTCTCCGTGTCCGTAGTCAGTCTTGAAGACGCGCGGATAGGTGGGCCAGGGCATGGTTTCGTTCCGGGCCTCAGGCGGGCGTTCCAGCAATTCAAAATTGACGAGATCCGCGCAGCCGTGGCGGATGGCGGTTCCGAGGCAGTCGTTGCCGGTGTCGCCGCCGCCGATTACTATCACTTTCTTTCCGCGTGCGTCGATCCGCTTGCCGTCGGCGAATCCCGAATCGAGGAAGCTCTTCGTGTTCGCGGTGAGATAGTCCATGGCGAAGTGTATCCCGGCAAGGTCCCTGCCGGGAACAGAGAGATCGCGCGGGCGGGTTGAGCCGGTCGCGATGAGCACGGCGTCGAATCCGGCGGCGATGTCCCGTCCGTCTATGTCCTTCCCCACTTCGCAGGAGGTCTTGAACTCCACGCCTTCGGCTTCCATGAGTTCGATGCGGCGAAGCACCACTTTTTTGTCGAGTTTCATGTTCGGGATACCGTACATCAAAAGGCCGCCGGGGCGGTCTGCCCGTTCAAAAATGGTTACCCGGTGTCCCGCCCGGTTGAGCTGGTCGGCGGCGGCGAGGCCGCTCGGACCCGAGCCGATAACGGCCACCTTTTTCCCGGTCCGCGTTTCGGGCGGACGGGGCGTCATCCAGCCTTCTTCCCAGGCTTTGTCGATGATGCGGCATTCGTTATCCTTGATGGTTACCGCAGGTTGATTGATTCCGAGTACGCAGGCGCCTTCACAGGGCGCCGGGCATACCCGTCCGGTAAACTCGGGGAAGTTGTTCGTCTTCATGAGCCGGAGCCAGGCTTCGCGGTCACGGCCCCGGTACACGAGGTCGTTCCATTCAGGGATGAGGTTGTACACCGGGCAGCCGTAGCTCGACTGACAAAAGGGAACGCCACAGTCCATACAGCGCGCGCCCTGCCGCCGGCGTTCCTCGTCGTCCAGCACCAGAGAAAATTCATTAAAATCGCGTATCCGCAAGGCCGGATCACGCCAGGGTGTTTTCATGCGGTCATAGTCCAGAAATCCGGTTGGCTTTCCCATTATCTGCCTCCTTGTACATTCACGCCGGCCTGCGCCAGTTCAAGGGCACCCATAACTATCTTGTAGTCTTCGGGAATTACCCGGACAAAGCGTTCCTGTTCTTTTTCCCAGTTGCCGAGTATACGGCCGGCTGTTTCCGATCCGGTATACTGTTGATGGTTCACTATCATGTCGCGAAGTTCTTCGCTTTCGGCGGACGGAACCGGTTCAAGCGAGACCATCTCACGGTTGCAGTTCGCGGCGAGCCGGCCGTCGGGGTCATAGACCCAGGCGATACCGCCGGACATACCGGCCGCGAAGTTTCGTCCCGTGGGTCCGAGCGTATCGTTGCACACCGGAACCGTCCGCCAGCCCAGAAAAAGCTGGCCCGATTCGGTTATCACCCGCTCCACCGAGCGCTTGCATTCGTGCCGCTTCTCGTCGTCTACCGGCAGGAACACGATACCGGCGGCATACTGCCCCGGAGCCGGGAGCGTTATCCCCGATTCCTCCGCGGCGACCCGTCGCAAAAAGCTGTCCGGAAGCGCGGTGAGTATACCCGCGCCGTCTCCGGTATTTTCTTCGGCGCCGCGCGCGCCGCGGTGATCCATCCGGCACAGGATGTGCAGGGCATCTTCCACAACACGGTGACTCTGCTTTCCCTTGATATTGGCAATAAAGCCCACACCGCAGGAATCTTTTTCAAAATCGGGATTGTATAAACCGCAGGGGCCGGGACGTCTGATAAAAGGCATCTTTGTCTCCTTCATAATGGTAACCGGGTGTCCCCGGGATAATAAACCAGTTTCGGGAAAGAACGCCTTTGCTCTTTTCGTTTGTATCGTGCCTACTGTGCAATAAAACAGCAGCGCTTGTCCAGTGGACTATACATCATTTATGTATAATTATGCAATATATTCGCAGTTTTACGTATTTATATTATCTCGTCGCCAAACTTACACTTTTTTAAACTGGACGATCGGAGGATTCCTGCCGCTCTCCAGTTGGAGCAGCGCGAACCCCGGAGAGGAATAGCCGCGCGGACGTGCCGGACTTCCCGGATTCACCGCAAGCACATTCGATACCGTTTCCGCGACAGGCATGTGGGTGTGTCCGAAAACCGCAATCTCGCAACCGGAGGCTTTTGCCACGTTGACGAGAACTTCGGTACCGATATCCACCGAATAGCGATTTCCGTGACTGAGAAACACACGATGCCCCGCGGCTGTCAGGGTCTGGGTATGCGGAACCACGAGCGGGTATCCGTGTTCACCGTCCGTATCCTCCCGGCCCTCTTGCCCGCCGGGGCATACCCGGTACCGGTCGCCGTCGCCGTTTCCGGCCACGAAGGCGAGAACCGGCGGAAGCGCCGCACGGTACCGCTCATCCTCGTACGCGTTCTCCAGATACCGGACAATGTCCCACATGCCGTCCCCGGCAAAAAGGAGGGCGTCGGCAGCGGGGCCGTATTTCAGCACAATCCGCTGGAACAGCGGGTAGTGCCCGTGCGTGTCCGAAAGAATGAGGAGACATGCGTTCTTTTTTTTGGCAAGGGTTTCAACTGACGCGGCATCGCCCACAATGCCCGATTCAAGCTGCGTCAACGCGTTCATTGCGCCGTTCTCCCCGGAAGATGTAGTGTCAGATGATTCCGGGACCGAATTCCCGATTCAGGATCAGTATACGGAAGAACATCCCATCCCGGCGGAATACCGCTTTTGCCGGCAGTTCGAAACACCCTGTCAAGCTTACCAAGAAGTTGTTCGGACCGTGAGCGGTTCCAGTCCCGTTCGTCGGCATACTGGACGATCGAAAGCACCAGCAGGGAGAGCTCTTCGTCGGAAACAGGAATCTCCCGGGTTTCGCTTTCCGGTGTCAGCAGTTCATCACCGAAGGCACTATCGACCACCAATTCGCTGAAGTACTCAAGCAATACCGGATCGTCCAGGGAAAAAAGGGACAGTATGCGCAAATCACGCCGTTTCTCCGCAAGGCGGGACAGCGGCCGGATAATGTTGGCGTCGGCTCCGATGGTGAGAATGATCGCGCCGTGTTCCGGCTCATCCAGGCCGGAAACGGAAGAAAACAGGCGAACCAGAGTGCCGGCAGCTTCCAGATCATATTCGGCGATGAGCGGCTCAAGCAGGGATACGCGGGAAAATTCGGGCCCCGTATATACGTAGACTACCGGACCGGTACGTACCGGGGCGGTTTGATCTTCCTCTACAGAAATATTGGAACCGGATTCTTTCCAAATTCCGCAGGAAGCAATCAAAAGGGTACTCAGAACACAAATAATGCGAAATTTCATACAGGGACTGATACTATACCTTTCTCTCTATATTGAAAAGGGCGAGCGGCTCTGATACAGTGGGGCAATGGAAATTGCAATGAACGTGCTGAGCATAGTTGGCAGTCTCGGGCTTCTTCTCTATGGAATGAAGCTCATGAGCGACGGTATTCAAAAAAGCGCGGGTGAAAGCCTCCACCGCATTTTGAACTTCATGACCGGCAACCGCTTCATGGCCGTTTTCACCGGACTCGCGGTTACCACCCTGGTCCAATCCTCGAGCGCCACGACGGTCATGACCGTCTCCTTCGTAAACGCAGGACTCCTGTCGCTCACCCAGTCGATCGGCGTAATTTTCGGCGCGAATATCGGTACCACGATTACCGCGTGGATTGTCGCCCTGATCGGGTTCAAGTTCAAACTGGCCGTCTTTTCAATTCCCGCCTTCGGTATCGGCTATTTCCTGACCTTCTTCAAACGCTTCAACAAGGAAGGACTCGGCGAAGCCATCATGGGTTTCGGCCTCCTCTTCATGGGACTCGACATTCTCTCCCATGCAATGCCGAACATTTCCGCCGAACAGCTCCATTTTGTGGAATTTTTAGCGGACAAGGGTGTTCTCGGTCTTCTGGCCGGTGTACTGCTCGGCGTGGCGATTACCGTTCTGATCCACTCTTCCAGCGCGGCAACCACGGTCATTCTTACCCTGACCCATAACGGCCTGTTGACCTGGGAATTCGCCGCGGCGATGGTTCTCGGTAGCAATATCGGAACCACCATCGACGCGGTAATCATTGCGATAGGCGCCAAGCTCAACGCCCGGCGCGCCGCGGCAGTGCATGTGTTGTTCAACGTAACCGGTACCGTTCTCGCGATGATCTTCTTCCGGCCCTTCCTGACCATGGTCGAAGCCCTCTTTCCCGGCGGTCTCACCCCGGAAAACGTTACCGCACACCTTGCCATGCTCCATACCGTATTCAACGTTTCAAATACCGTTATCTTCCTGCCCTTTGTACGCCAGTTCGCGCAATTTGTTGAACGCCTGATTCAGCCCGGAGAGCATGAACCGCCGGAAACCTACCAACTGGTATTCCCCACCTCCGGCATCAAGGAAAACGCCGAATCCTATGTGTTCCGCGCGGAGCGTGAAATTCTCGGCATGTCGGATCTGGTGCGGAACATGTTCAATTCGCTCATAGAACTGCTCCAGACCGAAAGCGGTGATACATACGCGAAAATCGTGAACAAACTCGCCGGACAGGAGCAGTACGCGGACCAGATGCAGGAAGAACTCTCTGCCTATCTCGTGCACACCTCCGAGCTGCCGCTCTCCGAACGTACCCGCGAAAATGTGCGCCACATGCTCCAGATTGTTGACGACCTTGAAAGTATGACCGATGAAATATTCATGACCGCCATGCTCTTGCAGCGGAGCAGGAAGAAAAACCTCGAGTTCAGTACCGAAGACGTTACCCGCCTCAAACCCTACATAGAATTGGCCGAGAAGTTCCTTCAATTTGTCCATAAAAACCTGAACAAGCCCCTCTCGAAGGAGCAGCTTGCGCAGGCCGGTGAAATGGAAAACGAGATAGACCGTTTCCGGAAGAATCTCAAGAAATTCGCCCGAAAACGGCTTGAAAAAGGCGCAAACGTCAAATCCGAGCTTTTATACATTGATATTGTACGAACTATCGAAAAAATCGGTGATCACGCGTTCAGCATTTCCGAAATGCTCGCGCAAACCCGCTAAGATTCATTACCGATCGTTGTAATCTCGCCGTGGCCGGGAAGAACCAGCGTTTCTCCCGGCAAACCGCGCAACCGCGCAAGACTCTTCTCCAGATGTTCCCAGTTTCCCCCCGGCGCATCGGTACGCCCGAATCCGCTCTTGAACAGGGTGTCGCCCGAAACAAGAACACCGGTTTCCGCGTTATACAGACAAATTGACCCGGGGCTGTGTCCGGGCGTATGCAGTACGGTCCAGGGCGTATCCGCGATACGGTCTCCTTCGGCGAGAAGCGCGGTTGCCGGCGGCATCTCCTCCAGATACGGTTCTACCAGATTGAACGCACCCAGAGCATGAAAAAAGGAACGATGCCGTTCACGGGCACCCGGGCCCAGATACGCGGCATCAAGCGAATGAATAAGGATTTCGGCTTCAGGAAACCGTCGTGCAAGTTCTGGAACGGCAAGCAAATGGTCCAGATGACCATGGGTACACATAATTACAGCAAGCTGTGAGTTTAGCTCGCCCAGATATGCTATAATTCTATCTACATCTCCGCCCGGATCTACAATCATTACGCGTCCGGAATCCAGGGGTATGCCCCAGGTGTTGACTGCTATGGGGCCGGTGACAGCATGGAACATGTTCATGAACACCAGTATACCCGCAAAGGAGCCGTTATGATAAGCTGGATTATCATACTTTCCGCGATAGCCGTTGTTTTTTATGTACTCATTCCCGTCCTCTATGCGAGAGTTCATCAGAAACGTACCGAAACGATCCTTGACCGGCTTCGATCCTCGTCGTGTTTTTCAGCAACCGTTGCCGGTGTGTTTGAAGATACTCTTTCCGTACAACCCGACCGTACCCTCAGTGATTCACCTGACGAAGAACTCATGGCATTGAACGTGAAGAAGACGCGGTTTTTTGCCCTGCATCTTGACGACCGGATCGAACAGCTCCGCTGGGGCGATCTGATCGCCTGCAAAACCGGCGGCACCCTCATGATCTACCTGCCGGGTACGGAAAAAGCCCCGGCGTATTGCGTTTTTCATGAAGAACGAAACCGGAAAGCCTATGAGGCCCGCCTCAACCGGGCGAAACCAGCCGCGGGGAACACGGTAAAACCGTTCAGCATCGCCGCCGGGGTTTTGTTCGAATTCATCATTTTTCTGCATGCGCTCCACAGTGCCGAAATGACGCCGGTAGCCCTCCTCGCGCTCATTGCCATGTTCGGCAAAGCGCTTCCCTACTGCCCGCCGGGATTGCTCTTCACCTGGTTCGGACACCGCATGACCGCTGAAACCGGTACAAAGGATAAAAAAAGCCGACAGCGGGGTACTGTCGGCATCTTGATCTACACAGCGGGAATATTACTGAATATCGCCGCCCTGATCCTCATAATCAGCAGTTCCGGACTCGGTGGAAACACTCTCTGAAACTGTTTCCTGATCCGTATCGGTGCCCGCGTCATCTTCCTTTTTGCGGGAATAGCTGACCACAAGCCGCCTGCCGCGGTACTCGAATTCGTTGAGCGCGGCGATAATACGCTCGGCATCTTCCGTGATAACCTGAACAAACGAATAGTTGTCGAGAACACGGATGTCCCCGATATGCTCCCGGTCAATTTCCACATTCTGCATGATGAGACCGATGATGTCGCGCGGAAAGACACGCCGGTTCCGGCCGATGCTCATGAAAAGCGTGGTGGATACATCGTCGGCAAGAACGGGACGGGGTTCATTGCGGGACTGATCTACCGGAGCGGATTCCGGATTTCTCACGCGCTTCTTTTCTTCTGTCCGCTCGTTGCGGCGTGAGGAACGGGCTTCTCCGCGGGCAGGCCGATCATTGCGTGCAGAACGGTCCCGTTTGCCGGTAAAAGACGAACCCGGGGATCCCTTTTCCATTTCCTTGAGCAAATACGCCGCGAAATAGGACCGCAAGGTGAGCGGCACGTTTTTCCGGAACAAGCGGCGGTACTGATTAAGTTCGATCGGATCTTCTTCCGTTCTTATTCTGTTTACGACTTCCTTGAACCAGACGTCCATATCGGCGCCTGTAGTGTTGTTTTCTCTTCTAGCCACAATACTATTCTCCTACACATGATGGTACGACACTTTCCTGCTGCTCAAGGGCAGAAGTTTTCGGAAAGGTCAAGGACCGAAATATGGCCCTTATCAACAAACCCCGCCCGGTGCAGGGCGGGAAAAAACGCGGCGGGAACCGGTGAAACGGCACATACAAGCCAGCGATATCCCCGGCCGGCCCAATGCGCTACAAGGCGCGAAAGCAGTTCCTTTCCAATTCCCATTCCGCGAAATGACGGAAGCACATAGAGCGCGGAAATCTGGGCACAAAGACTACCCGATTCGGGCAACGGTGCGGAGACCGCAATCGCGACCGGTTCGTCTTCCAGATCCTCTACAAGTACTACCGTATGTCTGTCGGGACAACCACTGTCGAAAAGCCTCATATACAGGACTTCCAGTGCATCCCCGAGGCCCGGCGGCAATTCGGAATAAACCTCCTGCCGCGCGGATTCGAGAAAGTCCGTGTACGAACCGGTATCTTCCGCTCCCAAAAACCGGAACGAAAAATCCTGGCTGACTATCTCGTCAGTTTCCTCGGGCTCCATCCCGATCCGTTCGAGCCCCCAAAAATCGCGCAGACCATTGTACCATTCAAGAACGATTGCCCGCATTTCACGCTGCTTGAACCGGTACCACATCCGCTCAATCTCGGGGTGCTCCCTGAGAATGTTCTTGAAGTTCCTGAAGACGCCGTGACCGGAAGACAATGCAAGCCGCAAATCCTCCCGGACAACCGGGTTTCTCAGCTGGGCCACAAACCGGTCCATCATCCTGAAACCGCTGATTGAATCCCAAACAGGAATCGCATAGTAGCGGTCATCTCCATCCTCGAATACCGAATTTCCCGAACGGGAACTCCCCCCCGTATCGGGGACGCAACGGCTCTCCACAGAATCGAACAAAAAATGCCCGGTTTGATCTTCCATGGAAAAAATGACCTCGTCGACGATTTCCGGCGTCAGCTCGAACTCCATGTGATTGATTTTAACACAAATAAACCGTATTATAAAGACCGACATGTAATCATTATTGGAGGTTCACATGAGTACTATTGCCTTTGTGGATGGCCGGGAAATTCTTGATTCCCGCGGAAATCCCACAGTTGAGGTTGATGTTTATCTGGAAGACGGCAGCAGGGGCCGTGCAGCGGTACCCTCCGGAGCGTCAACGGGCGAGCACGAAGCCCTTGAAATGCGGGACGGAGACAAGGCTCGCTATCTCGGCAAGGGTGTTCTTAACGCTGTTGAGCATATCAACAACGAAATCGCCGAAGAACTTGACGGTGCCGACGCACTCGATCAGGCTGAAATTGACCACACCCTCCTTGCCCTTGACGGAACACCCAACAAGAGCAAGCTCGGCGCGAACGCCATCCTCGGCGTTTCAATGGCTGTTGCCCGCGCTGCGGCCGACTCCCTCGGCATTCCCCTGTACCGCTACCTCGGCGGCGCACACACCATGCAGCTCCCCGTTCCCATGGCCAACATCATCAACGGCGGAAAGCACTCAGACAACAAGATCGACTTTCAGGAATTCATGGTAATGCCGGTTGGTGCCCCCACCCTCCGTGAAGGCATCCGCATGACCGCAGAAATTTTCCATGCCCTCAAGTCACTGCTCAAGGACGCCGGTGAAAACACCGCCGTTGGAGACGAAGGCGGATTCGCTCCCAACATCGGAAACGATGAAGCGCTCGACTACATCATGAAAGCAATCGAAAAGGCAAAATACAAGCCCGGCGAAGACGTCATGATCGCACTTGACTGTGCCTCGTCTGAACTCTTCGACGAAGGCGGACGCAAAGGCTACAAGTTCTGGAAGTCCAACCCCGACAAGCTCTTCTCCGCCGATGAAATGGTTGAAATTTTCAAGAAATGGGTCGCCAAGTATCCCATCATCTCGATCGAAGATCCGCTCGACCAGAACGACTGGGAAGGCTACACCAAGCTGACCGCCGAACTCGGCTCGAAGATCCAGCTCGTTGGAGACGACTTCTTCGTAACCAACACCGAGCGCCTTTCAAAGGGTATTCAGCAGAAAGCCTGTAACTCGATCCTCATCAAGCTCAACCAGATCGGATCCGTTACCGAAACCATCGACGCCGTACGCATGGCACAGAACGCCGGATACACCGCCGTTATGTCCCACCGCTCCGGTGAAACTGAAGACACCTTCATCGCGGACCTCGCCGTAGCCCTGGAAACCGGACAGATCAAGACCGGATCCATGAGCCGCAGCGACCGCATTGCGAAGTACAACCAGCTCATGCGCATTGAGGATGAACTCGGCGTTACCGCACGGTATCCCGGAAAGAGCATCTTTAACGGCCTGGGCCGCTAAAAATAAAACCCCCGAAGACCGATCCGGTTTTCGGGGGTTTTTTTATTATAACTGCCGATATTTACCGGCAATCACTGTCCATTCAGGGCAAATCCTTGCGGGCGGATATCACCTTCGAAACGAGGCCATAGGCTTTCGCTTCGGCCGCATCCATCCAGAAATCCCGGTCAGTGTCCCGTGAAACCTTGGCAACATCAACACCCGTTTCTTCCGCGATCAACTCATTGATACGAACCCGCATCTTCTCCAGCTCCATCGCATGAATCTCTATCTCGGTGGCTACACCCTTTATGCCGGAAAGCGGCTGATGGATGAGGTACTTGCTATTCGGAAGACCATACCGCATTTTCTTGTCGGCGGCGAGCAGGATGATTGAACCCGCGCTCGCGACAAGTCCCATGCCGATGGTATACACCGGAGCTTTTACAAACCGGATCATGTCGAAGATGGCGAACCCCGCGTGCGCGTCGCCGCCGGGAGAATCAATGAACACCTTGATCGGCTCATCCGAATCCGCTTCCAGCACGAGAAGCTGACGAACAACCCGTTCGGCGAGTGCCTTGTTGATCTCGCCGCACAGAAGAATCTGCCGGGTCTTGAGAAACTTCAAACCGAGAACATCCATCCCGTCGCCTTGCTTCTCTTCCTTTTCCTCGTCATCTTCATCCTCATCACCATTCCGGATCAGCTTCGCATTAAGATCATTGATATATCGTGAATTCACGCAGATACTCCTTGTGTCATTTTCGCGCCTCTGCGGCGCGGAATTCAATGTACTAAAAAAATCCCGTATCGTACAGTAGCCGGCTATCGTTCAGTCCGGCCGCTATCGCGCAGTTCGTTCCAGAACCGGTCCATGTCGGCAAGGTGACCCTTGTCCATGGGAAGGCCCGCCTCTTTCATGGACGACTCCACATGGGTAAACCGTTTGACAAACTTCGCGTTCGTCCGGGTCAGCGCAACGCCCGGATCAACCTTGAGATGCCGGGCTATATTGACGAGGGAAAACAGCACGTCGCCGAGTTCTTCCTCAATCCGTTCGGGGTTTCCGCCCGCGGCCGCTTCACGAAGCTCGGCAAGCTCCTCGTCAACCTTGGGCCATACATCGTCACTATGTTCCCAGTCGAATCCGCACTTTGACGCGCGCTTTTGCAGCTTCTTGGCCCGTTCCAGCGACGGAAGGCCCATGGAAACGCCATCAAGCGCTGACGAGCCCTTTCGGCCCTCTACCTTTTGCTTGATCTGTTCCCATTGGTCGAGAACCTTCTCGGAAGTATCGGTTTCATTGCCCGACCCGGGACCGGCGTACCCGTCAGTTTCGCCAAAAACATGCGGATGCCGCCGGATGAGCTTGTCGCTCACGGTTTCAAGCACATCGGTAACCGTAAACGAATCCAGCTGCTCATACATATAGGAAAGCATGACCGCATTGAGGAATACGTCGCCGAGTTCCTCGCACACATGATCGGTGTCGCCCTCGGTAATGGCTTCCACCGTTTCGTACGCTTCCTCGATAAGCGTTTCCCGAAGGGTTTCAGGCGTCTGTTCACGATCCCAGGGACACCCGCCGGGAGCCCTGAGGCGGCGAATGGTTTCATGGAGACGGTTAAACGCTTCCATTCTGGCTGCGGCTGCGTCGTTTTGATGTTCACTCATAGGTCAGACTCCTTCATCTAGCAATTTTTTCTTGGCCCATTCGGGAAGCGCGCGCTTCGGATCATCTTCCAAAATCTGATTCAACAATGCTTCAACCGGATGTTGCATTTGCGCCAGCATGATCCGTTCATCCGGTGAAAAATCTGAAAGTACGTACGAAGCGATATCCGCATGGGACGGCCGGCCGATCCCGAAGCGGAGACGCCAGAAATCCGCCGTTCCCAGGGATGACTTGAGCGACCTGAGACCATTATGGCCGCCAAGACCGCCCGACCACTTGAGACTCACCGTCCCGGGAGACAATTCAAGCTCATCATGCACAATGAGCACCTCTTCCGGGGTGAGACGAAAAAAACGCAGGGCTTCCTGAACGCTTTCACCGGAAAGATTCATGAATGTTTCGGGTTTCAGAAAATGAACCGGACGGAGAGCACCGTCCGGGCCGGTAAAACGCCGGGAAGCATACTGACCGCGGAATTTCCGCTGCCAGGAAAGCTCTTGCGAATATGAAAGATTCTGCGCGAATATCCAGGCCACATTGTGCCGGTTGCCGGCATAGGTCGGCCCGTGGTTTCCAAGAAAAACTACCAGAGAAATCATGAGTAACGATTGTACCGGAAAGCTGAAAAATAGTGTATACTCGCCGCTGAATCATGAAACCGACCACACGACCAAACCATCTTGAAATTCTCTTTGAAGACCAGCACCTTGTTGTGATTGAAAAACCATACGGGATGCTCTCAACCCCATTCCCCGGATCGCGCGGAAAAAGTGCGCAAGAACTGCTCGTCGACCGGTACCGGAGCCGGGGCAAGCGAACCATCTTTGCCGTGCACCGCCTTGACCGGGATACCTCGGGCGTCATGATGTTCGCGCTTTCCGAAAAACTCGGGAAACGCATCATGGATGACTGGGATGAACTCGTTCAGGAACGCACCTACCGATGTCTTTGCCTCCGGGAACCCGGATCCGCACCGCTTCCCGATACCGCGGAATTTAACGATGTTATCGTCTACAATAAATTCGGGATTGGCTATATTCCCAAAGAACATGTTCGCGGCGGGAAAGACAAAACCTTTCCTTCGACCTGTAGAATACGGGTTCTCGGACGCGGTCCGCAATCAGACCTGGTTGAAGTTGAATTGATTACCGGGCGCAAAAACCAGATCCGTATCCAGCTGGCGCATCGCGGACACCCGATTTCCGGTGATCCGAATTATGGAACCATACGGAATACCAAAGATCGGCTGGCGCTTCATGCGTGTGTTTTGGGGTTTATTCATCCAGTTACCGGAGATAGCCTTCGCTTTGAGTCTCCCGAACCGGCGGTATTTCATTCCCTCGTTTCCCGCGGGAAGCGCGTCAGTCCCGCCAGGGGAAAATAAGGCCCTTCAAGCTCCGTGAATCCACCGCATCATACTCCTCGGACAGCACCTCATCCCAGGGAACATTCTTTCTTGCGGTCGCGAAATCCAGCTCGGGATGTTCTTCCATCCAGTCGTATTTTCGCATAAGCAGCCGAAACGCTTCGTTTTGGGCCAGTAGGATGCCGGAGATTCCGGGAAGAAGGAGAAACGGAATCATCGAAAGGACCAGAATGACCAGGGAATACAGCAGCATGAAGAGTGAAAATCCGGGGTTGTCGAAAAATATGATAAAACACTTTTTCAGCGCTTTCACGAAATTCCCTTCAAGCTGGCTTTTAACGGGGAGAAACCACTGAAAAGCCAGATAAAAAATAAGCGATATCCAGAACATGATCAGACCAAGAACAGTACCCAGCAATCCCCCAAGCGAAAAATACCAGTAAACAGCGAGAGGAAAGAGCACCAGGAAGAAAATAAAGATCAGTATGTACAGCGGTCCCAGGAGAAGGTATTTTTTCATGGAAAGAAAAAACCGTTTAAGCGAAAAGGGCTGAAACGCGGATACACGGGCGAGTTCGTCTGATACGGAAAGAAGCACCACGCCGAGCAGAAGGATGGCGATGGCGAGAATGGTAAGGAAGATACCGAATGTCGGCGCGGTAAGGTGTGCCAGGGCAAAACCGCCAAAGGCCACTACAAAAAGAAGGATATTACCCAACAGCAAGAACAGGACCGAGTCCCATCCGTCATAAAATGCTTTTCTGATCAGCAAACCTTTCATGCGGGGACTGTAGCATATCAGGGGCATTTTTACTATAGTATGCTTGTTATATGGAGGAACCCGTGAGAAAAGTATTGACTCTGTTGGCTTTTTGTTTTGTATTCATACTCCCGACAACACAACTTTCAGCCGGGGGCGTTTCAGATCAGAAATCAGATAGCATGCACATTGCGGTTTTTGTTCCCGGTATTGTTTCAGGGAGTCCTGTGTATGAAATGCTTACAGATGGCGTCCGCCGCGCTGTAGACGAGGCAAAGAACTCCGGCAGCTCCGTCGAGCTGACCATTGTAGAAGCGGGTACCCGCCAGGCCGACTGGGGAACCCGCATGACCTCTCTGGTTGCCCAGGGCACCTATTCGCTCATCATTACTTCCAATCCCGCGATGCCGGAGCTTATTGACCCCATAGCACGCCAGTTTCCCCGCCAGAAATTTCTTGTTTTCGATGCATGGCATTCCGGAAATCCGGCAATCACGACATTCAGATACAATCAGCGGGAACAGGCGTATCTTTCCGGCTATATCGCCGCGCTCGTCAGTACAAGCGATATGAAACACGCCAACGTGCAAAAGAAGATCGGTCTTGTCGCGGCCCAGGAATATCCCGCGATGAACAGCATCATTCTTCCCGCCTATCGTGAAGGCGCCCGTGCCGCCGTGCCGGATTGCGAAGTGGATTTCCGTGTTGTAGGAAACTGGTACGACGCCACCAAGGGGGCCGAGCTCGCCCGCGCCATGTACAACGCCGGGGTAGACGTAATCATGCCGATCGCCGGCGGCGCGAATCAGGGTGTTATCGCGGCAGCCCGGGACGCGGGTTTTTACATCGCCTGGTTCGACGATAACGGCTTTCAAAAGGCCCCGGGACTGGTGGTCTCAAGTTCACTCATGGCACAGGAACGACTCGCGTACGAGAAAACACGTGCATTCCTCCAGGGAACACTGAAAACAGGTGAGCCGGTCACCTTGGGCATACGGGACGGGTATGTGTCTTTTGTTGACGACGATCCCCTGTACAGGGAAACCGTGCCGGAAGCAATCAGGGCTGCAATGAAATCCCTGTTGATTTCGATCGAAGACGGAACACTGTCGCTCCCGGTTCGCTGATTTCGCGTATGAATACGGTACAAAACGCGACACTTGAACAGGTATCCAGAGTTTTTGTATCAAGAACCGACCGGTCCCCTGCAGCGGCCCGGTTCGTTGCCCTTGATGCTGTTTCACTTTCGTTCTCCCGTGGTGAGCTGCATATGGTGCTGGGAGAAAACGGTGCGGGAAAATCGACGCTGGTTCACATACTGTCCGGACTCGATACACCGACGTCGGGGAGAATACTTCTCGATTCGCAGGAAGTGGCATTTGACTCTCCTGCGGACGCACTCGCACGAGGTATCGCCATGGTCCACCAGCGGCCGCTCCTTGCTGACGATCTTACCGTTCTGGAAAACATCGCCCTGGGAGGCCACGGTTTCCTCGTCCACCGAAAAAAAATCCTCCCGTATGTAGAAGAATTGGCTACACGATGGAATTGCCTGGTCGATTTTTACGCGACAGTCAGGACGCTCAATCCTGCCGACCGTCTACGAACTGCGCTGCTCTGCGCCCTGTACACCAATCCGTCTTTTCTCATTCTGGACGAACCGACGGCCATTCTTCCCCCGGAGAAGCGGGCCAGCTTCATGGAAACGCTAGTTACAAACGCCAACGAGGGTATGGGCCTTGTGGTCATTACCCACAAGATGGGCGAAGCTGCCCGGTGGGGGCATCGAATATCAATACTGAAGCATGGAAAGCTCGTTCGGCACATGGATCAGAAAAAGAGCCCCGTGTCTGAAGCGGATCTTGCGGAAATGATCGCTTCTCCTTCCGAAAAATCACCACGGCAGCGATCGTCAGACACCGCCGTTTCATCGGCCTTTTCCGACAAGACACATTGTACGCTTCCGCTGACTATTTCAGGATTATCCGCCTCCCCGCCGAACCGGCAGGGAATACACAACATCAGTTTTAACGCGGACCCGGGAGGCATAACCGGTATTCTGGCATATCCGGGCAGCGGTCTTGATACGCTGGAAGACGCTCTTTGCGGCATGATCGTTACCGATGCGGGCAGCATCACCCTTCCCGGACGAGAAAACACCGGTGTCCAGCTTGATGCCGCGTCCCTTACACCCGCACTCCTCAGAAAACACGGCGTCGCCTTTGTTCCGTCCAACAGAACGACCAGAGGAGCGTACCCCGACATCAGCGTCCGGGACGCACTTCTTCCCTATTATTCAGGCCCTTTTACCCCGCACGGCGCGGACCGTTTCGCGGAAGATATCGTCCGCCGGGAAGACATTGCCGATCACCCGTTCAGGCCGGTACGCACACTCTCCGGAGGGCAGCTCCAGAAACTCATTCTCTCCCGGGAGCTATCGGTGAATCCGCGTGTTCTCATTCTCTCCGATCCGGAATGGGGACTCGATGTTGCCAGCGTTGTACGCCTCCGAAACCGGCTCCGCGAAACTGCTGCAGCGGGTATCGCCGTCCTCATACTGACCGACACCCCCGATACCATGGAAGTTGACGACTTCTTTACCAGAACCTACACACTGAGAGAAGGACAATTGACATGAAGCGAATCGCGCCGCCCCTTGTATCCTTCGGATTATGCATTCTCGTAATAACGCTCTTCCTCGCAGTCTCCACACCGTCTCCGCTGGATACGCTCGGCAGGTTTTTTTCCGGTACGTTCTCGTCCTGGTGGTACCTCGGAAACATGCTGAACACCGCGGTTCTGCTCATTCCGGCGGCAATCGGATCCGCAGTCGCGCTGCGGTCAGGATCGCTCAATCTCGGCGGGGAAGCTCAACTGTATGCACCTGCGCTGGTTACTGCCTTGCTGTTGTCCCGGATCCCCGATACGGTACCGGTCGTTCCCGTTTTTCTGGCCGTTCTCCTCGCGGCTCTCGCCACCGGCGCGGTCCTTGCGGCAATTCCGGGAATTTTACGGGTTCGTTTCCACGCAAGCGAATTGCTCACCTCCTTTTTACTATCCGCGGCCCTTATCCCGCTTCTGGACTATCTTGTGGCAGGACCCCTTCGTGATCCGGGCAAGAATCTTCTCGCAACCAGGGCAATCCCCGAAACGGTTCGTATCCCGCCGATTGCGGGACCCTCATCGTTTAATCTGTCAGTCCTCCCCATTCTCCTTCTTGCCGGATTCTGGGCACTGATTATTCTGCGGACACGGTCTGGATACCGGATGAGCATGACGGGAACAGCACCCGAATTCGCCGTGTTCACCGGAATACGTACCGGGCGAATTACCGTACTCGGCATGACCCTGTCCGGTGCGCTCCACGGACTTACCGGTTTTCTCGCGGTAACCGGAACCTGGTATACCTGTCATCAGGGTATAACAATCGGGATGGGATGGAGCGCCCTTGCGGTGGCGCTCATAGCCGGCAAACATCCACTGGCTATCGTTCCCGCGGCCATTATATATGCCTGGATTCAGATCTCGGGAGACAATGCGCTGCTTTCTACCCGTGTCGACTTTGATTCAACCGCGATACTTCAGGCCGTCCTTTTCCTTGTTATCTCGGCTCGAACGATTCCCACTATCGTACAATTCAGGAGAAAACGTCCGTGATATCGATAGCACAAACACTGTTCATCATGTCGGTTCCACTCCTCTTCGCCACGCTCGGGGCTCTGATCTCCGAACGGGCCGGAGTATTGGCGGTATTTATGGATGGAGCCATAACTCTTTCCGGTTTTATCGCCATCGCCGTAACCATGGCTACCGGAAATCCGCTTTCCGGTTTCATTACATCGGCAATACTGACGACGAGCCTTCTCATGCTGCTCGCGTGGTTTACCGAACAAACCCGCGCAAACCCCTTTCTTGTCGGACTTTCCGTCAATTTTCTGGCTTCGGGTACTACATCATGGCTTTCATCACACCTGTTCGGAACCCGCGGTGTAATCGCCCTGGCTGATTCCGGTATACATTGGAGAATCCCCGGTATCCTGAGCGTTACCGCTGCGCTGTTTGTCACCATCATCGTATGGTGGACGCTTACCCATACCCTTTTCGGTCTCAGACTATCCGCCAGCGGCCCGGCCCCGCAGATACTCACCGTCAGGGGGAGCAATCCCGCCCGCTACCGCATAGCATCATGGGGAATTGCCGGTTTTTTTGCTGTCTGCGCAGGAACAATCCTTGCTTTCAATCTCGGAGCCTATGTCCCCAATCTCAGCGCCGGACGCGGCTGGACCGCGCTTGCGGCCTTGTATCTTGCATACCGCAAACCCCTCCCCTGCATTGCTGCGGTTCTGGTATTCAGTGGCGCTGAATATATTACAACAATACTGCAGGGGACAACCCTGGTTCCGGCAAGCATAATTCTCGGTCTCCCGTATGCACTCGCGCTTCTGGTTTTTCTTTTTATCCCACAGACGGAATCTGCCAAAAAAACCCCATAAGTTTTCAACAATTTTAATAGCAGTATCCTTTTTTCCAAAAATCCTGTGCTATCATGTGTGATTGGGCTTATTTCCGGAAAGGAGGAGTCAATGAATGAATCCGGCACCAATAATCTTGCGCGCATTTTCAATCCGGCCAACAAAACAGCAATGGTTGAAGAATGCATGGAAATAGCGGAGTCCTTTCTTCAAAAAAACGACCAGCAAGAGTTACGATTCCGATGGGATACGACCACCGACCTCTATGAGGGAGCCTTTCCAGGCTACCAGGCTTGCAATACTGAATACCATGATTATGTGCATACCTGCGACGTTTTTTGCGCGACAGTCCGCATGATTGACGGCGCGGTTGCGGACGGGCAGCGTTTTTCAGCGGAGATGATTCTTGACTGCTGTACCGCGGCCATGCTGCATGATTCGGGCTACATCCAGGAATTGTCCGACACCTCGGGAACGGGTGCGAAATATACCAAAACACATGTCACACGGAGTGTTTCCTTCACACTTGCCAACAGGGATGCGTTTCATCTTGACGAACAGAACGCTGAACGGATAGGACGGCTCATTTCAGGCACCGATCTTGCCCTCAAATTTGACGACATACCCTTTGACGGCACGGAAGAACGTCTTGCCGCAGAGCTTCTTGCCTCCGCAGACCTGCTCGGACAGATGGCAGACAGGACCTATCTCGAAAAATTGCTCTTTCTCTACTACGAATTCCGCGAAGCCGGATTCCCCGGCTATGACACCGAATTCGATATTCTGAAAAAAACCCTTTCCTTTTATGAGTCAACCAAGCATCGTCTCTTCGAAACGCTCAATAACGCGGCGCGGTTCGCCTTTGATCATTTCGATCACCGGTACGGGGTTAAAAAGAATCTCTATCTTGAATCAATTCAGCACCAGATTGACTATCTTGAATCGATTATCCTCGATGATACCGTAAACTTCAGAAAGAAGCTCAAACGGCTTGATCTGGAGAAGGTCTCGCGATCGCATCAGCATATTGAATTGCATGCATAAAAAAAACCCCGGGGCAACCGGGGTTTTTCATTTTGACGAATCTGTCAGGGATTGATGGTCACGATTGAACCGTCATCCCGGTACTGGAGCCGCGCGAACTTTACATTCCGCTTGTGGTTGATTCCGCCGGAGAGCTCGCAGTCATGGTAGAACAGGAACCATTCGCCCTGGAACTCGACGATCGAGTGGTGGGTGGTCCATCCGAGTACCGGGGTCAGGATGACGCCGCGCCAGGTATACGGTCCGTAGGGATTGTCCGCGGTTGCGTACACGAGCTGGTGGGTATCGCCGGTTGAGTAGGAGAAGTAGTAGGTTCCGTTGTACTTGTGCATCCAGGGACCTTCGAAGAAGCGCTGGTCGCGGTGTTTCGCCTTCAGCTGATTACCGTTTTCGTCAAGCACCACGATGTCGCGGGGTTTTTCAGCGAACTCGAGCAGGTCGCCGCTCATGCGGGCGATCTTGCAGCAGACGGCGTTTTCTTCGTCGGCGGGTTCTCCCCCATTCGGATCGAAGGTGCCGGTTTTCCACTTGTCGAGCTGTCCGCCCCAGATCCCGCCGAAGGCAAGGTAGTACTCGCCGTCATCATCCGGGAAAATGCAGGGATCGATCGAGAAGCTTCCCTTTATATAGTCGGGCTGTGCCTTGAAGGGACCGGCGGGAGTATCACCGACGGCAACACCGATGCGGAACATGTTGTCCTTGTCGCGCGCAGGGAAGTAAAAGTAGAACTTGCCGTTCTTTTCCGCGCAGTCGGGCGCCCACATCTGGGACGTTGCCCACGGGACATCGTCAACATGGAGAATAACGCCGAGGTCTTTCGGCGGTGTATTCATGTCGGCCATTTCGTAGACATGATAGTCTTCCATGGCATACTGGTCGCCATTGTCGTTTGATTCCATTTCAATATCGCGGTCATGCGAGGGATAGATATACAACTTTCCGTTAAATACATTCGCAGAAGGGTCCGCTGAATACTGTTCCGTAATCAGGGGTTTTTTCTCTTGCAGCATTACTAAACTCCTTAAAAAAAAAATACTGGTATGTGCGTACATACCAGTATAACGGATTACGGTAAAAATGCCAGTGGCTTCAGGTTCAATACCCGGAAAGTATGGCTGAAAGCCGTTCGGGACCGATGACTTTCATGAAGCTCGCGAGCCGGGGGCCGCGTTCCTTGCCGACAAGCGCGCGATACACGGCGGTAAAGAGGTCCTTGGGATCAAGTCCGGCATCGTTCGCCACCGCATAGAGGCGCTCGGAAAGGGCCTTTTCGTCGAGGCCGTCCATGACGGGCAGCACCGAATCGCGGATGGTAACAACTGCGGTTTTTTCCGTGGCGGAGAGCTCCGCGCAGGTTCCGTCTGCAACAAGGGCAAAGCGGAAATCTTCGGGCGCGCACTCGGTAATCCAGTACCAGGCGCAGGCTGCGCGGGTCTTAAGGCGGTCCACCTGGTCAGGAAGGAGATCCGGCAGGGAAGACAGAACCGCGTCGATGTCGCCGGAATTGATCTGCAAGAGGTTGCACAGGTGCCGGAAAGGAATCTGATAGGACACGCACGACGGCATGCCGTCAACCTGGGAAAGTTCATAAATCCGCTTTTCCTTTGCGAGCACATCGTCATTCTTGGCCGCCTGGAGGCCCCAGGCGATCCGTTCGGTCTTGTCGTAGTCCTCGTAAATCTTGATAACGTCGAGATCAAAACTGATAACGAACTCGGTATTGGGCCGCGTACCCGCGAAGAGATAGCGGGTCACTTCCGGCTGATACACGCGGAGTACATCGGCGAGATCCACCACCTTGCCGGACGAGGACGACATCTTGCCGGGGTTCCCCTTGCTGCCGATGAAGTCGTAACGGAAGGTGACCGGTGCCGGCCAGTCAAATATCTCTTCGGACACGATGCGCGCGGTGTCAAAGGAACCGCCCTGGGAATGGTGATCCTTTCCCGCCGGTTCGAATACGGTCTTTTCAAAGAACCAGCGCATGGGCCAGTCCACCCGCCAGCCGAGCTTGACGCCCTTGGCGGTCCGGATATCGGCCGTTTCGCCGTGTCCGCATTCGCAGGTATAGGAAAGTCCCCACTCTCCGTCCCAGCCGGTCACCGTGGTCGTATCGCGGTTACAGGCTGAGCAGAACACGGACACCGGCCAGTATGCTTCGTCCGCCGGAATCTTGTGCGCGTCGTCGCGGTGGCGGTTGAGGCAGTCCTTGATCTTCTCGCGGTTGTCGAGCGCCTTCTTCATGCCCTCGACATACATGCCGGATCGGTACCGTTCGGCCTGATAGAGAAATTCGGGATGTATGCCCACTTTGGGAAGAATGTTCTCCACATCCACTTCATGGTGGCGCGCGTAGCTTTCATCGCGGCCGAAGGTGTCGGGAACAAGGGTGATGGGATAGCGCAGGTATTTCTGCAGTTCGTCCTGTTTTGGCATGTTGGCCGGAACCTTGCGGAATACGTCGTAATCGTCCCAGGAATAAATGAAGCGGACGTTTTTTCCGCGTTCCTTGAGAGCCCGCACAACGAGATCGACAGAAATGATCTCGCGGAAATTCCCGATATGGACCGTGCCCGACGGGGTAATGCCGGAGGCGCAGGTGTAGACGTCCAGGTCGCCGCGCTCACGGATGATTTTCTCGGCGGTCTGGTCCGCCCAGTGAAATAGCTTTGTGTCTGCTGAATTGCTCATAATGGGGGAAAGTATAGCGAAAATGGCAGGTCTGGACAATCGGGGTGCAAGCGGGGTGCAAGCGGCGCCCAAGCGATGCCGCGCTCAGGCGGGGTATTTGGTTCACCACGGCCAGCTCAGCACCCCGGCGGGATGAAAACCGCCCGGTCGGGTGCGGCACCGCTCAGGCGCTGCCGCGTTCGATGAGTTCCGGCATGATGACGAGGTTTTCGCCCGGGCCGTTTACCGCCGACTCCAGGGCGAGAATGACGGAGCCCGCCCCGGCAAGCATGAGGCGCTGACGGATAGTGGTAAGGCCCGGATGCACGAGCCGGGCAACGGGAAGGTCATCGTAGCCCATTACCGCGATATCATCGGGGATCCGCAGGCCCTTTTGACGGGCCGCGTCGATAAAACCGAGCGCGCTCATGTCGCCGGAAGCGCAGATTACCGCATCGGGGAGTTCGTCCAGTCCGTAAAAATATTCGAACCCTTTTGTTCCATCTTCACTGAAATAATCCCGGGCTTCATACACAAGAGACTGTTCAAACTCAAGCCCGAGCCGCTGCAGGGTGTTCACATATCCCATGAGCCGCTCCGACGGTACCGCTCCCGGTTCCCGTCCGGACGTGGGACCATTGATGAGTCCTATCCGCCGGTGTCCGGCACGGAACAGATAATTGATGGCGATGCTCATTCCTTTCTGGTTTTCCAGAAGTACCGACTGGGCGCCAGGGACACTGGTCTGAAGGAGGATGAGCGGCTTCCCTACCTTGTTGTATTTTTCAACCGCTTCAACCGACGGGGTGAGGTTTACCGTAAGAACGGCATTGACCATTCGGAACCGGAGGAGTGTTTCGAGCAGATCCTCCCGGATAACCGGTGAAAACCGGGTAGGAAAGATAACGGTCGAAGCATTGAGACCAAGAGACTGCATGACCCGGTCAATTCCCCGAAATATTTCCATAGTTGATGCTGAGTCTAACACCGAGGTCAGGATGGCGATTGACGCGCGTTCATCCCTGTTTTTCCAGCGGGAAAAAGTGTCAAGGTATCCTGATTTCCGGATAGTCTGCATGACAAAGCGTACAACCTCCGGCTCGAGTGCCGAGGGTGAGGTGAGTACTTCCAGGATTGTTTCACACGAGAGGGACGCCTCCCGTGCGACATCATGAATGGATAGTCCCATACAAACCTAGAAATGATCCGTAGTGCTCAAGCCGTTTTTTTCCACGACGGCAAGGCCCTTTTCCACATCTTCGACCTTGAAAATAATGACCGCAGTCTCTCCGGCCTTGTCGAGCGCCGCATACAGATACTCGATGTTGATCTCGTTCTTTTCAAAAAGTTCGAGAACACCGGCAAGGCTGCCAACGCTGTCCGGAACGGTAACCGCCAGTACGTCAGTTGTCTTGGTGGTGAATTTTTCCTTTTCGAGTATTTCCATCGCTTTGGGAACCGAGTCGACAATGATGCGGAGGATACCAAAGTCCGCGGTATCTGCGATCATGAGGGCACGCAGATTGATGCCGCCATCCTTGAGAACCCTGGTTACCTCGGCGAGGCGGCCTGCCGCGTTTTCAAGAAATATGGATATTTGCTGTATCTTCATGTGTAGCCTCCTTAAATCTGACGTTTGTCGATAACCCGTTTTGCCTTGCCGATTGAGCGTTCAATACTCTTCGGTTCAACCAGTTTCACCTTTATCGCGATACCGAGCTTGCTCTTCATGGTCGCTTCAATCTTGTTGCGGAGCTGTTCCATGTCTTTCGTCTCGTCGGAGAAGGCTTCGGGGTTAACCTCAACGTGCAGTTCCGCGTCGTCCAGATGGGTCTGCGCACTCCGGTCAACGATGATGAGGTAATTCGGCTCGACGTGCTGGATTTCCATGAGAGCATGTTCAATCTGGCTCGGGAAGACGTTGACGCCCCGGATAATGAGCAGATCGTCGGTTCGTCCGAACAGGCGGTGTATCCTTCGGGTGGTGCGTCCGCATCCGCAGCGTTCCTTGATGATAAAAGTGATGTCCCGGGTGCGGTAGCGGATGAGCGGGGTGCCTTCCTTGGTGATGGTAGTAATGACGAGCTCGCCCTTCTCGCCTTCGGGAAGCACCTTGCCGGTCGCCGGATCAATGATCTCGGGATACCAGAAGTCTTCATTCACGTGCATGCCGTACTGTTCGGCGCATTCAAAGGCAACGCCCGGTCCGGTTATTTCGGTAAGGCCGTAAATATCATAGGCCTTGATGTTCCAGGCTTTTTCAATTTCCTTGCGCATGTTCTCGGACCAGGGTTCGGCGCCGAAACACCCTGCGCGGAGGCCGAGCGAGGTGGGATCAATCCCCATTTCACGAGCCTGTTCGGCCATGTACAGCGCGTACGAGGGAGTACAGGTGATGATGGTTGATTTGAAATCCCGCATGAGCATGAGCTGTTTTTCGGTATTTCCGGATGAAACCGGGATGACGGTCGCGCCTATCCGCTGGGCGCCGTAGTGTGCGCCGAGTCCGCCGGTAAAGAGGCCGTAACCGTAGGCGTTCTGGACTATGTCGTTCCGGGTGCCGCCGGCGCCCGAAAGGGTGCGGGCCATTCCCTCGAACCAGTCGTCCATGTCGCGTTGCGTGTAGGCGTCGATAACCGGCGTACCGGTCGTACCGCTGGACATATGAATCTCGACAATTTCCGCCTGGGGAACCGCGAGTAATCCGTACGGATAGGTGACGCGGAGATCGTCCTTCGTCGTAAAGGGAAGTTTCGCAAGATCATCAAGTGTCTTGATATCGTTGGGGGAAACACCCGCTTCGTCGAGTTTGGTTCGATAGAACGGTACATTGGTATACACACGCTCAACCAGATTCTTGAGACGGGCAAACTGCAGGGAACGCATTGCTGCCCGATCCATACATTCATTTTCAGGATTCCAGATCATAATGGCACCAGTATACACCGTATCGGGGTCTGCGCCAAATAAATTCCTCAGCTATTTCGCAGGTCTTCCACGCGCTTTGCCTTGCCCTCGGCTACCGGAAGGCTTCCCGGCTGTTTTATTTCCACCAGGGGACGGATGGTAATGAGCGCGGTCAGTTCATCCCGGATCCGCTCACGAAGCGCGTTGATTACCCGTGTGTCGTCCGCGAACATCTCGGGAGTTATCTCGACCTTGATGGTCATCCGATCCAGAACGCCGTCTTTTTCAACCACGATCAGATAGTTGGCGCCGACCCCCTTTGTCCGAAGGAGTACTTCCTCAATCTGGCTCGGAAAAATGTTCACGCCGTTGATGATGAGCATGTCGTCGGTACGGCCGGTAAAGCGTGCGATCCGGCGGTGAGTTCGTCCGCATTCGCAGGGTCCGGTAATCACACGGGTCAGATCCCGGGTGCGGTAGCGGATGAGCGGCATGGCGTCGCGGCAGAGAATGGTTAGCACAAGCTCTCCGGTTTCGCCGTCGGGAACCGGTTCAAGGGTCTCCGGGTCAACGATTTCCATGATGTAGCGGTCTTCCCACACGTGCATGCCGGCACGGTACACGCATTCAAACGCGAGCCCCGGACCGTTCATTTCGCTCATGCCGTAGCAGTTGTACACTTCGATGCCGAGCTTGTCCTGGATCTTGCAGCGCAGTTCCTCCGAATGGGGTTCAGCGCCGGTTATCGCCTTGCGGAGCTTGAGCTCACCGCGATCATATCCTTCGCTTTCAATGGCTGCGTGGAGATGGAGAAGATAGCTCGGGGTTGCATGAATGATGGTGGTTCCGAAATCTTTCATGAACTTGAGCTGACGGATCGTGTTGCCCGCGCTCGTCGGAATGACCATGGCGCCCATGAGTTCTGCGCCGTAATGGAAACACAAGCCCCCGGTAAAAAGACCATAGGTCATCATGTTCTGCACCACGTCGCCGCGGCTTCCGCCGGCGGCGGTAAGGCTCCGCGCCATGGTGTCGCTCGCCATGTCGAGATCTTTCTGGGTCAGGTAAATAACCGTGGGAGTGCCGGTTGTTCCGCTCGAGGCATGGAGACGAACCACCTCCTCGCGGGGAACGGCAAGAAGGCCGTAGGGATAGGCCTCACGGAGATCGTTTTTGGTTGTGAACGGAAGCTTGCGGATATCCGCAATGGTGGAGATGACAGCGGGGGACGTTATGCCGGCATTCTTGTACCGCCCACGGTAAAAGGGTGTGTTAAGCGCGTGTTCCACCTGTTTTTTCAAACCGGCAGTCTGTATCCGCTCAATTTCTTCCCGTGATGCTGTTTCGATTGCCTTGTCCCTGAAGGGAACGTCCCGGTCTGCCATTATTCCGCCTCCTCTCCGAGTTTGAGCGCCTTCATGTTAATATCGACGAGGCGCGGATCTTTTTTCGCGAACGTTTCATGAACGCTTTCGGCAAGCGCCTTCTCGCTTACCGGCAGTTCCCGGTACGCGGCACCCACAAGCACCATGTTCGAGGCACGCAAATTTCCGGCTTCACGGGCAAGCTGTTCCGCGTGAACGAGCCGGTTCCGGGGGAGTTTTCGTATTGCCGCATGGATTCCCTCAAGATCGGGATAATTGCCGATATTGACGACGGGCTCCGCGGCGGCAACCAGGATGCCCTCCGGTTTCAGAAATGAAAGATAGCGCAACGCTTCCACCGGCTCCATCGAAAGAATCATGTCCGCCCCGCCGACAGGAATCAGATCCGAGGTAATCGGTTTGTCGGAAATGCGCATATGTGCCTGCACGGCCCCGCCCCGCTGGCTCATCCCGTGTACTTCGGACTGGCGGACTTCGAGTCCGTCCAGCATGGCGGCCCGCGCGATGATGGTAGCGAGAGAAAGAACACCCTGTCCGCCTACACCGGCGAGAATAATGTCATAGGTCATGAAACGCTCCTTATTCCTGAGGCGACGCCATCCGGGCGTCAACCAGTTTTTCAAATTCGTCGATTTTTTCCACAAAGAGGGAAACACCCGATTCCCAGAACGCCGGATCTTCAATATCAAATCCGGCGGCTCTCGTTACCGCAACCGCGTCGAGCCGGCCCGTTCCCAAAAGGATGTCCCGGTACGTTCCGGCAAAACCGCTGCCTTCACTCCGGTACCTGCTGTACAGGGCCAGGGCAAACAGTTGTCCGAAGGCATAGGGAAAATTATAGAAGGCGAGTTCGCTCGAATAGTAATGCGGCTTGACCAGCCAGAGGTACGGATGTCGCTCCTCAGGATTGAGACCGTCGCCGTAGGTTTTCTCCTGGGCACGCAGCATGAGGCTGCACAGGGTTTCCGGTGGCACCTCGCCCGCTTTCCGCGCTTCAAAGAGGCTCTTCTCGAAGTGATAGCGGGACAGGATGTCCACCAGTATCTGGCAACCGTCCTGGAGATGCATCTCCAGAAGCGCGAGTTTGTCTTCCCCGGCAGCGTTTTCATACGCCGCGTCAAAGACCACGGTCTCGGCGAAAATGGACGCCGTTTCCGCAAGGGTCATGGGCGTATTCTGCAATAATCCCGGTTCGTCCTTGAGCACTTCGGCGTGATACGCGTGACCGAGTTCATGGGCCATGGTCAGTATCGAACTGAAGGAGCCGTCAAAGTTGCAGAGTACCCGCCCCTCTTTCGCGAGCGGCATGAACGTGAAGTACGCTCCGCCGATTTTACCGCTCCGCATTTCCGCGTCGAGCCAACCGCCGTCGAAGGCTTTTTTGGCAAAGGCTCCCATGTCTGGCGAGAATTTTGAAAAATTCTCTTCAACCACTGACCGCGCCTCGTCAAAATTGAATGACGCCGTGGTCTTTCCGACCGGCGCGAACAGATCGTAGAAAGAACAGGAAGGAAGCCCGGCCAGGCGCGCTTTTGCCCGGAGGTACCGCCGCCAGTGCGGGAGCGATTTTTCCATGACGGCAAGAAGTGCGTCCAGCGCTTTGCGGGAAAGAAGTCCCTGGCGAACCGACTTCTCTATGGCGGCGTCGAAGGCGCCGCCCGGCCAGCCGCGGCGAGTGTTCAAGGTGATATTCGTTCCCTTTACGCCATTTAGCGCGGCGGCAACCGGAACGGAAATGCGTTCACACACGTCCATTTCCTTGCGATATGCTTTCTCGCGGACCGAACGGTCTGGCGAATGAGCCAACGCCCGGAGTTCCACCAGGGTTTTCCGCTCTCCGGTTGATTCATCCCAGAGACAGTCCGCTGTTGACGTAAGCTGCTCCTGCAGGTGTCCCCAGGCGCTCGCGCCCGAGCGTGCGAGATCCGCAGCAAGCGATTCCTCACCGGGAGTCATTTGCCGGGAAGCCCAGAAAAGCTGGTCTTCCAGCATGGAGCGGTAGGGTTCCAACTCCGTTTCGTTCGCCAGAAGGGGACGCACCGCGGATTCGTTTACCGCGAGGACTGAACGGAAGCGCGTGTACAACGGTGAAAAGGGTACCAGAGCTTCCTCCACCGCATTCAGCTCATTCATGGCGCGGGTGTCGGTGGTATCCGCCGAGTACACCGCGTAGCAATAGGACACGAGTGTTTCTGAAACCGCTTTTTCGCGGTTCATGAGGCCGAGCAGTTCCCGCAATGGGGGCAGAAATTCCGCAGGCGCTTGAAACGGGGGCGTTTCTTCAAGCCGTGAAAGTTTCGTGTCGAGTTCGGTGGCAATCGAGGAGAGACTATCTTTTGTGTCCCGGTATTTCGCGCTGTCAAAGCCGGGAAATACCGTCTCGAGATTCCAACGGGGTGGTACAACCGCCCCGGAAACAGTATCAGCCATTGGCGATCGCTTCTTTTTTCTTCCGGAGACGCGCGGCTTCCAGACATTCACGAACCATGATGATAACGGATACACCCCGGTATTCCGCTTCTTCCAGAATCACCTTCGTATTCTCCTCCACCAGATTCGGCTTCGCGTCCACAATCCGGAGATGTTCTTTTTCCACTCCGACACCAAGGACGATCTTTTCAAGCTGGCTCGAGGGAAGCATGGTCGGCTGGCAGCCGGTCATGGCGACTATCGAATTGTCCAGAATGATGATGGTGACCGGGGTTTTGGTGGAAACGGCGTCCACGAGGCCGGTTATTCCGGAATGGAGGAACGTCGAGTCGCCGATAACACCGAACGCGTACTTGTACCCGGCTTCCGCGGCGCCGCGGGCCATGCCGATGGACGCGCCCATGCAGACGATGGTTTCAATAGCCTTGAGCGGCGCCACCGCGCCAAGGGCGTAACAACCGATATCGGCGGTAACAACGGTAGAAACCTTTCCTTCCTTCGTGTTGAGAATCTCGACCGCCTTGTTCAGGGAGGTGTACGAATCGTGATGCGGACAGCCTTTGCAGAGCTGGGGTGGCCGCGCGGGAAGTTCGGGGACCGACACGGAATCGAGTATGGTCTTCTTTACCGGAAGACCGAGCGCGGCGCGCACCGTGTCTGGGTTCAGTTCTCCGGCCCGGGGGAGCTCGCCGGTAAACTTTCCGGTTACCCGGTTTTTCCCGGGAATAAGCCCGCGAAGCTGTTTCTCGATAAAGGGCATACCTTCTTCGATTACGAGGATTGTTTCTGCGGTATCCGCAAGCGCGCGAATTTTATCAAGCGGGAGCGGCATACCGGCCACATGGAGAATCGAGGGGAGTCCTTTCTCGCCGCAGGCTGCGGTGTAATCGGCGAGATTTTCATCGAAGTAATTTCGTCCGAGACCGCTTGTAATGATGGCAAGGTCTTTTCGGGCGGGATTGAGCTTGAGCGTATTGCGTTCCCAGGCATTTGACCAGGAGACAAGATCATCCTGCTTGTCGATCATCTTCGCGTAGTTTTTCCGTGCAAGCGCGGGAAGGAGCATCCAGTCCGCGGGAGATCCCTTTTCCAGGATATTTTCATTCTGGGGTGCCGTAACGGTAGTGATGTGTGCCCGGGAATGGGAAAGCCGGGTTACCATGCGTAAAATGACCGGAACCTGCCATTTTTCGGAAACCTCGAAAGCTTCCGCCATCATCTCGTAGGCTTCCTGCTGATTCACCGGCTCAAAGAGCGGTACCATGGCAAAGTCGGCATAGAACCGGGTATCCTGTTCACCCTGACTCGAGTGCATGGACGGATCGTCGGCAACAACACAAACAAGACCGCCCTTGATCTGGCAGAGGGACGAGTTCATGAAAGGGTCCGCGGCAACGTTAAGCCCGACGTGTTTCATGGTCACCAACGCGCGTTTTCCGGCGAACGATACACCGAGGGCTGTTTCATACGCGGTTTTCTCATTCGCGCACCATTGGGCAACCGGCCCGCCGGAATGTTCAACTGTATCAATAATATATTCGAGGATTTCCGTAGAGGGCGTGCCCGGATAACCGAAACAACCCGAAACACCCGCGTGAATCGCGCCAAGCGCGACCGCTTCGTCTCCAAGCAGAACAAGTTCGTTCATGAATAACTCCAGAAAAAAAGATCGGCCCGAAGGCCGATCCCATTTTACAGATTATACCGGAGGTCGTCCACCAGCAGGGACCCCGCCAGCTCATTTCTTGCCGTTTCCATGGCGGCATACTCCGAGGAACCAACCGCCGTATGGGTAATCGTCGTCATATAGATTTTTTCATTACGCACAAAATCCCAAACGGAAAGCTCCACGGACATGGTACACGTCCACTGCCCGTCGCTGCCTTGCTCAAGCGAGGTTATACGGTTTGTTCCATACATGAAGCGCTGCACGCCGCCGCCGAACTGCGCGCGGGCCGCTGCAATCAGTTTTTCTTCATCTCCCGCGGCGATCTGACGGGGAAAATCCGCCATGCCGATCCGGGAGAACCCTTTTTGAATGAGCGGGCGGAGAAGTTTTGTGGCAGTCTGGCTGTACGAGAGCAGTGGTTTGCCGTTCTTGTCGTAATCAAGGATGGCAATGGTCGTCGGGATGCTTTTTTTCACGGTTTCGACACCATGGACAAACGAAACCGACAAAGCCCGGTCTGCTCCATCCTGCCGGAGCTGTTCTACAAGTACCGCGTCGCGGATCGGGAAATTGGCGGTTATGGACACCGTGTTTTTCCCCGATGTTGCCGGAACCGGCGCGGTAAATGAAGCGGTGCCCGATTCGTCTGTCACAAGATCCGCCGAGCCGTCCTCTACAGATCCGTCCTCCCGGTATGCGGGATAGCGTACCGCACAGGGAACGCCGGCGAGCGATGTTTCGACCCCGTCACGTTCGGCCGTTACTTTAATCGCAAAACTTCGGGAAAAAGCCTTTCCCGGAACGGTATCGCCCGGCGAGGAAACCTGAACAACACGCACAGCCTTGAGCGCGGTCCCCATTGTTTCCCGGATTGTTGACGCGTTCTCCGGTTCTGTTTTCAGGGAAGCGAGTATGTCGGCAGCCTTGTTGAATGAGTCGAGGGCTGCGGCATAGTTACCGGCAGCGAGATATTCGTTCATATCCGCCTCGTATTGGGCAACAAGGACACGGGCTTCCTCAGTTTTCATGCACTTTATTCCCGCGGGAGGCGCGGCACGGTTCAGGGTGCCGCCTTCCTCGGCGGATCCAGAAACTGTGACGAGCGCGGGGCAACGGCCCGAAGCAGGTATATCGATACGGGAAAGATCCGGAGAACTTGCGCAGGACACGAAAAGCGCCGCGACGCTTGCAAATAGAAGACTGAAACGAATCATGGGACCACCTTCATTACGACACATTATTTTTAACAAGAATACCACGAAACCTCCAAAAGTTCCACAAAAACCTGCAGTTGTCAGAAAGTCCGCGGAGATATACAATGCGGTATGCGAGCAACACAGGCCATTATTCACCACGAAAATTTCCTGTACAATATCCGGCAAATTACTGCCAAACTCTCCGGCAAAACGCAACTATGCATACCGGTCAAGGCCGACGCGTACGGGCATGGAGCTGTTTCCATCGCAAAAACCGCGGTCGAAGCCGGGATCACGCATCTGGCCGTCGCGACCGTCCGGGAAGGCCTTGAACTGCGGGACGCCGGAATCTCGTGCCATATACTGCTGTTCAGCCCTCCGGATGCCGGAGACGCAGATATCATCATCAAACACGATCTGGAACCCTTCGTTACGGGAACAAAACTAGCCGGACGCCTGGCAACAGCGGCGAAAAATGCCGGAAAGACCGCGAATGTCCATATCAAGATTGACACCGGCATGGGCCGGCTCGGTTGTTCTCCCGACGATGCGGCCGAAGTGGCCCGGGCAGTATGTGAAGGCGGGAATCTCTCGCTTGCGGGAACCGCGACGCACCTGGCCGTATCCGATTCACCCGATGAAGCGGACCGCGCGTATACGGATGAACAACTCGACCGGTTTGATGACGCGCTTTCCCGCATCCGGGAGCTCGGCATAAACCCCGGTCTGGTACACGCCGCGAATTCGGGCGGCATACTGCTTCATCCCCGCGCGCACTACGACATGGTACGACCGGGAATCCTCTGCTACGGCTATGTGCCGGACGAACGCCTGAACGGAATACTTCCGCTCAAACCGGTTATGGAGCTGAGAACGGGCATCATAGAAAAACACTCCATGAAAGCAGGAGAAACCGTATCGTACGGCCGGGCATGGAAAGCAGATCGTGACACGGTAATCGCGGTTATACCCGCCGGATATGCGGACGGCTTGCCCCGAAAACTCTCTCCCGGGCTGACGGTCTGGATCAACGGCGCGTCCTATCCGGTCGTGGGCAGAATCTGCATGGACCTCTGCATGGTAGACCTTGGCCCCGGCTCAAAAATCCCGGTGGGAACAGAAGTGTCAGTATTCGGTCCGGAACCGAATCCGGTTTCTGCCGGAGGCCTCGCGAAAATTCTGGAGACGATCCCCTACGAGATTACCTGCGGTATCGGGAAACGGGTCCCGAGGGTGCCCGCCTGACTGCTACCAAAATTGTTGAAAATGTACTGCTATCAAAATTGTTGAAAAAATTTCGCCGGACAACCATGCCCGGCGGGGCTTATACTGACGGACTCACGTAGCCCGCGGAATAGGCCCGTTCCCAGGAAACACTCTTCCCCGGGTCAAGGGAGAAGGCGAAAAACACTTCAGGACTGATAACATGCTTCCAGCCCCACAGGTGTACCGCATCCGGGGTAAAATTACCCGATTCCTCAATGAAGATCCCCGAGTTTTCCAGGCGCCATTTGGCGGCAACACCATCCACCGAGGTTTCCCCTCCGGTCAGGCCGCCGAGATAGAACTGGTTGCGGGCACGGCCGGTAAACGAGACCGTGGTACCGGAGAGCTTCAGTATCTTGTCAGGATCAACCTGCTCAACAAGAATCACGTTTTCAACATTCCAGGGAAACTCGAGGGTATACCCCGGAGCCACGCGTTTCCCGCCGAGCGAGAGAAAATTGTGAACGTATTCGTCGGTCTCAATGCGTTTTGAACCGGAATTTTTCAGGGTATAGGCGATGGTAAACCCGCCGGGAGCGAGCGCGATCCGTTTGGTGTAGTGGTAGGCATAGCCGTTTCGTTCTCCCGAGGTACAAGAGAAAATGACCGCATCCTGCCCGTCGGTACTGTCATCGAACGACAGGGGATCAAGCTTGTAGTCAGTATAGAAAAAGTAGGGATCTTCGTCTTTTTTAAGCCATCCGGTTCCTATTTTGGGAAACCATTCACCGGGATGGCAATCGTGATAGCCGACTACCTTTTTAATGCCGAATTCGTTATGGAGCCCGCGGCCGAAACGGGCGGGATTTCGCTGGAACCGGGGCTTCTCCTGTCCCAGAAGCTCAATATCCCGGAACCGGACCGACGACACGAGACCGTTCCAGTCAAACCGGCTTGCGGTATATCGTTCGCCGGGACGTTCCAGCTGGAGAAGAAATTCGTCATTCTTCAAGAGTAGCGCCATTATGCCCTCACCTTTTCAATCATCGCGAGAAACTCTTCCGTTTCTTTTTTCGCGATCTGTACGAATGAATTATCTTCCACCCGTCCGAGAACAGCGTCCCGTTCCGCGGTATTGCGGTACGTCAGTTCACGGTAGGGGTTCCGGTAATCTTTCTCTTTCGTAATGAAAACCTGTTCTTCAATGTATCGTCTGATTTCTGCCGCTTCATCCAGCAGGGAATTCCAGCGTTCCACGGTAATCAGCTGTTCTTCGGTAAGATACCGAAGCACCGCGTAGGCATGTTCAGCCCGATCACGGGGATAGGCGTTCCAGAGCGTTTCATAGTGCTCGTGAATCTCCGACCAGCTGTTGAACAGACCGTTGCGGATGGAAGCCCGCAATCCGTCCACCCGTCCCTCGGGCACCAGTTGACCGCCAAGATTGATCCAGGTAAACGAAACTTCCGCGGGAACCTGAGCGGAGAAATAGTCATAGTGTATTCCGTATCCCGACAAGTATTCGGCAATGGTTTTCACTCCGTAATACAGGAGCATGCTCCGGTACGCTTTCCAGGATTCTACAATCTTGAGTATCCGCACCGGTCGTTTGGAGCGTTCCATGTTTTCGCCCCGGACAAAGAGTCCGGATACGGTTTCCGGTGTTTTGGTTATGAGTGACCGGCCCTTTGTCGCGAATTCTTCCGGAGGCGGCAACGGCTGGCTGTCTTCCCGCGATACATACCAGGCCTTGCCGGTCCATCGTTCAAGCAGGGCAAGCGCCTGTATCATTTCCTGGACGGTATCGGGGGCGAGATGATTCGTTTCGATGCGCTGGACAATGGTTTTCCGCTTGTCTCTTGTGCGATATTTCCAGCTGTTCCGTTCCAGCGCGTACATGTTATAGAGCCAGTAGTAGGCGGGCATGACATGGAGTTCCTCGTTCTTGTGATCCTCGAGAACCATGGAAAAGGGGAACATGATGTGGAGTTCCGCGGGGTAACTGCCCTTCGTCAGCAGGGTGTAGCTCGCGAATCGGCAGTTGTGTTTGAGCTTACTGGAAAGTCCCGGCCAGAATCCACGTCCGGCGATGATTTCTCCGTCGTTTCCCCGGCTGTTGTGGTTCGAACCCACTGTCGCACCGGCGGCCATATTGGACTGACCCATAACAAGAGTCGCGATCAAGAACGAGTTGTTGTGATGTTGTTCATGACCGGGAAAGACGAGGTTGTTGAGGACTTCACAGCAGGAAATGGTCGAGTTGTCGCCAAGAATCGAGTGAATGAGCCGCGCGCCGTACTTGAGGTTCGAATTGTTTCCGAGCACAAACCGGACGGCCTTGACCCCGTAGAACACGTGGCAGCCATACCCGATTATACCGTTTACGAGCTCAACGCCCTCACCAATCTGGGTTTGTTCCTTTTCACTCGACTTTATCGTCAGATTCTTGAGCTTGTTCGCACCCTTTACGTAGGAATGGGGACCGAACCAGGTATCCTTGATAACCTGACAGCTTTTAATGACACAGGAATCCCCAACGACACCGTAGTGCCCGCGGCGAGAGTCAACCTGATTCTGGGTGATTTCTTTCAGCCGGTCCATGAGCTCCGTATCGTCGCGGTAGATTGCCCACAGATAGGCGTCGGCGCAGATCATGTCCCGGAACGGAAGAACCGACCGGCCGCCGGCTTCGTTTATGGGATCGATCCACACGCGAACATCTTCGCTTTCACCATCTTTCAGAATGCCTTCCCCGAATTTCGCGTGATTTGTACAGGACATCTCGTCGATCCGGCTCATGATGACCGAATCGCCCAGAATGTAGTGGGAAAGAAACGCACAATCGTGAATGGCGCAGCCCTTGCCGATATCGCAGGAGATTATCCGGCTGTTGGATATACCGGCGGGCACTATAAAGTCATGAAACCGCAAGTATTGACTTTCGGTTGACCGGATGCGTACGAGCCCCGCGAAAAGACTGTTTTTGATCAGGCTTGCGTCGAAGGGGTCTTCAACAAGCACAGTATTCCAGTTCGCGCAGGTGTTGCCATTCCTGACAAGCACGGCGACTTCTCCCGCGTCAAGATTCCGCCAGTGGACAGACGAAGCATTGCTCTGTTCGTCCCTCAGATAATATTCATCCTTGTCGCCGGGAAGGTATTCCGGCGGTATAAACCCGTATCCGAATGATTCGGCGGGCAGATATTCAATTGCACTCATGAATGTCAGTATAGCGCCATAATTGCAAAAACCGCAATTCCCTGTTAGTATTAAAGTTCTCGAGTACGTATACAAAGGAGTTGCCAATGAGTACCCATATCGGTGCCAAAAACGGTGATATCGCCGAAGCCGTTCTCCTGCCGGGAGATCCCCTCCGGGCAAAGTTTATCGCGGAAAATTTCCTGGAAAACCCGGTTTGTTACAACGAAATCCGCGGCATGTACGGTTTTACCGGAACATACAAAGGCAAAAAAGTATCCGTTCAGGGGACCGGCATGGGCCAGCCCTCGCTTTCCATATATGTAAATGAATTATTCAGGTTTTACGGTGTCCAAAAAGCCATCCGTGTGGGAACCACCGGAGCGGTTCAAAAAGAAACCAGACTCCGGGATGTCATTCTCGCCATTAGTGCCTGTACCGATTCGGCGATAAATACGCACCGTTTCGGCGGGCGCCACTTTGCTCCGGCGGCCAGCTTCAATCTGCTCAAAACCGCATACGACGAGGCCAAGGCCCTCGGCATTGAGCCACTCGTGGGTCCGGTTGTGTCCTCGGATGTATTTTATGACGATGACGAGGTCTGGAAACTTTGGGCCGAATACGGCATACTCGGCATCGAAATGGAAGCGGCCGAGCTGTATACCCTGGCTGCCCGTTTCAAACGCGAGGCCCTTGCAATACTGACGGTATCCGATCATATCGCACTGGGCACTTCAACTTCGGCGGAAGAACGCCAGAGCACCTTCAAGGCAATGATGGAAATTGCCCTCAATACCGCAACAGGAAACTGACACCATGACTGAATTGCAACCCACCGCCATAGAATTGCGCGGATCAAAGAACCGCAGCAATCGCCTGCCGCGGAAACGCATAATCGCCGCCGTGGCGATTCTTCTGATGATTGCCGGAGCCGCCGGATTAACTGCGATGATCGCATACCGCGCATCCATTGATCCGGTTATCATCCAGCCGGCAACCCTGCCGCCCGAAACGGACGATATTATCGTCGACGACTGAGGATACACATGAAGGCTGACATCGGTTTTATCGGGCTCGCCGTAATGGGCGAGAACCTCGTTCTCAATATGGAACGCAACGGGTACACCGTTGCGGTGCACAACCGTACCACGTCAGTTCTTGATGCATTCCTCACCGGTCGGGGAAACGGTAAAAAGCTGATTCGGGCGGAAACACCGGCCGAACTGGCCGCATCCCTTGAACGGCCGAGAAAGATCATGATGATGATCAAGGCCGGTCCCGCGGTCGATTCACTCGTGGAAAGCCTCCTCCCCCACCTCGACAAGGGGGACATACTCATTGACGGCGGAAACTCCAACTGGGAAGACACTGAACGGCGGGTACAAGCGCTTGCCGAAAAGGGAATCCTTTTTGTCGGGACCGGTGTATCCGGCGGAGAAGAAGGCGCCCTGAACGGGCCGTCCATCATGCCCGGAGGCGCGGAAGCCGCCTGGCCGGAAATCCGGGATATTTTCAGGACCATCGCGGCGAAAGCCCCGGACGGCAAACCCTGCTGTTCCTGGATGGGTCCCGGCGGCGCCGGTCACTTCGTCAAAATGGTCCATAACGGCATCGAATACGGCGATATGCAGCTCGTGTCCGAAATATACTGGATTCTCCAGGAACTTCTCGGGTTTTCACCCGCGGACATGCACACCATCTTCTCCCGATGGAATGGCGGCAAGCTGGATTCCTACCTCATGGAAATAACCACAGCGATTCTCGCCTTCAACGATTCGGACGGCAAACCGCTTATCGGAAAAATCCTCGACGCAGCGGGGCAGAAGGGAACAGGAAAGTGGACCGGTATAGCCGCGCTCACCGAAGGCACGCCGCTCACCCTTATCGTTGAGTCCGTATTCGCGCGGGCGCTTTCAGCGCAAAAAGAAGACCGCGTTGCCGCGCATGCCGTATTCGGCGCGCCCGAACGCTCCGTTGCCGGTGATCGTGTGAAAATTGTAGATGACCTCCACGACGCCCTGTACGCCTCAAAAATCGTATCCTACGCGCAGGGCTTTGAGCTTATGCGGAGCGCGTCGGAAACAAACAACTGGAACCTCGATTTCGCCGAAATTGCCCGTATCTGGCGCGGCGGCTGCATAATCCGCTCGGTATTCCTGGACAGCATCGCACAAGCCTTTTCCGAAAACAGCGACCTCGCGAATCTCGTGGTTTCCACCCGGTTCAGCGCGGAACTGAAAGCCGCGGATGCCGCCTGGCGCCGGGTAGTCTCCCTGGCTGTCGCCAACGCCCTGCCCGTCCCCGCTCTTGCCGCCGCCCTCTCCTGGTTCGACGGCTACCGCAGCGACCGTCTCCCCGCGAACATGATTCAGGCCCTACGGGACTATTTCGGCGCGCATACCTACGAACGAACCGACTCCCCGCGCGGCGAGTTTTTCCATACCGACTGGACCGGCCACGGTGGATCCACCACCAGCCGCACCTACACGGTCTAACGCGTTCTCTTGACAGCCCCGCCCGATTCCGCTACATTGACTCCTGCAACCCCACAAGGGAAGCATCCCCGGATGGTGGAATTGGTAGACACGCTAGTTTCAGGTACTAGTGCTCGCAAGGGCATGGAAGTTCAAGTCTTCTTCCGGGGACATACTAAAAAAGGATCGCCTTCAGGGCGGTCCTTTTTTAGTATTGTACATCGAAGAAGACTTGAACCGGAGAAGCCGCCGAGCGAATGCGAGGGATAGCGGCCATGGATGGCCGCGACAGGCTTCGAAGGCGTCCCGGAAGACCGAGGCACGATGCCGAGGTCTGGAGGGCAAGTCTTCTTCCGGGGACATACTAAAAAAGGATCGCCTTCAGGGCGGTCCTTTTTTAGTATTGTACATCGAAGAAGACTTGAACCGGAGAAGCCGCCGAGCGAATGCGAGGGATAGCGGCCATGGATGGCCGCGACAGGCTTCGAAGGCGTCCCGGAAGACCGAGGCACGATGCCGAGGTCTGGAGGGCAAGTCTTCTTCCGGGGACGTAAAAAAAGGATTGCCTTTAGGTAATCCTTTTTTTTATATCTATCGAAGAAGACTTCTTGGCTTTTCCCTGCTGATCCGCTACCATTCACCCGGACTCGGGAGGTTGTATGACATCATTTCTGGAACTGGTACAGAAGCGGCACAGCGTACGTGCATACGATACGCGTCCGGTTGAACGGGAAAAGATTGAGCGCTGTCTGGAAGCAGCACGACTCGCGCCGTCGGCCTGCAACGCTCAACCCTGGAAATTCACGGTTATTCAAGACGCGGCCGGCATTGCGCAGATCGCGAAGTCGTCGCTCCTTCCCGGTACATCCATGAACCGTTTTGTCCAGGACGTTCCGGTAGTCATCGGGGTAACCGGCGAATCGCCCAATATCACCTCGTTTCTCGGGTCGTTCATCAAACGGAAAAGGCTTTTTCTTCTCGATATCGGTATGGCCGCGGAGCATTTCTGTCTCCAGGCGGTCGAGGAAGATCTGGGAACCTGCATGCTCGGATGGTTCAATGAACGAAAAGTAAAGCGCATTTTTGGTATTCCCCGGGGGAAACGGCTGTATTTACTTATTGCACTCGGATATCCGGCGGATTCGTCCGAAGAACCCCGTGAAAAAAACCGGAAAACCCCGGATGAAATGCGGAGATTCGAAAGCTACCGCTAAACAAGCATTTCAAGTTCCCGCTTGAGGGCGTTCCGGCGTTTTTCCGGGACCTCAAGGACATCCAGAAGATCAAGACGATCGCGAAGCTCGGTACAGGTAACTACGCCGTTTTCCAGCAGGTAGTCCCGGTGCTTGACTGCAAGATTTGCGAGCACCGTAATCGGGAATATCTTTTCCCGCTCAATGAGGTCTTTTATACCCTGCCCCGCGGGATAATCCCAGCCGAGCAGTTTTAACCCATAATAGGCGGCGTACTGCATGGAATCCGACGAAAACCGGGTATTGGTTGCGACCCAACCGTGAAATGTCAAACCCCGGTACGCGTCTTCTCCGCGCCGTTTGTTGACTATGTCGTTTACCCGGGAATGAACGTAGAGCGGTGTCTGTATACTGACATATTTTCCCTGTATCTGGCTGTGCTTGCATTCAACCAGATGCTGTACGCCGTTTGCCGTCGCAATCACATCCATTTCGTGGGTTATACTGCAGCCTTCAAGCACCTGTCCAACTTCCACCTCGTATCCCTGTCGTTTGAACAATTCGCCTACAAAATGCTCAAAGGGATAGCCCGATGACCCGAGTTCCATGAGCGCCTGTTTAACCTTGTACCGTGCGGACGCTGATTTCTTGTGCCGGGACAGAAGGCTGTGCGCCCGGGAATAAATCTTCCGGGTGGTCACCCCGTCTTCGAGCCATGATTCAATTTCGTCGGTTATTTCCGCAACGCTTGCTTCGTCCGCCCCCGCCCTGCGGAGGGAATCCGACAGTTTTTCAGGGTCAAAGTTTTCCAGTTCGCCGGTTGCCTTGCGGATGAGTACCTGATGTTCCATACGTCCAGTATACCACAAGAGTCCTCGATGATCGGGAAAGAATTCGGGGATATATAGACTTTTCATCATGCACAACTGACACTTAATACATGGATTATATGAAGTGGAGTCGTGAAAAACTTATTGAACGCATAGACGAACTCACCCTGCTTTCGGCGCAGTTACTCAGAGAAAGGAACCAGGAAAGCCGGCTTGATTATGACTGGACCGGAAATCTCGGCCACTGGTACTGGAATATCAAAAGCAACTCGGTAACCTTCAATCCCCTGAAAGTTACAACCCTGGGGTATGATCTGCCGGAAGACGGGTCCCCGGTTCCCTATCAGTTTTTTACCGAAAAACTGCATCCGGATGATTACGAACCTACGATGAACGCCATGCGGGAACACCTTTCGGGCAAAATTCATGTATACGAGGTTGAATACCGTATACAGGCTGTTGACGGAACCTGGCACTGGTTTTACGACCGGGGAAAGATTACCGAGTATGACAGCGAGGGCAAGCCGATCTTCCTCGCCGGGCGTTACGGCGGGGAGGAATTCATCCTGGTTTTTGAAAACACCTCCCTGGAAACCGCACGTGAGATCTGTGAACGTATTCGGGTCGAAGTTGCGTCATTTCCCTTCCCAGATTCCGTCAAGGTTACCCTCAGCGGCGGCGTATGCGAGTACCGGGGCGAAAGCATAACCGACTTCATCGAAGCCGCCGACTCCAATCTCTATGAGGCAAAGCGGACCGGAAGAAACCGTATTGTGTAAGCATTCTTCCTGCGCTACAGTAGTTTCCGGGAAGGTTGTAAATGCGTCTATTAAAACTGGCGATAGCAGTGCTCACGCTGGTACTCTGCGTGGCACCCGGGACGGCTCAAAACAACACGACAATCGCGATCGCTCTTGAGGGCGGCGGAGCACGGGGCATCGCCCATGTGGGTGTTCTGCAAGTTCTTGAGGAACTGGGTATCCAGGCCGACATGGTTACGGGAAACTCAATGGGAGCCATTGTAGGGGGATTGTACTCAATAGGGTATGACAGTAAAGATCTTGCCGAACTAGTACTCGGAATGGACTGGCCCGACCTGTTCTCCGAACCTTCGTCCAACGAGAATGTCTCCTGGTCCGGTCGCTATAACCGGGCGTTATATGCCGCAAGAATCCCCTTTACCAGGAAAGGACTCGCGCTCGGTGCGGGCTTGCTCGACGGAAATGTAGCCCTTGCCCAGCTGGATCGTTTGACCATCGGGGTTCCCTCAAATACCCATTTTGATTCTTTTAACCGGAAATTCCGCGCAGTTGCATCCGACATTATCAACGGGGAATCGGTGATACTCGAATCGGGTTCTCTTGCCGAAGCCATCCGGGCGAGCATGAGCGTGCCCGGGGTTTTTGAACCGTACAGCATAAACGGACGATACCTCGTAGACGGTCTTGTCCTCGATAATTTGCCGATCGATGCGGCCCGATCCATGAATCCCGATATTGTCATCGCGGTTCATCTGGTGGACAACGAACCGGTTACTCCGGAAACACTCGGTAAGAATCCGGTGCAAATCTTAAGAAAAACGCTCGACACTTTCACCGACGCCAATGTGAAACGTCAGCTGCCCAATGCGGACATAGTTATTGCGGTCGATATCACCGGACTGGGAACAAACGATTTTCTCAAGGCGGAAGAACTCATATACCGCGGGAAAACAGCCGCGTATGCCATGCGGGATATCCTGAAACCGCTTGCCTCCGGATCTGTACCTCCGGCACGTGAATTGCCGGAACGGCTGGAAACACTTTCAATAAGCGGTGGAACTGCCGCCGACAGAAATCTCATCCGTGAAACCCTGGAAACATCCCGCGGTGTAACCGTTGACAAGAAAACACTTGAAGAGCTCTATCATCTGCTCATGCAGAAAAACCGGTACGAGCAAATACGTATGCAGCAGTTCCGGAACGGAGATCAGCGGGAGCTGGTTGTTACGTTAACCGACCGTACGTACCCCGGACACGAAATCCATGCCGGCTTCTTTCATGAAGGAACCTATTTTTCCGACATGGCAACCGCCACCGCCTTTACCACCGGTGTCACCTTTCGCGGCCTTACCGGTCTTTTCTCAGAACTGACCGTGAATACGGGATTTAACGGCACCATGCTCACAAACGCGGCATACCGCCAACCCTTGAAGGAAGGGTTGTTCATCGAACCTTTCTTTTCATGGCAAACAGACAGCACCGCCTCCCTGTATGATACGGAAACAGATACACAAACAGAAACAAACAACCTGTCCTTCGGGTTATTGGTCAGACAGGCGTTATGCTCCGGCTCGGACCTTTCGTTCGGATGGGTTCAATCCCGGCTTGATCCCTCGTCGCTCCCCGATATACCCGGCAGCGGAGAACTATACACGGTTTCACTGTTTCAGGCGGGATTAAGAATGAATCTGCTTGATTCAGTATTATTTCCCATGCGGGGTTTCTCGTTAGACGCGGTATACCGGGTTGCCCTGGAGCTACCCGATTCCGGGGATTTTTTTCAAGTGCTCAGTGTATCCGGCATGTCGATACTTCCCTTTCTCGGTGATTATTCTCTGGCGTTTCTCTGGCACGCTGCCACAGACTTTACCCCGTCCGGAGAGGATGCGCCCGCGTCGCCGCTCTACTACCGCCCGGGCCTCATGGATCGCCGGCTTTTCCCGGGTCCGCTCCCCCTTTCGGCTCGCTTTGGCCATACCGCAGCGGGGCTCGGCGTGGAAGTGAAACGGCAATGGGCCCTGGCCTCAGCCTTTTTTTCCCTACCGGTTTTCGCGTTCGGCGCAGTATCTACCGGATTTACTGCAGAACAGCGTGATGATTTCACAACGGTCCACGAAAACCTCGTCTATTCCTTTTCCATCGGGATCGGTTCACGCATCAACGAAGCCTTTGGCATTTCATTCAGGGGAGGAGCATCGCTCAATACGGGAGACAATCCGATACCATTCTTTTCCGTGGATATCGGGTCGGTAATCCGATAAAATCTCCCACAATTCTCTCGTTCCGCTTTGAATAACACGGTTAACATGCTATACTCGCATACAGTATTTTGAATCAATTCAAGGAGATGAATTTCATGAACAAAGCAGAATTAATTGATGCTATTGCCCAAAAAGCGGGGCTAACCAAAAAGGACGCAGGAGAAGCGCTCGGCGCATTTACCTCCACGGTTGCCGAACAGTTGAAGAAAGGCGATTCAGTACAGCTTATCGGTTTCGGCACATTTGATGTCGGCGAACGCGCCGCCCGCTCGGGACGCAATCCCAAAACCGGGGAAACCATCACAATAAAAGCATCAAAAAACCCCAAATTCAAAGCGGGAAAAGCCCTCAAGGATCTCGTAAACAAGCGATAACACCGTTCGTCCGGAAACCCTGTTTCCGGACATCCGTACTCCAGTCAAAAATGCCCGAAACCAGCCATTCAGTATCCGACAGACAGGAGAATCATGAACAACCACGTTAAAACAAGCATGAATTACCGGAGAGCAAGCCTCTTTTTCCTCGGTATTCTCACACTTATCGCTGTTGGCGCGACCCTCAAAATAACCGCGCAGGTTTTTCTTCCCTTTATTATCGCCGTCCTGTTAACCTTTGTCCTCGAACCGCTTGTTACCTTTCTGGTCAAGCTCAAGATACCCCGCCCTATAGCGGCTATTGCAATCGTTCTCCTGGTCGGTGTTGGCGTATATGTTCTCGGTCTCATTCTCTTTAACAGTCTTAAGACCATTGTCTCCCTGTATCCCAAATACGAGGCACGGTTTACTGAAATATACGAAACAATCGCCATTGCGTTCGATCTTTCCTACGATGAACATGAAACCCTGTTTAACAACCTCTGGAATGAACTGAATATCCGCACGAAAATTCAGGCGTTCGCATTCCGCTTTTCGGAATCGTTCATATCCTTCCTGCGGGATGTCATGATGGTTGTCCTTTTCATTGTTTTTCTCCTGCTCGAAATAGGCCACTTCCGCAAGCGTGCAGAAATCGCGTTTGAAAAAGTTCTGCACGGCGGCATTTCCAGCATGATTGAGTCCGTCGTTATCCAGATTACCCGATACCTGAGCATAAAGTTCTTCCTCAGTCTTGCGACCGGTGCTGCTGTAGGAATCGCGTTGCGGCTGATCGGCCTGGACTTTCCACTGGTATGGGCTGTAATAGTGTTTATTTTGAACTTTATCCCGACGTTGGGATCGATCGCCGCCGGAATTGGCGTAATCCTGTTTTCAATCGTCCAGTTTTACCCGGAACCTGGACCCATCATGGCGACAATCATCATCATGCTCTCGGCGAATTTCGTTATCGGAAACATTCTGGAACCGAAGATCCAGGGCGACCATCTGGGGCTTTCACCCTTTGTCATCCTGGTTTCGCTGCTCGGTTGGGGCTGGTTATGGGGTTTCGCCGGCCTGATTCTTGCCGTGCCCATGACGGTAATCGTGAAGATTATCTGCGAGCAAACCCCCGGGCTGGAACCTGTATCCATTATGCTCGGCTCCTACAAGGCCGCCGCGGGGAGCTCCGAAGAAGAAAGCTAGAACCGGTATCCCGCGGATGCGGAAATATCAAGCGTCATTTTTGATATTGATCCCCCGCCGAAATTCTCCCAGGCATCGATCCGGTCTTCTTCGAGTTTGGTCAAAAACGCGTAGCCAAGTAACATTTCCGGACGCAGGAACAACCGGTCGGTAAGAACAACATCCGCACCGGCGCCGCCTTTCAGAACCAGGGTACTCGCGTCATCATAATCAAGATTCCACCGGTATTCAGCTCCGGCAAGGGGGAACACACGGGTTCCCGCGATTTCAAAGGGATATTTCACCAGAAGGGAAGCTCTCATATACGTGGTATCCTCATAGGCGACAATCCCACCGGAGAGCTCCGCATAGGTCGCGTCGGCAAAGGCGTGTATGCCGAATCCGGTAGCCGACTTGTTCTCGGACATACCGGAATACTCGGCGAATACAAAGAGCGTGTTGAGCGATAATCCTCCGCCGGCGCTAAAGTCCAACGCCAACGCGGAAACGGGAAGAAACACGGCGAACAGCAACAACGCCGCCACCTGCATCAGTTTTTTCTCAAGAATGGTATGCCTCATGCTGTTTGTACTCATGCTGTTTGTACTCCTGCTTCTTCTTCAAGCGGTAAATAAATACGGAACGTTGTTCCTTTCCCGGTATCAGACTGCAGTTTGATTGATCCGTGGCATTCCTTAACACGGTCCCGTACCAGATTCAGTCCGATTCCTCGCCCCGCGTGCATGTCCGCTGATTCCGCCGTGCTGAATCCCGCACAGAAAAGCGCCTGCATCAGGGCATTTTTGTCATCAAGGGCTGTAGACGAAGGAATAAGCGATTTTTCGAGGGCTTTCCGGTGGATCTTTTCAAAGTCGAGTCCGTTTCCGTCATCACTGAGCTGAATAACGATTTTGTCGGAAACAACCTGGATGGAAAGGGTAATGACCCCGGCCTCACCCTTTCCCTGGGCAATACGCATATCGGGTTTTTCAATGCCATGGTACATGGCATTTCGAACGAGCTGCATGAGCACTTCTTTCATGACACGGCGCGGACCGGCAACAATCGCTGTTGGATCCAGTTTCTTAATTGTGAGTTTCGCCTTTTTGCCCATATCGGTTCCGGCCCGGTCTACCACCCGTTGAAGGGTTTGTATGAGAACCTGTTCCTCACGGAGACGACCTTCACTCATGTTGAAAGCCATGATCTTTCCGATTATATCCTTGAAACCGTCTTTCAGCTTCATGATCTTGTCCAGTTCCACGGTAATGTGAAGTATTTCCTGGAACGATACGTCGGCATGTTCACGCAGGACCTTGATTTCATCTTCGAGCTTGTGGACCTTGGCAGCGAAACTCTCCAAACCGAGAATGATCGCGTTAGACTTGATGGCATGGACGCCCTGATACAACTCGTTGGTGACATGGGCAGCTGCGTTTGATTTGTCCTTGAGTAGTTCGTTGATACGGTCAAACTCATATTCAGTGTCAATGATGAAATCGTTGAGAACGCGCGGTTCAACATGAATAACTTCAAACATCGCCCGCATCTGGTCCTGACGGCGGTTTTCTTCTTCGTCGAGCTGCCGCCGGAGTTCAACTTCACGGGTTAAATCGTCCACAGTGCCCAGTATGTATACATTTCCGTCATCACGATCAATGGGGACAAAACTGCATCGGAGAAACTTCTCTTCGGCATGGGTAACACTGACATAGTTGAACTGATACAACGGATTGATATCCTCGAGCATCTGGGCATCGTAGGACTTGTTGTACACCATGGTAAAATAGTCCCTGAGCGTTTCCTTTTCCTTGCCTTGAACCGAATTGGACAATACGTCCAAAAAGTTTTTCCCGCTCAGGTTGGTTTCGGACAAGACCGTTTCCATCGAACGTGAATAATGAGGCTGGATAACGAAGTCCTTGTCCATGAGAAACAAACCGGTTTTCAGGTTGTCCTTCATGGTCGCCATCTCGTCACGTTCCGCCTCGAGTGTCCTGGTCAGGCGGGCTACCCACCGGTCCTTGGTTATCTTGGTCTGTTCATAGACCATGGTACAGACCAGTACGAGAATATATACACCGACGGTACGGAACGCGAATGACGGATGAAATTCCACCGGTGAAAGCCCGGGAACATAGAGTGCGGCGGAAAGACCGCAGAGCAGCAAAATGGAAAGCACCGTCCCCGGTTTCATGCCGAGCAGAAAGATGGACAACAGCGGAAAGGAGTATGCCCACAAGACACCGGAGCCCTGGGGCCCGCCGCTGATCGCCAGGAAGGTGCAAAGCAACATGTACGGAACAACCGTCATGAATCCCGAGATGATGAAGGGAGCCGCCGTTCTCAGAATGACAAAACCGACAAGCGTCATCCCGGCCATGGAAAAGTCGAACGTAGCCTGATACACGGCTCCGCGCTGCATACTCTCGTACCCGAATAGTACGAGGAGAGTACATCCGAGGAAGATCATGGAATTGAGAAGAATGTAGCGCACCATGGTATCCATGGTCGCTTCATCGCGTGAAAACAGCGGTTTCCCGCTCGTCATGATGTTCAGGAAAAAGTTTCCTCTTTTTTTCATTTTACGCTCCATGTGAAGCTTCTATCGCGACTGAAAGAAAAAAGGTTTCATCATCAAAAATCTTGAAGGGGATACAGATGATGCGGGCCTGGTCGTTCGGCCACTGGATGGCATGGTTCGATCCCCGGATTATGGTGGGGAGCGATATTACCAGGCGGAAGGACTCTTCAAGACCGCGTTTCGCGTTTCCGGCAATGATGTTGATGATCTCGCCAATCGCGTCAATAACCTCGTCGTCCATGCCCGAGTGTTCGGATCCGGTGAGCATACCGGTAAGCCGGCAGGCCAGATCCGCCTTCATCGAGATAACGACAGCGCCCCGGGCTTCCCCGGTTAATCCGATAACCGCAGAAACATCCCAGGAATGAAGGTCGTTCTTGTCCGCAAAGTGGGGACGTTCTGTCTCCAGCTCCACTCCGATGAATTCCTTGAATACGTTTACACAAACATCCACAAACGGCTGAATATACTTTTCCATTTTTTGCTCCTACAGGCTTACTTTTGAGATTTTCTCGCGGAAACTTTTTTCGTTTACCGGCTTGATGATGTAATCGGTAGCCCCGTTTTTTAGGGCTTCAATCACATTATACCGTGCGGCCTCGCTGGTCACCATGATTATGGGAAGACTGGAGTACTTCTCCATGGCCCGTACTTTCTTGAGAAAATCAAGACCGGAAAGTTCCGGCATGTTCCAGTCCAGAAGTACCAGGTGGATTTCACGGGTCTCCAGCTGTGCTAACGCTTCCTTGCCGTTTCCGGCTTCCACAAAATCGCAGGGAATCCCCATGGCGCTGAAGGTGTTTTTTACAATGTTTCGCATGATTCTGGAATCATCCACGACGAGTACAGTTCGCATTTTTCTTTGCCCCCAAACTTTTTCATCAATTTTACTGTATTTTCCAGCAAGTTCAATTAACAGTATACCTTTTTATCGGCCAAAATACAATTTTTTCTAAATTTTCTCCAGTATTTACTGCTTGCTGGAAAACAAACCTGTGACTATATTTATACCATGAAGTCACCAAAAGAATTATCAATTGAAAAAAGGATCCTCGAACAGCTGGTACCGGGAACCACGTCCCACAAGATAGCCGAACTGCTTATGGAAAATGAAGAATTTCAGCTTATGCAGGAGTATGCGAATACTGTATCCATCATGCGGCTCGGCTACAATGATCACGGACCGGTCCATATGCGCACGGTAACGCGGAACGCCGTTACCATGACAACCCTCCTTCACAACGCAGGAGTAGCGCTCAATCTGGAAAAAGAAAAATCAGGAAACCTCGATGACAGCCTTTGCGCAATCATCCTCGCGTCCTTTTTCCATGATCTCGGCATGGCGATCGGCCGTCAGGATCATGAACTTCACAGCGCGACCCTTGCTTTGCCCCTGATTGATTCCGTTCTTGCCGAAGTATTCCCAGGAAGACCGGACAAACGCATCATCATCCGCTCACTCGCCCTCGAGGGAATTCTCGGTCACATGGCAAATCGCCAGATTCATTCCATTGAAGCGGGTATCATTCTCATCGCCGACGGCTGTGACATGCAAAAAGGACGCGCGCGCATACCCATGGAACTGAACAACAAACCCCGTGCGGGAGACATTCACAAATACTCGGCGAATTCCATAGAACAGGTACGGATCGAACCAGGGGTGGATAAACCCATACGCATATCTGTTGAAATGTCGTCGGATGTAGGATTCTTCCAGATCGAAGAGGTAATGCTCCCCAAGATGAACATGAGTCCGGTAAAGCCCTATCTCGAGCTGCATGCCGGCATTACCGGGGAAGAGCTCAAAAAGTACCTATAAAAACACGATACCGAATACTGCCCCGCACAGGATGTACACGGCAGGATGAAGCTGAAACCGCTTGTATGCGATACAAACCGCGGCAAAGAACACCAGAACCCGCAGATCAATGAGCTCCGAAATCCGCCCGCTTGCCTGAAAGCGGGCGACCGGGAATACGGCGACAGTCAGCACCTGCCAGGCCGCGACCGCGATCATGCCGGTGGTGCCGGCCCTGAGCCCGTAGAACATCGCGCGAACCCAGGGAAGTTCCCGCCATACATGAAAAAACCGCGCAATGATGATTATCACGACCAGTGATGGTAAAACTGTTCCCGCGGTCGCCACAAGAGCGCCCGGAATTCCGTGGAATTCGAAACCGAGATACGTCGCCATGTTGATTCCGATAGGACCCGGCGTTGACTCCGATACAGCGACCATGGAATAGAAACGATCGGGAGTAATAAACCCGGGCGTAACCAGTTGTTGCTGCATGAGGGTAAGCGCAACCAGACCGCCGCCGATGGTAAACGTGCCTACATAGAGAAAGGTGAAAAAGAGCTCCGCGTAACTCATACCGCTGCATCCTTTTTCCGTTCACGCCGGAGACGTATGATAATTCCGAGCAAAGCCGACACAAGAACGACGAGAACGGCAGGTACGTCCCAAAGGACAATGACGAGAAAGGCGGTCAGGGCAATGGCTCCGGTAATCCAGTCCGTAACAGTTTTCACTCCGACACGCGACACTGCGAACACGAGGAGAACCGCCACAACCACATTGATGCCCCGCAGAGCCTTTTGCACCGCGGGAACGTCGGCAAAGGTTCCGAGAAGGCCGGCGATTACGCAAATGACCAGTATTGAGGGAAGGACAATACCCAGCGTGGCAACGATTGCTCCGGGAATCCCGCGCCGGGAGTGCCCCACAAAGGTGGCTACATTTACCGCGATGATTCCGGGAGTGGACTGTCCGATCGCGAAATAGTCAACAAGGCGTTCCGCAGTGAGCCAGCGACGGCGCGTGACCAGTTCCCGTTCGAGCATGGGAAGCATGGCGAGCCCTCCGCCGAAGGTAACCGCGCCAATCTGAAAAAACACCGAAAAAAGTTCCGCGTACTCCCGCAATTTCTTCATAATTTTCAGTATAGCGAAACGATTCGGTCGGAGCAATCGTTCAATCTTGCGCAAGAAGTGGCAATTCTATAGAATGGAATAAACAGAAAATCCGTACGTACGGTTCAGGAGCAACAGTCATGGCAAAATATCCTTTTGAAACAATTGAGCCCAAATGGCAACAGTTTTGGGAAACAAACAAGACCTTCCGCGCTGTGGAAGACGCGTCAGTTCCAAAGGAAAAACGGGCCTATGTTCTCGACATGTTCCCCTATCCCTCCGCGGCCGGACTCCATGTTGGACACCCGGAAGGATATACTGCCACTGATATCTGGTGCCGGTATCTCCGCATGAACGGCTATTCCGTTCTCCATCCCATGGGATTCGACTCCTTCGGTCTTCCGGCGGAAAATTACGCCATAAAAACCGGCACCCATCCCCGGATTACCACCGAAGAAAACATCACCAAATTCCGCCAGCAAATAAAATCGTTTGGATTCAGTTACGACTGGGACCGGGAAATTTCCACCTGCGAAGACGACTACTACCACTGGACCCAGTGGATATTTCTTCAGCTGTTCAAGCAGGGACTTGCGTATGAAGCGGAGACACCCATCAACTGGTGCCCGAGCTGCAAAACCGGTCTCGCGAATGAAGAAGTAAAAGACGGCCGCTGTGACCGCTGCGGAACCCAGACCACCCGGAAGAATATCCGCCAGTGGCTCCTGAAGATAACCCAATACGCCGACCGGCTTCTTGCCGACCTTGATACACTCGACTGGCCCGAATCAGTAAAGCTCATGCAGAAAAACTGGATCGGCAAGAGCGAAGGCGCCGAGGTACAGTTCTCGGTGGACGGAACCGGCGAAGACCTGACCGTCTTTACCACCCGTCCGGATACGCTCTTCGGCGCGACCTACATGGTCCTTTCTCCGGAACATCCCCTTGTGGAAAAAATTGCCTCGACCGAACAAAAAAGCGCTGTGCTTGCCTACCGCGAGGCCGCCGCGAAAAAAAGCGATCTTGAACGTACCGATCTCGCAAAGGAAAAAACCGGGGTATTCACCGGTGCGTACGCCATTAATCCCGTCAACAACACCCGTATCCCCATCTGGATTTCGGATTACGTACTTATATCCTACGGTACCGGCGCCATCATGGCGGTTCCCGCACACGACGAACGCGACTGGGATTTCGCCAAGGAATTCGATCTGCCCATTATCCAGGTTGTTGCATCCGCCGAAGAATGGCAGGAAAAAGGCGCGGACGGCGACTATTCGGCAACACCGAACGAATGTACGGCCGCCGACGGATTCTCCGTCAACTCGCCCGGCTTCAACGGCCTGGGCACCCAGGACTGTATCAACAAGATTACTGCCTGGCTCGAAGAAAAGAAAATCGGGAAAAGAGCCGTAAACTACAAACTCCGGGACTGGTTGTTCAGCCGCCAGCGTTATTGGGGAGAGCCCATGCCCCTCGTCCACTGCGAAAAATGCGGCGTGGTTCCCGTACCGGAAGCGGAACTCCCACTCCGGCTCCCCGAAGTTGAGAGTTATCAGCCAACCGGAACCGGAGAAAGCCCGCTCGCCGGAATTACTGAATGGGTCAATACCACCTGTCCCTCCTGCGGCGGCCCTGCGCGCAGGGAAACAAACACCATGCCCCAATGGGCCGGTTCCTGCTGGTATTATATCCGCTACCTCGACCCGAAGAATCCAACCGCGTTCGCGGACAAGAACAAGATTGACTACTGGCTCCCGGTGGATCTCTATGTGGGTGGTGCAGAACACGCGGTACTCCATCTTCTGTACGCACGATTCTGGCACAAAGTACTCTTTGACCTCGGTCTCGTAAACAACGAGGAACCCTTCCAGCGCCTGATCAATCAGGGCATGATCACGAGCTACGCCTACCAGCGCAAAAACAAAACGTTGGTACCCATGGACGAAGTCCGCGAGATTCCCGGCAAACCCGGCGAGTTCGAAGAAACCGCGACCGGGGAAGCCGTAGAGCGGGTTACCGCCAAGATGTCCAAGAGCCTCAAGAACGTTATCAACCCCGACGATGTAATCCGCGAATTCGGTGCCGACTCCTGCCGCATGTATGAAATGTTCATGGGACCGCTTGAAGTGTCAAAACCCTGGAATACCCAGGGCCTCGTCGGTATAACCCGGTTCCTGGAAAAAGTCTGGAGTCTTTCGGAACGATCGATGACGGGCACGGTAACGGATCCGCTGAACGACACCTCCACTCCCCAGGCGGAACAGATAACCCGTCTCCTGCACAAGACCATAAAAAAGGTAACCGATGATACGGCCAGTCTCAACTTCAATACCGCCATCAGCCAGATGATGATCTTCATCAACGAGCTCGCAAAGTCGGATTCCATTCCCCGCGCGGTCTGGTCCGCTTTTGTGCTCCTGATTGCTCCGTACGCGCCGCATCTGGCGGAAGAACTCTGGGAACGGCTGGGCTATACCAAAACTATCGCGTATGAACCTTGGCCGAAAGCAAACCCCTCGTTCTGTGTGGACGATACCTGTACCATCGTTGTCCAGGTAAACGGCAAACTCCGCGACAAATTCGAAGCTCCGCTTAATGCTCCGAAGGACGAACTTGAAAAGACCGCACTCGCAACCGATGGCGCCATCCGCTTTATGGACGGAAAAACGGCAAAAAAAGTTATCGTTGTGCCGAACAAGCTCGTCAATATAGTCGTATAACAACTCAGTCTCACAGGAGCATCTTTTGAAGACACAAGAATCCCGCGAAGCAGTACTGGCGGAAGCGCCGGTACTGCGTGCCATCGTCACCATGGCCGTTCCGGTCATCCTGGGCATGTTGGTCCAGGTATTCTACAACATGGCCGACACCTTCTTTATAGGACGCCTCAACGACGTTCATCAACTTGCGGCGTCCGGCATCAGTTTCCCCTTTTTCATGATCATGATGTCCTTCGGTACCGTAATAGGCGTGGGAACTGCGTCACTGGTCTCGCGCCAGCTCGGCATGCAGAAGCGTGCAGAAGCCGGAGAAATAGTCTCGCTTTCGATCGTACTCAATATCATCGTTGCACTTGTGCTTACCCCGGTTCTCCTTCTTTTCATTGAACCCATACTCCGTCTTCTCGGCGCGCAGGGAGAAACCCTTGCTCACACCCGGAATTATCTGTTTCCCCTCATTTGCTGTTCGGCGATCAGCATAAGCAATTTTTCACTGGGAAATGTTGTCCGCTCAGAAGGAGCGGTTTTCCATGCAATGACAGGACAAATACTGGGGACCCTCACAAACATCATTCTGGATCCGATCATGATTTTCGCTATGGACATGCAAATAGCCGGCGCGGCATGGGCAACGGTAATCGGCAACCTGGTAAGCGTACTGTACTACCTCTACTGCTACAGCGATAAATCGCTGCTGAATATCAGTTTCAACCGGAAAATATTCACCATGCGGTATATAACCGGAATATTCTCCATTGGAATTCCATCGGGTCTTAACCACGTTTTCATATCGCTCGCGATAATCGTAACCAACAATCTTGCAGCAGCGTACGGTGCGGCGGTACTCGCGGCGATGGGCATTGCACAGCGGGTCAACAGCCTCGCCATCCTTTTTCTGGTAGGACTTGCTGTAGGTTGCCAGCCGCTTGTGGGCTACAACTATGGTGCAGGAAACCGCCGGCGGCTCAACAGCATCCTGAAAACAGGCTTGATTCTGTCGATATCATCCGGACTTGTCTTGTCGCTTATTTTCGCAGTGTTCAGCCGGTACGCCGTTGCCGTGTTTACCGGAAATAGTGAAGTTATCCGTCATGGCACCACCATGCTCCGGGCCATGGCACTGGCAGCGCCCTTTGTCGGCGTTATCATGATCTGCATGAACAGCCTTCAGGCTCTCGGAAAGGCCATTCCCTCGCTCATACTTTCCAGCGGACGGCAAGGAATCGTCTACATTCCCCTCCTGTTCCTGTTGAGCCGGTTCTTCGGTCTTACCGGTATCATTTTTTCCCAGCCTATAGTGGACATCCTTGTCAGCATTGCCGCTTCATTCATGCTGTATCATGTACTCAGGACAGACACGCACCTGGCGAAAAGAGAATCCTTGCAGTAACCGTACCGAATGCAGTACACTTTATCCCGATGAGTAAAAACGTACAGCCCGATTATTGCGATACTACCAAACGAACCCGCCTGGTCAAAATTGCCGCTATCATTGCGCTTGTGGGCAATCTTGTTCTTGCCGCGGCCAAGCTGATTACCGGTTTTCTCTCGGGGAGTCTGGCTGTCCTTGGTGACGGTATTGATTCATCCACCGATGTCGCGATCGCCCTCATGGCGCTCGCCGTCGCCTTTGTTATTGACCGTCCCTCGGACAAAAAGCATCCCTGGGGACACGGCCGCGCTGAAACCATTGCCACGGTTGGTCTCTCGTTCATCGTCATGATTGCCGGTTTCCAGCTCCTTCTTTCCGCGTACCATGCCCTTGCCTCGGGTTCGGCTACGGAGATACCCCCGAACATGACGTTGCTCGTTACCGCGTTTTCCATAGCGGGGAAACTCCTTCTCGCGCTCAATCAGTGGCAGATCGGAAAAAAGGCCGGAAGCGCCATGATTCTTGCCAATGCAAAAAACATGACGACGGACATAGCCATTTCCGCCTCGGTCCTTCTGGGCCTCGGCGCGTCAATTCTCTTTCATCTGCCGATTCTTGATCCGGTAATCGCGCTCCTTGTTGGCCTCTGGGTAATGAAAACCGCGCTTTGCATGTTCATGGAACTTAACCTGGAACTGATGGACGGCAATGCCGACGATGATCTGTATCGGGAGCTTTTTGAAGCGGTCAACAGTGTTCCCGGCGCCGGGAATCCGCACCGGGCCCGTATCCGGAAAATTGCCGCGGCATGGGATATTGATCTGGATATTGAGGTTGACGGAAACAAAACCGTAACCGAAGCACACGCGATCGCCTGCGGGGTCGAGAAAGCTATCCGGTGCAAAATAGCCGATATATACGATATTGTTGTTCATGTAGAACCGGAAGGACACGGAGAACACACCGAACAGTTCGGTCTGTGCGCAAAGGACTTTGATTAATCCCCTACACCCTTCCATCGTATCCATGCGTCAATGAATTCGAGCATGTATTGCTGAACATCCCCGAACCATTCTTTCTGAAAAGCCGCCGCTTCCGGGCCGATGTACCGGTAATGCCAACATTCCCACCGGTATCCGGTAACCGCTTCATACCCGTCGGGAAACGAGAGCGACCAGCCGAAGCGCGCCGCGTTTTCCGCAAGCCACTTTCCGGCGGCGGTTTGCGCGAAATCATCGGTTATTGATCCGAAATCGACCACGGTACCCAGCTGGTGCTGGCTTGCTCCGGGTGGCGCGGACTCCCTGTCCGCCGCTTCCTTTCCCAGTTGTCGAACATTGCGGTCGTACAAACCTTCCTGATACTTCCAGCTCCGGTACGTGGACGAAACAACAAGTTTAATACCGTTTTCTAGTGCGGCCGCTGCCATACGCTCAAGAGCAGCCTCGGTTCCTTTCCGGAGTGAAAGATCTGCCCGATTGGGAATATACGACCGTCCGGTGGTAACAGGAACAAGATCCGGCGGACTATACGATTCGGGTAAACGGTGCTGTTTGTCCACCAATACCAGCAGGGTTTCACTATCGTTTGCAATAAGCTGTTCAAGTGCGGGAACAAACCGTTCTTTCTCCCGGTTTATCTGCTCTATCAGCTCGCGCGGTATGGTGTCGGGAGCGTTGAACACCGTTTCTTCCCGGACCGGGAGCGGTTCAGCAGGGGGTGTTTTTTTTTCACCGGCAAAACAGGAAACAGCCATCAAACTGACGGACAGCGCAACAATGGTATATCTCATTCTGAAAAATCCTTTATCTGCCAACCGCGCCGGCGGGCTATGTGACGAAGCCGGGTATCCGGATGTACCGCAACAGGGCGTCCAACCAGTTCAAGCAGCGGAAGATCGTGCACACTGTCGCTGTAAAACGAACAGTACTGCAAATCAGCCCCGCTCCGCTGTGCGAAATCACGAATAATGGAACACTTGGTTCGTGAATACACCGGAGAACCGACAATTTTTCCGGTAAAAACCCCGTTCTCAAAAGCGAACTGGGTAGCTACAACATCGGCTGCGCTCAAATCAAGATATTGGGCCAGCGGATAGACAACCTCAAAGGGCGACGATGTCGCGAGTATCACCCGGATACCCTGACTCTTGAGCGTCCGGATTTCCCGAACCGCGCCCGGGTAAATTCCGCTCTCAAGATAGGTATCAAACGCTTCCTTCGCCATGGACTGGATTGCTTGACGGGAAATCCCGGCGATGCGGGGAAGACTTTTCCGGTACAGGGTTTCTATTCCGAGTTTGAAAAAGCGGTACAATACGTAGAGAAAGGGAACAAGAAGGATATAACCCCAGCTTATCAGGCGGCGTTTCATGCAGGCAAGAATGAACCACAGCGCGGTTGCGTGGCGACTGATTGTGTGATCTACATCAAAAAACGCGATTTGTTCACGCCGCATACAATTACAGAATAATGATTATTTCCCGCTTGAACAAGCCTTTCCGGAACACAATGCTCCGCGTGAGGTTGCTGCACATCCGCAAGCCGAGCCCACGGTAGCGGCGGGTTTTCGGGTCATAATACGGGGTACACCGGCAGTCGGGCAAGCCGGGAGAACAAATATGGGTGGAAAAATACCGTATCGAGAGACGGGCGGTATCATCTCCGTAAAATCGAATCAGTACCGGAATATTGAACAGTGACCGATTATGCATCAGGATGTTCTCAAACACCTCGGTCGCGGCGATTTTCAACCGCATACGTTCCTTCCTGGCGAGACCGGTATGATTGTCGACAAAATCCTCAAGTCTGAGGATGCTGGCGGCAGCAAGCGCCAATTGAATCCTGATGTGTTTGTTTTTCAAACAGTTTATATAACCTCGGTAAGGGAGTAAATTACCGGGAACATTTCAGAAAACCCGGTAGACTCGATTGCCAAACGAACAATTTCCGAAGGATTCATGACATACAGTTTATGTCCAACCTCTTCACCGTCATCAACGGCGGCCATGAGAACACCGAGCCCGGAAGACGAAAGATTAACAACCCGGGACAAATCAAGGACCAGATTCGTCTCCTTGATAAGGGAATACACTTTTTCCTGGAATTCGGTGTACGTGTATGAGTTGACAGTTCCAGCCACTTCAAGAAGTGCATAGTTGGGCCCATTTTTCTCAACGATTGAAATGCTCTCCATATCTCTTTACCTCTTATTTACTCAAGTATTTGATAACAAGAACAGTGATATCATCTTCAAGTTCCCGGGAGACAAACTCGGTAAGGTTGTCGCAAAGGAACTTGGCAATACGTCCTGCAGGATAGGACCGGTTGTCCATAAGCATCCGCTGAACCCGGTCTTTCCCGAAACGTTCACCGCGAAGATTGGTGGAATCAATAAGTCCGTCAGTAGTCATGAGCAGAATATCTTGCGGGTTAAGGGCGATTTTCTTGACCTTGAGGAATTGTCCAATATTCTTGATAAATCCGAGGACCTTGCCCTCGCCCTGAATTTCTATGGCGTTGTTGTAGGAGGCGGTATACAGGAACATCGCAGGCACACCGCAGTTGATGTAAAACAGCGTGTTGGTCTTGAAGTCGAGCAGGCCGAAAACCCCGGCAAAAAAGGTTCCCTTGGGAAGATTGCTTTTTACGAAACGGTTAACCTTGATTACCAGATGTTTGAAGTCCTGGGTTTCCCGCAGAAAGGTTCGTAACACGCTCTTGAGAATGACCATGGACATACTCGCGTTCAAACCTTTCCCCGAAACATCGCCCATTACAAACAGATACTTTTCGGAATTGAGTTTGATAAAGTCGATGAAGTCGCCACCCAGTTTACGGGCCGATTGGGTAATAAAGTCCGCGTCTATCTTCTCATGATCAACCCGGTCAATATTCTCCTGTATTGAGGTAATTACCTGTCCGGAGAATTCAATCTCGCGGTCAACAGTGAGAACTACGGACTCGTTGGCGATATTCTTGAGATAATACATGACGAGGAAGAAGTTTGAATACAGGTTTGACAGAACGCTGTGATCATAGTCAGTATAATCTCCACCACGCTTTTTGGGTCCAAGCAGGATGATTCCGACGATTCTATGACCTTCACGAAGCAATATCATGGCATCAGCACGGCCCAGATCGAGGATCTGAAGGATATTCTGTTTGACATCCGCGTACAGATGATTCGTGATTGCCTGCGTTTTAAGAATAACCGATTCGTTATAGCTGAGAAGAAAGTCAATTGCCTTGTTCTCATTGATAACGAGCTCATTTTTCATGTTCATTGAGGAATATACTGTAATCAGTTTTCCCTTGTCGTCGGATACCAGAACATCAATTGATGCACACCCGACATACTGGTCAAGAAGGGCAACGGTTTTCTCAACAACCACTTCACCGCCGCTGGTGTAATCTATGGTTTCCAAACCGGCTTCAAGCTCGGCTTCATAGTCCACTCCAACACGGATGTACTTGCGCATTCTCCGGGAAACCTGTTCCCGGAGAAAGAGCATGACGACAATACCGAGTACAAGAAGCACAACCATGGGGACCAGTGCGGTAACCCGGTTCACAATGAACACGGTAAGCACCGCTGTGGCGATACTGAAAACAAAGTTCAGAACGGCAAAGTTTACCAGCGACGCAATGGCAAGAGTTTTGTCAAAGAGTGTGGTAACCGAAACAGCCTGATACAGGAGAACCAGCATGATCGCAAGCCCGAAGGGCAGGGACAGGAACGTTATAAAGTAATGGAAAGACAGGCGGTACAGTATCCAGGAGGTCGCGAGCCCGGCACAGATTGACAAGGCCACAAACAATAGCCGCTGTCGGTAAATCCGGCTTTTCATGCCGAGAACCCGCAAAAGCAGGGAAATCACGGTAATGGACGGAACCGCTATCACGAACACAAGTATATACAGGCCAAGGCTGTCTATGACGCCAAAGGCCTGAACAGATCCAACGTGAATGCTGGCTTGCTCGCTTTGGGGATTCCAGATCATAAAGGAGGTAATACCGGTAAACACAAGATATCCGCAAAAGAGCAGGACGATCCAGTTAAGCGCTTTGAGAAACTTGCTGTTTGTATCATACGGTATGGAAACCGCGAACCGCAACAGGGAAAAAACGGTAAAGGAAAAACAAATAAGCACGAGTCGCAGCATGAGCAGCGCGAGGGTGGTGTTGCCGGTATATGCCAGATGGATCGCAACCGCGGCGAAAAGAGCCGTGAATGAAGAGGCCATACCCACGGTGGTAAAAATGTTGTTTTCCTTTTCCGAGTGCGAATCAAGATAATAGGAGAAAAGAAACAGAAAAGCGGCCAGTGCATAGTTGAATATGAGCAGATTCATGGTTACTCCTCGATCTTTGCGACAAGCATGGTCACATCGTCGCGCAGTTTCTTGTCGCCATTATACTCCATGACCAGATCAGCGATATCATTGACAAAATGGCGTGCAGTTTTGTGCGCGCTGTTTCGTACGGTATTCATGTACAACTCGGTATCACCCAGTTCTACGCCGGACTCATCCATAACCTCGGATACACCGTCGGAAGCCATGAGCACCACGTCGCCGCGGTACAGTGGAGCCTCTTCCTGGACTATTTCGTCAAGATCAATAATACCGACGAGACTGCAGGTGGACTGAAGCGGTTTGATCTTGTATCCGCCGGGAGCGCGGGTAATGATGATGGGGTCTGCCATCGAAGCGTTGACATACCGGATTTTCATTACTTTGGTATCTATGATTCCGATAAACAGTACCGCGTACTTGTCCTGCAGGTGCATGCTCTTGATGGCGGTATCGATAGCCCGGATAACACCGGGAAGATCTTCCTTGTTGTCGATGATTTTAACCGTATTGCTGATAACACCCATGATGAGCGCCGACGCAAGACCTTTTCCGGACACGTCGCCGAGAAGGAAAAAGGTGCGGTTTTCATCGAGCGGGATAACATCATAGAAGTCACCGGACACATTGACGAGCGGACGAAAATAGGCGGCTATATCCAGATGGGGTATCTCCGGCATATTCTGCGGGAGGAAAGACATCTGCGTTTCGGCAACCATGTCCCATTCCTTGGAAAGTTCGGAAATGGCGGTAAGCTGGGTAATGGTCTTTGTCCGTTTCTGGAAATTAACGAATTCATAGAACATGGTATCAAACACGGACCGCTCAAAGACTTTCATGTAACGGCACAGCACGTAGAAATGCAGTTTGCCATACACAAGGAAGAATCCCCGTGCGTTCTGGAAATCGGAAACAAGACCGAGTTTTTCGTCAATAAGATAGAACCCCTCGGGCCAGTTTTCCGGAAAGTTTCGTGAAAGAACTTCCAGAGTATCCGGATCGGTTGCGATCCGGGTTGGACTGTTGTAGATGACATAGTTATTCTCCGCGTTAACGTAGAGAACGGAAGAGTCGGCGTCATGTTCAAGAACGGTAGATATGGACTCCATGAGGTCGTCTATGGTGTATGAAAACCGGAGCCGGTCGATAAACTGGATCATGAGCCGGCTATCCCGTACCTTGAAGGCCCGGTGTTCCAGGCGTTGCCACAGTTCCCGGACGACCAGGGAAGCGGATGTTCCGGCCATGAAAAACATGACGGCGGCGGCGATCCAGCGGCCTCCGGCCGAAATTTCCGGTAGCATGATAATGAAAAAAAACGAAAAAACCAGCCCGATCATCGTATCTACTGCCAGCTTGGCAAGCATTTTGCGGGTTTGAATCATCCTGAAGCACCTCTTTGCAGAAAAAAGCTGTTCTTGCCGGTCAAACTGATTTGCCGGGACACCGTCTCCTGTAACTGCGGAATAATAATCAGCTTCTTCTATTATACCACAGGTAGACCGGTTTGAGAATAAAAAAGTAGAAATGGAGATTTACCGCATCAGGACGGGATTTCGGAAAGCGCCATGGGTTCCGGAGAAGAATTCTCGCCTTCAAGCCGGGAAACTTCTTCCAGCAGGGATTTCGCCTTCGATGACAGTTTTTCCGGAATCTGTACCATAATTTTGATGTACAAGTCGCCTTTTCGTCCATTCGCCACCGGGACGCCCTCGCTTCTGATGCGCAGTAGCTTGCCGTTCTGGGTTCCGGCGGGAATTTTGAGCTTGAGATGTTTTCCGTCCAGCGCGGTAACGGTTATTTCGCTGCCAAGCGCTGCCTGGGTCATTGATACCGGTATCGCACAGTACAAATCCGCACCGGAACGTTCGAACGCGGTATGCGGTTTTACGCGGATAAAGACAAAGAGATCGCCGTAGGGACCGCCGTTTTGTCCGGCATCTCCCTGGCGAGGTATGTTGATCCGTTTGCCGTCTTCCACTCCCGGCGGAATGGTAACGAGAATTTTCTGACGCTTTTTCTGTACCCCGGTTCCGGAACACTCGCGGCAGGGATTTTCAATGATCGTTCCCTCACCGTGGCAGGTGGGACAGGGAGACGCGATGGAGAAGAAGCCCGAACTGCGGCGAACCTGGCCCGCTCCCTGGCAGGTGGGACACATTTTACGACCGGAACCGCCTGACGCGCCGGAACCTTTACAGGCAGAACACGTTTCGTTGCGGGAATACTGAATTTCAGCTTTGGTTCCGTACACCGCATCCTTGAACGATATCTGGAGGTCGTATCTGAGGCTTGCGCCCTGATTGGTGGTACTTCGCCCGCCGGAACGTTGCCGACCGCCGCCGAACAGGTTTTCAAAAATTCCGGAAAAATCACCGAAAATATCCTCAAACCCCTGGAAGGCACCCGGATCAAAGCCGCCCGGACCACCGGGACCGCCCATGCCTTCAAGGCCCGCATGACCGTACTGGTCATACACCTGACGTTTCTGGTCGTCAACGAGGACTTCATAGGCCTCTGTGGCTTCCTTGAACTTGTTTTCCGCTTCCTGATCGCCGGGATTCCGGTCGGGATGGTACTGAATTGCAAGTTTTCGGTATGCTTTTTTTATTTCGTCCTTGTTCGCGCCCTTTTGGACGCCAAGCACTTCATAATAATCACGTTTAGTAGCCACAAAGAACTCCAGATGAAAAAGATGGCGGCCCGTTCGGGCGGCCGGAATGCGCCTGCCGCCGGAAGAACCGGCGGCGGCGGGGGATTACTTATTATCGTCGTCTACCACTTCGTAGTCAACGTCGTCAGCGGATCCCTTGTTCGGACCTTTTTCTTCCGCCGAAGCTCCGGCACCGGCGAAATCTTCCGCACCTGCATCGGCGCCGCCGGCGGCTTGCTGGGTCTTGTACATTTCCTCGGCTATCTTGTAGGAAGCCTGCTTGAGTTCTTCGGTTTTTGCCTTGATTGCCTCGACATCATCACCTTCAAGCGCCTGTTTGAGCGCGGCAACCGCCGCTTCAATCTGCTGCTTGTCGGCATCGCCAACCTTGTCTCCCATGTCCTTGAGAGTTTTCTCGGTGGTGTAGACCATGGAATCCGCTTCGTTGCGGGCTTCAACCCGTTCACGTTCCTTCTTGTCCGCCTCGGCGTTTGCCTCGGCTTCCTTGACCATCCGGTCAATTTCGCTCTCGCTGAGGCCGCTGGAGCTTTCGATGCGGATGCGCTGTTCTTTGCCGGTACCAAGGTCCTTTGCGGATACATGTACGATACCGTTCGCGTCTATATCGAAGGTTACTTCAATCTGGGGCACGCCGCGCGGTGCGGGAGGAATACCGACGAGATCAAATTTCCCGAGCGTGCGGTTCTGGCTTGCCATTTCCCGTTCACCCTGGAGAACATGAATGGATACCGCAGTCTGACCGTCCGCAGCGGTGGAAAACACCTGACTCTTGCGGGTCGGGATGGTGGTATTGCGGTTGATGAGCCGGGTAAACACGCCGCCCATGGTTTCAATACCGAGCGAAAGCGGGGTAACGTCGAGAAGAAGAACATCCTTTACGTCGCCTCCGAGAATACCGCCCTGAATTGCGGCGCCCACGGCAACAGCTTCGTCGGGATTGACACCCTTTGAGCCTTCCTTGCCGAACATTTCCTTCACGAGCTGGGTAATGCGGGGCATGCGGGTTGAACCGCCGACCAGCAGGATCTCGTCGATCTGGTCGACGGAAATACCGGCGTCCTTGATTGCCTTCTTGCACGGATCCTTGGTGCGCTCGAAAAGATCATCGCACATCTGCTCGAATTTCGCCCGGGTAAGGGTTTTCTGCAAGTGCTTGGGGCCGCTCGCGTCTGCGGTAATAAAGGGAAGATTGATTTCGGTGCTTGTTACCGCGGAAAGCTCGATCTTGGCCTTTTCCGCCGCTTCACGCAGACGCTGGAGGGCCATGCGGTCCTGCGACAGGTCAATACCGCTTTCATTCTTGAATTCTTCCACCAGCCAGTTCACAACACGGCGGTCAAAGTCGTCTCCACCGAGGTGGGTGTCTCCGTTGGTCGATTTTACCTCGAATACGCCGTCGCCCAGTTCCAGTATGGAAATATCGAAGGTACCGCCACCGAGGTCATACACGGCGATGGTTTTTTCTTTCTTTGATTCCTTGTTGAATCCGAACGCGAGCGAGGCCGCGGTCGGCTCGTTGATTATACGCTTTACCTCGAGACCGGCAATCTTTCCCGCATCCTTGGTAGCCTGACGCTGGGCGTCGTTAAAATAAGCCGGAACGGTAATGACCGCTTCGGTAACGGTTTCACCGAGATAATCTTCAGCGGTCTTTTTCATCTTCTGGAGAATGAACGCACTGATTTCCTGGGTGGAATAGAGCTTGCCGTCAACATCGACACGGACTTCCTCGCCCTGAGGAACCAGTTTATACGGAACATTCTTCGCTTCGCTGTTGAGCTCGCTAAACCGGTGACCGATGAAGCGCTTGATCGAGTAAATGGTTTTATCGGGGTTGGTAATCATCTGGTTTTTGGCAGGCTGACCCACGACCCGTTCACCTTTCGAAGTGAATCCGACGATTGAAGGGGTGGTGCGTCCGCCTTCCGAGTTCTGGATTACAACCGGCTCCCCGCCTTCCATAACAGCGACACATGAATTGGTCGTTCCCAGGTCAATTCCTATAATTTTCCCCATAGTATCTAATCTCCTTTCTTTTCACCTTGTATGCGTAACGGGTTCACGCTTGTACGTATCATTCAGCCGCAGATTCCTGCGGCATTTTTACCATAACCTTGGCGGCGCGGATCACGCGGCCTTTCAGCTTGTACCCCTTGAGGTACTCCTCGGCAACCGTTGGTTCTTTGACCGAGGGATCCGGCACGGTTCCAATCGCCTCGTGAATATTGGGATCAAACCCGGTATCCTTCGAGGGATAGTATTCAAGACCGTACTTCGTTTCGAGCAGGGACCCGAGCTGTTTGCGGATCATTGAAACGCCGTCAGAAAAAGCGGTTCCGCCTTCCTGCTCTCCGGTGGCCCTACCGGCGTCTATCGCGCGGTCGAAATCATCCAGAACCTGGACAAGATCGAGCAGAAGACCGGTATTCGCGTAATCGATGGTCTCCTGCTTCTCGCGTATCATCCGCTTGCGGTAGTTTTCAAAATCTGCGGCTTTGCGAAGATACTGATCCTGAAGATCAGCGTTCAGTTTTTCCAGTTCTTTCAGCCGTGAATCCGGATCTACACCGGCAGCCGCGCTTTTTTCCGCTTCATCGGTACCGGATTCTGTTGTCCCGCCGGGGACTTCGCCGACGGCAGCTTCCGCCGCCTGCTGCGTTTGCTCACCGGCATCCGCCCCTTCCGGTTTTTTCATGGTATCGTTCTCATTCGCCCCGGAAGGGTCTTTCACGTGTTCGTCGGTGTTTTTCTTCATTACTGCAACCTCAAAAAAAAGATACTAACATTGCTGCCGCGGGGTCAACCAAATCATGAAAAATTGCACGTATCACGCTCCATTTTCACCCGTTGAGCTCCCCCATGATGAGTTTCCAGGCAACGGAGTAGGGGGACGGTATATTCGGCAGCTCGCTCCGGGAGAACCAGCGGGCTTCCAGGATTTCCTCTCCGTCGGGAACAAGCTCACCGGAAGCCCAATCCGCGTGGAAGGCGACCATGTATTGATCCGGGAAGGGCCAGCTCTGACTGCCGGCATAGCGGATGTTTTTTACGGTAATCCCGGTTTCTTCAAGCACTTCCCGCGCAACACAGGCTTCCAGGGTTTCCCCGTGTTCAACATACCCGGCTACGCAGGAAAAGAGGTGCTGTATACGATGGGCATGCCGCACAAGAAGCATTGTGTCGCCGCGGTGAACCAGAACGATAATGGCCGGGGCAAGGCGGGGATAGTAATCCACCCCACAGGAAGGACACCGCATGGCCGTTTCCGAGGGATGATCTTCAAGCGTTCCGCCGCACCGAGTACAAAACCGCGTTGCCGAATACCAGTTTATCAGTCCGTATGCCCGCCCGGCATTGCGGGCAAGCGGTTCCGGAATTGAGCCGTCCTGGGCAAACAGCGATTTGACCGGCACCCAGGAGCACGCCTTTCCGCTTCCCGCCGCGCACGCGTCGAGGACGTCCGCGGAACGGGCGGTCTCTGTCATGAGAACAAGAAACGGTTTCCCGTCAATCCGGATATGCATACGGGTCGCACAGGCGATAGTTTCAAGCGCCGGATTCAGGACGGGTAATTCAAATGAGTCCAACAGAACTATTTCATCGGGATGAAACACAAAAACGGAAGATTCCATAAACACTCCGGAGTATCAGTCCCATTACCATACCGGAAAGACTCACTTTATGTCCATGCGGCGCTCTTTGGGCTGTGAACATCTTGAAGCGCAACTTTGATCCGTGATATATTCGCGTATGAAAGTAGCAATCTTTTTCGGATCAAAATCGGACACAGACAGTATGAAGAAAGCGGCCGGAGTCCTCAGGGATTTCGGTGTTGAATTTTCTTCATTCATCATTTCAGCCCACCGAGCAGGCGAACTCCTCGCTGAAACCGTGGCCCGTGTTGAAAAAGACGGCGCCGAGGTCATTATCGCGGGAGCCGGTCTTGCCGCGCATCTGCCGGGCGTAATCGCTTCCATGACCGTACTGCCGGTAATCGGCGTTCCGCTTGACGGCGGAAAGGTCGGCGGCCTCGACGCGCTGCTCTCCATCGTTCAAATGCCCAAGCAGATTCCGGTAGCTACCGTCGGTCTTGATAACGCCGCGAACGCCGCTTACCTTGCCTGTGAAATTCTTGCCATCAAGTATCCGGAACTCAAGACAAAACTTCTGGACTTCCGGAAACAACTCAAGACTGACATTGCCGCCGAAGGCGGAAAGGGTGTGGAACTGTGAAATCCTTATCTGACACTACCGGCGATTACCTGACGTACGAAGAAGATGAAAAACTCCGGGACCACTGCGGTGTGGTCGGAGTCTACCTTTCAGATCATGAAACCAATGCGTCCCGGCTTGCGTATTACGGACTCCAGTCATTGCAGCACCGCGGCCAGGAAAGTACCGGTATTGCCGTATCGGACGGCGAGAAGGTTGAACACTACAAGAAGATGGGGCTGGTTGCCGACGTGTACAACCATGAAACCCTCGCGCCGCTCAAGGGGTACATCGCCATCGGGCACGTTCTGTATTCAACATCGGGGCACGCAACGATCGAGAATGCGCAGCCCTTCGTTTCCCGCTCAAAACTGGGAACCCTCGCGGTAGCCCATAACGGAAGCCTGGTAAACGCCGAACCGATGAAGGAATTCCTCGAGGAAACCGGATCTACCTTTACCTCCGCGAGCGACACCGAAGTAATCATCAAACTCATTGCGAAAAACTATAAAAAAGGCCTTGAAAAAGCCCTTACCGACACGATCCAGCTCATCCGCGGGTCTTTTGCCCTCGCGGTCATGACCGAAAAAACCCTCATCGGCGCCCGTGACCCGAACGGTATCCGGCCGCTGTGCCTCGGAAAACTCCCCAACGGATGGATTCTCGCGAGCGAATCCTGCGCGATCGACGCCATGGGCGGCGACCTGGTCCGGGATATCGAACCGGGCGAAATCGTCATCATAAACGACGACGGCGTTCTTTCGTTCAACTTCGGCGAAAAAACCGCCCGCAAGAACTGTATTTTCGAATATGTCTACTTTGCCCGCCCGGACTCCATCATGGACAATATCCACGTTCTTGAAGCCCGCATCAGGATGGGTGAGGTTCTGGCCCGCGAATCCGGCGTCGCCGCCGATGTAGTCATTGGCGTTCCCGATTCCGGTCTTGGTGCCGCGATCGGATTCTCCCGCGCGTCTGGCATCCCCTACGCCATGGGTCTGGTCAAGAACAAGTACATTGGCAGAACCTTTATCGCACCGACCCAGGAAGAGCGGGAACAGATGGTCTTCGTAAAGCTCAACGCCATCAAGTACGACGTATGCGGCAAGCGGGTTGTCATCATAGACGATTCGATCGTTCGCGGAACCACCGCGCGCCGGCTCATCCAGATTCTCAGAAAAGCTGGAGCAAAGGAAGTACACTTCCGCATCTCCTCTCCGCCGGTCAAGTATCCCTGCTATTTCGGCAT
>ERZ795058.338-NODE-338-length-75713-cov-9.474305_pt1 | contig 75713 bp, 61 predicted proteins | sample MGYA00375142_ERZ795058 | MGnify/ENA primary metagenome ERZ795058 (study PRJEB30187, sample SAMN05720210) | activated sludge metagenome | isolation source: anaerobic digester from wastewater treatment plant | place: Japan | collected 2015-04-20 ... | reverse complement strand
GGACGTCGGCGTCCAGGTTTCCGTTGACACGTCGAACAAGATCGTGGCGCTCATTGCCCGGCCCTTTCGCTCGTGTTCCTCCGGATCTTCGATTCGATGAAGGAATCAAGATCGGCCTGCCGGTACCGGACGGCTTTCCCGAGCTTCAGAAAAACGGGACCGCCACCCCTGCACCGCCACGCTTCAAGGGTCGCCTTGGAGACGCCCAGGTAAGACGCTGCTTGCTCAGTTCTGTAATTCATATCTCATCCCCCCTCGTGGTTTATTATCGCTTGATCGCTTGCCTCATATGCTATCACGGAAGATGATTAAGTCAATGAAATCATTAGGGTATTTATTGATAGCGAAAAAGCAAAAAAGGGGGGGGCGATTATTACCCTACGGAAGAACGATAGCGGGGGGAATTAAATGAGGGTGTTTGTCTGTTTGATCAATGGACGTCTTTTGATTGTGGCCTTCAGCCGCTTCTGAATCGCTTCATCCCCGATGGCGAGACCGACCAACGGAAGGCATGACTTAATAAAATCGAAGGCCGGCCCATAAGGACCGCCTTCCGTTCGGGATCTCATTCGTTCACCGGTTGCCTCTTCGTAGATCAGCAAAAGGGTGCTCATAAATGCGGTCATTGCCGGATCGCGCCCCTTCCCCCTGGACGTGACAGTCTCGGCGTAATTATCCGCCCGGACTTCTATCTCTTTAAGGGTAGCCAGTAGGTTTGTCACGGTGTCATTATGCGTCAGTCCGACCATGACGCCCAGGTGCTTATTGACAAAATCGAAGTATTCCCTGGTCGCCTCTGCTACCTTCAGGACGGACCTTTTCTTTTTTTCGAGTGGGCCCGTCACGAGCGGCGTATGCTTGCCGGTCTTGTTCTCGACGTGGAAATAATAATTACAGGCAGCCCTGTGCAATTTCGCCCGAAGATCATATCCCGGTTTCGTTTCCAGCTTGATCCGCGGATAGCACCGGGAAAGCGCATCGTCTATCTTCTGCAAGGTCTCGGGGGCTAGGCGCTGAAGATGGGCAGCATGATCAAAATCGCCTTCATCCTTCCCGTCATAAATCTCCGGCCACTCCATGGTCTGTTCTTTCGCTTTCCTGGTCATCGTGATTCGGCCTCCTTATGCGTGGGAAACTGAACGACGTTCTGACTTGCCGCGATTGCCCCTTGACTGACGATCCAGTCGGCGATCCGATTGCTTTCCTTGGCTAGGTACCGAAGATCCGACGTTTCCGTGTAGTGGGTGATTGTGACGTCACCCGATAGCTTGTGGCCCATTAACAACTTGGTCTTCCAGAATTCAATTCCGCATTCGCCGGCCACAGCCCGGAAGGTCCGTCTTAAATCGTGCGGAGACACCTTCACCCCTGCCGCTGCCGAGACTGCCATCAGGACGCCCCTGGTGTCCGTGATATGGCCATCACCTGATCGGGCGGGGAAAACATAATTTCCGGAGCGGGGTCTCCGTTCAAGGATCTTGATCGCTTCATTCGGAAGGGGAAGGGTGAGGGGGATTCTGTTTTTCGGGTCGGGGAGGTACCACCACCCTTCGTCAAGGTTCACACGATCCCAGGTGAGCGCCGCCCCCTCGGACCATCGCGCCCCGGTGAGCATGAGAAAACTGACCGCGTCGGCCATTGTCTCCGCGATCCTAGTTTGGTCCTGAGCGTTCCTCAGATCTTTTAGAATGTTCCATGAAGCGCCGATCTTGTCGGTAGGTATGCGGCCGGATCGGGACGGGACGCGGTTCCAGAGCTTCGCATCGGAAAGGACACAGGTGGGGTTCTCTGGAAGGATGGGAGTATCCCCGTCACGATACGCTGCCCGGGCATAATTCAAAAGGGCGCGAAGGTTCCGAAAAGCCTGGTTCGCCTGGGCGGGACTCCGTTCGGATAACTGCCGAAACCGCGCCACCACCTTGTCGCGGGTGATCGCCGCGAAGGGACGGTCCGCCCATCCGTTGAAACTGCCCCGGAGGTGTTTGTTTATGTCGTCAATGGAAGACTGTTTCAGGCCCCGGCGATCCTCGATATACTTTTCGACCAGCTTCTTCAGGGTCACGGCGTGGGCTTTTTCGACCTTTTTTATTTTGACGGGATCAGCACCCGACAGCATCGCCGATATTTCCTTCCTGGCCATCCTACGGGCTTCGTCAAGGGTAAGCGTACCGTGTTCGCCCAGGGAGATCCGGCGAGACCTCCCGCTGCCCCGGACCCGCCCCTGTACAACATAGGTTTTTTTTGCTACGGTAAGACGAATTCCGAAGCCTTTGGGATCGTCGGCCCAGATTAGTTTTTGACCGGAAGAGGGGAGGGGGAGACTTTCGATGGACCTTTTTGTGAATTTCATACAGCCTCCTTTCTACTGCCTCGAATTTCCGTGTAAGCACAACCTCAATTTTCCGTGTAAGCACAATGTAAGCACTCAAAAATCAAACTTCATCCTAGACTGTAGGGATTTATCAATCATATAATGCTTGATATGTCAAGGGAAATATTGCTTACGCGAACATGGTAGTAGGTAGTAATAGGGGGCGGTTTGGGACTTAAAATCCCTCGGTCCTCGCGGCTGTGCGGGTTCGATTCCCGCCCCAGGCACCAGGCGACATTCAAGGTCCCAATGGGTTCGCAAGAGGGGAACCACCCGATGAGCGCAAAACCCACACCGGAAGAACTGACGAAAAAAATCAAGCAGCTGGAAGATGAATTGAGGAAAGCCGTGGAGACCGCGGAGGCTTTGCGAGAAAGCGAGGCGAAGAACCGCCTCCTTTTGGAAAAGATGACCGACACGGTCTGGACGCTCGACATGAACATGAAACCGACTTACGTGAGTCCGGCAACGGTTGAGGTCCTGGGGTACGCTCCGTAAGAAAGGTTGACGCAACATCTGTCTGAAATGGTGACGCCGGAAACGTATGCACGGATCAGCGAACTGCTTGCCCGGGAACTTCAGAAGGAACGTGATGGGACAGGCGACCCCGACCGGACGATCCTGCTGGAGATGGAGTATTATCATAAGAAGGGCGGGACCGTCTGGCTCGAAAACAAGGTTCGCGCGATTCGCGCGGATGACGGCCGCATCGTCGGCATTCACGGGGTGTCGAGAGATATCACTCAGCGAAAAAGGACGGAGGAGGCGCTTCGGACGAGTGAAGAGCGATTTCGACAGATCTCAAACCTCATGACCGATATTATCTACTCCTGCGTGACCGATGCGCATGGTGTTTTTTCGATCGACTGGATGTCAGGGAACACCGAAACCATCACGGGCTATACGATTGACGAGATCAAGGCGCAATCCTGCTGGCAATTTCTGGTGACGGACGAAGATCTCCCCCTCTTTGAGACGCATGTCACGGGACTGTCCCCGGGGCAGTCGATGTCGGTCGATCTTCGCATTCGCCATAAGGACGGGATGATCTCCTGGCTGACTTCTCATGCTGAATGTATCGAAGATGCCAAGTTCCCGGAAAGGCGCCGTCTCTACGGCGGGTTGGTGGACGTCACGAACCGCAAACAAACCGAGGAGGCCCTGAAGAACGCGAACAGCCAACTTGAAGCGGCCAATCGGGAACTGGGGCATGCCTATGCCTGGATGCGGGACAAGAAGGACCAATTGAAGCGCCAACTAGCCCGGGAAGAGATGGGAATCCTGTTGGACACCGGTGGATCGATCGAAGGCGTTTCGGAGAAGGTCATGGAGTATCTTGGAAAATCGCGCGATAAGCTGATCGGCCAAGGCATACGGGAATTGATCAAGGAAGAGTACCACGACGACTTCTTCCGGGCGTTGCGGCAGGCCTGGATGGGACCGTCCGACGATGTCTTCGTTGAATTTCTCGACGTCCGGGACAGGGCGAAGATTTTCGATGTGAAGCTGACACGGATGACCCTGTCCGGCGCCCGGCTCGTCCTGATGACGCTCCGCTGAGTATCCTTCCTTTGCCATAACGAATAATTCCGCTGAATTCCGCAAGAGCTCGCATCTCGGTGATGCGACGACATCCTCGCAGGAGGCACGCAACACTTCCCGATATCAAACTCCCCAAAATCTTGAGCCGGCACAACACCAGCATCAGGCATCCGTTATTTCAGTCATTTTGTCTTGACAACACGGGGCAGGGTGGTATGCATACCGAAATCGAAATGACCGATGCCACTGAGATTTCGCCTTACATTCAAAGGAAGGATGGCAATCGTTTTCAAACAACTCAGGGACAGTGAGTCGTTCAAGCGTTGGATGACCGACACGGTCTTCAGGCTGACCTACGAAACGAGAAGGGAGGGAGCCATTGGTGTTTGAGGGGGGAGAGGATAGGTTGACGCCGAGTGAACGGATAGAAGCAGTGAAGGCCGCCGGGCACGACGCATTGACGGAGGCGGAGGCGAAGCGGTTTCTTGCCGCCTACGGCATACCCGTGGTTGCCGAACTGACCGCGAACGACGCGGAGGAGGCGGCGGAACGCGCGGACGCCATCGGGTTCCCGGTCGTCCTCAAGGGACTGGGGGCCAAACTGACCCATAAAACGGAGCGGGGGCTCGTCCGCCTGAACCTGAAGGATCGGACAGACGTCGCCCGGGCCGCGGGGGACATCGCCGTAGCGGCCGGCCGTGACCTCGAAGGATTTCTCGTCCAGCCCATGCTCGCAGGGAAGCGGGAATTCGTGGCGGGCATGATTCGCGACGAACGGTTCGGACCGGTGATCATGTTCGGTCTCGGCGGGGTCTACACCGAGGCCCTCCGGGACGTCACCTTCCGCTTCGCCCCGCTGGACCAGGCGGAGTCGGGGCGCATGCCGGGCGAGTTGAAGAGTTCGGCCCTGCTCGGCGACTTCCGCGGGGAGACGGCCGTCGACCGAAGCCAGATCGTCCGCGTGTTGACCGGTCTTTCCCGACTGGCCCTGGAGCATCCAGAAGTCGCGGAGATCGACATCAACCCCCTCTTGATCGGACCGGACGGCCGGGTCTGCGCGGTCGACGCCCTCGTCGTGCTCGGCGGATCCCTCCTTCCCGACAGTGCCCCGAGGGACCTTTCCTTCCTGGATACGATGCTCGCCCCACGTAGCATCGCCATCATCGGCGCCCGGCGCTCCAGGAACGGCGGCTGGCAGAACCTCATGCGGGTCATCGCCGGAATGGGCTACACGGGGCGGCTTTACCCGATCAATCCCGGGGCAGCGGAGATCGAAGGAATCCGGGCCTACCCGAGCCTCCGTGAACTCCCGGAGCCCGTGGATCTGGTGATCGTCGCCGTCGCGGCGACGATGGTGCCCGCGGCCCTGGAGGAGTGCATCGCCACCGGAAACCGAAACGTGCACATCTTTGCGGCCGGCTTCAAGGAAACCGGGGAAGAGGAGGGACTGCGGCTCCAGAGGGAGATCGAGGAGATCGCGATACGCGGCGGACTGAACGTCATGGGCCCGAATTGCATGGGACTCTACAATCCCGCCCTGCGCCTCGCCACATGGCGTTCCGCCCCGACACGGAGCGGCGACGTCGCCTTCGTCTCGCAGAGCGGCGGTCATGCGGGCGACCTGGCCGCCCTGGCCGAGCGTGCGGGTGTCTATTTCAGCAAGGCCATCAGCTACGGGAATGCCCTGACCCTGGACAGCACGGATTTTCTCGAATACCTCAAGCACGACGACCAGACGCGCATCATCTGCCTGTATCTTGAGGGGATTCGTGACGGCCGACGACTGAGCAAACAGATTGCCGAGATCAATCCCCGCAAGCCCGTCATCATCATGAAGGGCGGCCTGACCGAATCCGGCGCGCGCGCCGTTGCCTCCCACACGGGCTCCCTGGCCGGAGGACCGCACCTCTGGGAGACCCTCTTCCGCCAAACCGGGGCGGTCCGGGTCGATTCCCTGGAGGAAATGGCCGATGTCGTCCTGGCCTTCCGGAACCTCGGAAAACCGGCGGGACGACGCGTCGCCGTGATCGGTACGGGGGGCGGCATCGGCGTCTGGGCGGCGGATGCCATCGCCCGGGCGGGACTCGAACTCCCGATCCTCGGCGAGAAAACTCAGGCGGAATTCCGCGCCTTCATCCCCGAGGCGGGGAATATCCTCCGCAATCCCATCGATGCCGGCATCGCCTTCACGGATCTGGGGCTCCTGGAGCGGGCCCTCAGGATCATCTCGGCGGATCCGCTCGTCGATGCGATTGTCATCACGATCCACGTCGACTGGACCTTCAATTTCGACGAGGGCAGGCACATCGATCGACTCGCGCACTACCTCGCCGGACCGGCGCGGGAGCATACGGCAGGAAAACCGTATCTCGTCAGCTGGCAGCGTTACCGAACCCTCCCCGGCATCGTCGCGGCCGCCGATCGGCTTTACGAAACCCTGATTAACGGGGGCGTTCCCCTGTACGAGGGCCTCCCCCGGGCGGCCTCCGCCCTCAGCAGGGTCGTCGTGTATTATGAATTTCAGCGGAATAGATCACCCGGATGACGGGTGGTTGATGGAAAGACCGGGATAGGGTATTGGCCCGGAACCCAATGGAGGTGATTTATGGAAGAAGTCTTTGTGAAGGGGCAGCAACTGGTAGCGCTCTACGGACTGAAGGCGATTGCGGCCCTTATCATCCTGATCCTCGGCCGATGGGTTGCAAAGGGTGTCCAGAAGTTGACGGCACGAATCCTGCGCAGGCACAGCGTCGATCCCGCCATTGTTTCATTTACGGAGAGCCTGGTCTACGTGGCGATGATGATGTTCGTCATCCTGGCGGCGCTCGCCCAGCTCGGGATACAGACGACGTCCTTTATCGCGGTCATCGGCGCCGCGGGCCTGGCCATCGGTCTGGCCCTTCAGGGGTCCCTGGCGAATTTTGCGGCCGGATTCCTCATGCTGATCTTCAAGCCTTTCAGGGTCGGGGATTATGTCGATGGGGGCGGCTCATCGGGATCCGTCGAGAAAATCCAGATTTTCACCACCCAACTCGTAACCGTGGACAACAAGGTGGTTATCATCCCGAACTCGAAGATGATGGGCGACAACATCGTCAATTATTCGGCCAAGCCAACCCGAAGGGTGGATCTGGATTTCAGGGTGAGCTATGGCGATGACATCGACAAGGCCAGAAAGGCGATTCAGGCCGTGCTCGAAAAGGACCGCAGAATTCTGAAGGATCCCGGAGCCGCGATTCTGGTCAAGCAACTCGCCGAAAGCAGCGTCGTCTTTCAGTTGAGGGCCTGGGTCAAGACCGGCGACTACTGGGGCGTTTATTTCGACCTGATCGAGGCCGTGAAAAAGGAATTCGACATGCAGGGCATCTCCATTCCATTCCCGCAGAGGGATGTTCGTGTCTTCACAGTGAAATGAGTGCAAGTCGTGACGCTTCTACCTGACATGCGGAAAGTGCATGGGTCGATACGCATACGAGCGAATCGGGCAATGAACCGGAAACGCCTGTCGGCGGCGGCCATGATCTGCGCTCTGATGCTGGCCCTCGATTGTCCGGTGGCCGCGGGCGGGCTTTCGCCCTGCCTGGAGACCGTGGATCCGCGTGGGGCCGTCCTCGTCACCGATGGCGGCGGCGACATCCTCGTCGAACAGAACAAGGTTACCCAATATGTCCCGGCGTCCACGCTCAAGCTGCTGACGGCGCTCGCAGCGATGCATCATTGGGGGTTGTCCTACCGATTCCGGACGGAATTCTACATGGACGCCGATCGGAATCTGAAAATCAAGGGCTACGGGGACCCCTTCCTGGTCACGGAGGCATGGGAGGAGATCGCCAGGGCGCTGTCAACAAACGTTCGCGGGTTCCATCATCTGATTCTGGACCATTCTTACTTTGCTCCAGGCATCGATATTTCGGGGAGGGGAGAGTCCACGAATCCCTACGATGCCCCGCCCGGTGCCTTGTGCGCGAATTTCAATACGGTCTATATCGACCCGGACACGAAGGGTCGGATCGCCGATATGGAGCCGCAAACACCCTTGTCGCGGGCGGCCGGCGCAAGATTCCAGGCCATGGGCCTGAAAAAGGGTCGTTACACGTTCAGCCACGACGAGCTCGAAATCACGCGCCATGCCGGCGAGGTCGCCGTGTATTTCATGAAAAAGGAAGGCATCGACATGGCCGGGGATATTTTCTTCGGTCCGGTGCAACCCCGGGATACGCTGGTTTACGCCCATGAGTCTCCGTTCACTCTGGAAGAGGTGATCCGGCGGATGATGGAATTCTCGAACAACTTCGTCGCCAACCAGATCTTCCTCGGCCTGGGCGCCCATGTGTACGGTTCGCCCGCAACCCTGGAGAAGGGAATCCGGGTGATCGAACGTTACCTCGAGGACGAACTTGGGCTGACGGATGTCCATATCGTGGAGGGATCCGGTCTCTCCCGGGAGAATCGTCTGTCGGCATCGGAAATGGATGGGGTCTTGATCCGATTCGAACCCTATCGGCATCTCCTGAAAACGAAAGACGGCGTTTTCCACAAAACCGGAAGGCTGGAAGGGATCCGGACGCGGGTGGGTTATGTCGAGACTGAAAACGGGAAGCCGTGCCGTTTTGTCGTCTTTCTGAATAAGGGGCGGTCGGATATCGATACCCTTGTCCGCTGCATCAAAAAGCAATGCCAGCGCCGTTTGGAGGACTCCCGGGCCAGCGGCGAGCCGGACGCTATTCCTTCCGCTTCAACAGCCCACCCAGATCGTTGAGCAGTTGTTGCTGGTTTTCGTTCAGATGCTCCTTCACTGCACCCCTGACAGCCTCCTTTCCGGCCTCGGTTGCCACTGATGTCATCGAATCCCTGATGACGACATCCAGCGATCGGAGCTGAGGCTGGACCAGCTTCACGCGCGGTTTTTCGGTGGTTCCGTTGACAGACGTGCCGAGAGCGATACGCCCGTCGTCGTTGAGCAGGGGTTCCATCGCTGCCATCGCAAGCCGGGAGGGATCGACGTATTTTCTTACATCCGGGCGCTTGATGGCGGCGTCGAATTTCTTGGCCAGCGATGTCTGGATCCCGTCGTTGAGATCCTGACTCAGTGTCAGATTCAGGTTCATCTTGATGGCCTTGGAGGCGAGATTCAGGCCTCCGTCGAACAATATCTTCGTTTCGGCCAGATCCAGCCGCCCACTCTTGATCTCGACCTGATCTCCCTTGTAGCGAAGATTCATGCCGCTTTCCGTCGAGGCGCTCCATCTTTGCGTCCCTTTGAGGAAAGAGAGTTGAGACCCGAGATAATCCCCGAGAATGGGAATTTTCGTCAAGGCGTTGAACACCTGCAGGCCGGTGACTTTGCCGCTCGGGAGGGAGAGCCGGACAAGGGCCTCCGGGTTCAGGAGGCGGGTTTGAAGATCGAAGGGGATCACCTTTCCATCCGCGCCGAGCGTGAGGTCGAAGCTCTGGACGCTCCCCGTCTTCAGAGGTGCCAGAGTCTTGACGCCCAGATCGAGCTTCACCCGCATCTCGTCGTTTTGTGCCAACGCCTTTGGATCGATGCGGATATCCTGCAAAAGCGCCGTCAAGTTATATGCCTGGAAGGTCTGGTTGTATTTCGCATCGTGGTAAGTGATCCTGGCATCCTTCAGGCCGATCTCGCTGATGGCAACCGCCACAGGAAGGTTGTCGGCGCTGAGGGGCGGAGCGGAGTCTTCCTTCCACGGTTTTCGGTCGTCTAAGGGTTTCTTTTTGGATCGAATCAGGTCGTCGATATTCAGCCGGCCGCGTTTGTCCTTGACCAGGCGGACGACCGGACGGATCAGCAAGAGCTCCTGGATTTCGACCTGACGCTTGAGGAGTGGCAGGAATTTGAGCTTGAAACGAAACGCCTCCAGATCGGCGAAAAGATCTTTTTCGTCCACCGGATGTCCTGCAAGCGCCGCGAGTGTCTCGGGTGTCTTGAAGTTTGAGACGGCGATCCGCTCGGCCTCGATGCCGGAAACGATCGAAAAGAGGCTCACATCGATCTTCTCGATCGTTACCTGACGGTGAAGGGTGGCCGACAAATGGGATTCGATGAAGGTCTTGTCAACCGTTTTGTAAAGGATGATCCCGGCCGCGACGATCGTGACGACAAGCAGACAGACGAGAGCGACCAGTCCCCAAAACGCTTTTTTCAACATAACGCGGACCGCCTTTCTCGGGGGGGTTGAAAGAGGGACCGGGTCCGGACGACCCAGGGCACAGTTCGACGAACTATAGAGGAAACGCACCGCAATGTCAAATTTCCCCCGCGAAATCAGTATGCAATCCTGCTTGACTTATCCGTGTCATGACGCGATATTGGGACCCATTGTGGTGAACGGAGGGAGGGTTTGGATGAAGCGTTCGCAAAGGGCGGAAAAGTCCCCTAAAGACTCACCCGCCTTCGCCCAGATGGAACGGATGTTCATGGGCATCTACAATCAGCCGCTGTTGCAGGCCATGGTAGGATTGCGGGCTACGGACGCAAGCCCGAGACGGCAGCCGGGCGAGGCGCCTGGCCCGGGTGGAGTCGCTTTTCTCCACTGCCGGCCGATCCCTGAGCCGTCCTGGAAGGGCCGGAAAGAAGGGGAGTTCCAGCAACCCCTTAACAGCCGGGTCGTTTCAAACGGGAAAGAGATCGACGAGGAAAAGGCGAAATTCGCCTGCGTAGCAAAGGATAGATCCGAACGGATCTTCGTTGAACATTGCTGCAAGCTTTGATAGACGATTCCGTAAGGTTGGGGATGCCGAACGGAGGGAAGGGGAGGATAATCATGAAAAAGATCGCGACGCTGTGTGTTCTATTGACCATGGCGGGCTTGATGGCCTGCGCCACCACGGACAGTTCACGCCATCGAGAGGGAGACAACACGGGACAGGACGTCGCCATGACGGTCGAGGACGAAAAGCGCCTGACCGAGGAAGCCCTGCCGCAAATGCGCAAGGATTACCCCGCGGCCCAAAACGCCGAGCTGCAAAAATACATCGACGGACTCGGTCAGAAGATCGTGAAGGCCAACAAGCTGGACGGTCAGCCCTATCACTACACGTTTACGGTGGTCGATGTCGAGAATGTGAACGCCTTCGCGATGCCGGCCGGCCAGGTGTTCGTGACGGCGCCCCTGATCGCGATGGCATCCAATGAAGCAGAGCTCGCCGGAGTGGTTTCACACGAGATCGGGCATATCACGGCCCGGCATACGGCGGAACGGATGTACGCAATGGAAAAGGCCCAAAATAAAACCTGGATCTACAGCGCCGGGGGCGGGTTGGCCGGAGCAGCGGCGGGGTATGGCCTGGGACGAGTCCTCTGCAAGGAAGGAGATACGGCCTGTCTCGCGACCGCGGCGGTTATCGGCGTGGCGGCGGGGGCCGCTGGCGGACTCTTGGTTCAGAAGTACACGTTCATGGCGAATTCCCGCGAGGATGAAATGGAGGCGGATCGGATCGGATTCAAGCTGGCCGTAGGCGCCGGATACGACAAGGACCAAGTCGGCAAGTTTTATGAAAAGCTTCTGGACGCCGAGAAGGCGGGCCGAAGCGGGGGCGGTGTCCTGCGCAGTCTGACCGATGCGATGAGCACGCATCCGCCCAGCGAAGAGAGGGTCAAGCAGATGAATGAGCTGGCGGGGAACCAACCCGCGTCCAGAAGCGCGCTGGTCACCACGCCGGCGTTCAACCGCGCCCGGCAGATCGCGCAGGGAATGCAAAAGAACCGATAAGTGAAGGATCGGATGTCGCGCGTCCCGATGATCAGACGCTATCGCTACAGCCTTTTACAAAAGATCCAGACACTCCTGTGCTGGATCATACGGATCTACTCCTCGACGTTTCGCCTGACGGTTGAAAACGAGACGCCTTGGATCAACCACCTGGAAGCGGGCGGCCGGGTCCTTCTCTGCGTCTGGCAACAGCAGTTCTTTGCCGCGATTCGTTATTTCAAAATCTACGAACGTTATCAACCGTCGCTCATGATCAGCCAGAGTCACGACGGGGATGTGATTGCCCGGGTCGCGATTCAGCAGGGGTGGCACCCCGTGCGGGGATCGTCCTCGCGGGATGGGGGAAAGGCCCTGAAGGAAATTATAGAGCGCCTGAATCGATTCAGGCTGGCCGCACACATCGTGGACGGACCGCGGGGACCCGCGGGCGTCGTTAAGCCCGGGGCCGTCCGCATCGCACGCGCAACGGACGCGGCCGTGGTCCCCTTCTACACCACGGCCGAGCGCGCCTGGTATTTCAGAAGCTGGGACCGCTTCATGATCCCGAAACCCTTCGCTCGCGTCACCCCGCGCTTCGGAGAGATGATCCACTTCCCCGCCGACATTGGGGAGGAGGGATTCGAAGCGCAGCGTGCGGAACTGGAGGAAGTCATGCACTCCGACCTGATTTCCCCTGAAGACCGAACCCGCCGCCCGACGACTTCCCGCTAATGTCTTGACGGCCCGAATAAGTTCCTCTATAGTCCCGCCCGTGCAAAAATGCGTCGATCACGCCATCAAGGCGGACTGCGGAGAAACGAGGAGGACAACATGAAGATCATTCTTTTGGGCGCACCGGGCGCCGGAAAAGGCACGGTGGCCAAACTTTTGACGGAGCATGACGGATCCGTCCAGGTCTCGACGGGCGACATCCTGCGTGCGGCCGTCAAGGAGGGATCCGAGCTTGGCAAGGAAGCCAAGGCGTATATGGATCGGGGCGACCTGGTTCCGGATGCCCTGATCATGAGGATGATGGAAGTTCGTCTCCAGGGCGAGGACTGCGCCCGGGGATTCATCCTGGACGGGTTTCCCCGCACGATCCCGCAGGCCGATGACCTGCAGGTTCTGATGAAGAAACTCGGCATTCGTCTCGATTTCGTCGTGAACCTCGAAGTGCCCCGCGACGTGATCATGGACCGCCTGACCACGCGGCGGACCTGTGCGAATCCCGACTGCCAGGAGATCTACAACGTCAAGAGCAACCCTCCGACGGCGGAGGGAAAGTGCCGAAAATGCGGAACCGACGTGATTCAGCGGGCCGATGAAACCGAAGAGGCGATCGGAAACCGCCTCAAGACTTACCAGGACAAGACCGCCCCCCTGATCGCTTATTATGAAAAGGCAGGTCTGCTCAAGAATTTCCTCTCCCTGAACAGCCGGGAGACCGTCGAGAATGTCAAGCTCGCCCTGAAAGGCGCATGATCCCGGGCCATGATCGATTATGACCAGGCCCTGAACGAGGAGCAGCGCCGCGTCGTGATGGAGGGCGATGGCCCGCTGCTCGTCATTGCCGGAGCCGGGAGCGGCAAAACGCGCGCCCTGACGTATCGCGTTGCCCGTCTGATCGAGACGGGAGTTTTGCCCGCCAGGATCATGCTGGCCACCTTCACGAACAAGGCGGCCCGCTCCATGCTCGCACGCGTCCAGTCGCTGGTCGGAGACGACCTCCGTCCGCTCTGGGGAGGGACATTCCATCATCTCGCCAACCGGACCCTCAGGAGACACGCCTCGCGTCTCGGATACGAACCGGGCTTCACCATTGCCGACAGCGAAGACGCGCGACAGCTCATCAACGCCTGCATCGCGGAGTCGCGGGCCGGGCGTTCGGGCGAGAAGTTTCCGAAAGGCGACGTCATCCGTGAGGTCATCAGCCTCTCCGTCAACACCGGCCGCGATATGGCGGAGGTCATCCTTCAGCGTTATCCCTTCTTTTCACATCTGACGGAGGATATCGGCGATGTCGCGGTCCGGTATGCCCGGCGCAAGAGGAAGGAGCAGATCATGGATTTCGACGATCTACTCCTGAACTGGCGGCGCCTGCTCAGCGAACAGCCGGACCTGTCGGAGCGGTACGCCGAGCGCTTCCTCCATATCCTGGTCGACGAATACCAGGATACGAATCGCCTCCAGGCGGAGATCATCGATCTGCTCGCCGCCCGTCACCGGAACGTCATGGTCGTTGGGGACGATTCGCAAAGCATCTATTCCTTCCGCGGGGCGAATTTCGCCAATATCATGCGCTTCCCGGAGCGCTATCCTGATTGCCGCATCTTCAAACTAGAAACGAATTACCGTAGTACGCCGGAAATCCTTCATCTGGCGAACCTCAGCATCGAGAACAACGAGAACCAGTTCGCCAAAACGCTGCGTCCGATCCGCCGGACGGGCTTGAAACCCATTGTGGTTCCGCTCAAGAGCGATATTCAGCAGGCCAACTTCGTCGCGCAGCGTCTGCTCGAACTCATCGGGGAGGGACTCCCGCTGCACGAACTGGCCGTCCTGTACCGGGCCCACTACCACTCCATGAACGTCCAAATGGAGCTTACGCGGCGCGGCATTCCCTTCGAGATCCGCTCCGGAATCCGTTTTTTCGAGCAGGCCCACGTCAAGGACGTGACGGCCTACCTCCGGGTGGTGGTCAATCCTCTCGATGAACCGGCCTGGAAGCGCATCCTCGGGCTCTACCCGAAGGTGGGAAAAGTCACAGCCGACAAGGTCTGGCGTTACCTTTCCGCACGGGAGGACCCGTTGCGGGCAGTGGAAGAGGCGGGGTTCCCAGCGCTTGCGTCGAAGGGAGCCCAGCCGGGGCTGGCCGCCCTGCAGAAAACCCTTCAGGCCCTCCTCGCCTCGGAACGGACCCCGGCGGCGATGATCGACGTCGTTCTCGAACGCGGTTATCAGGCCTTTCTAGAGCAGCAGTATACCGACATGGCCGCGCGTCGCGAGGATCTGGAGCAGCTCGCAAATTTTTCAGGACGGTTCGAGGGGCTGGAGGATTTTCTTGCGGAACTATCCCTCCTGACCCAGACAACGGACGAAGGAGAGAGCGACCGTGAGAACGGCCGGGGGGGAAGGGTGGTGCTGAGCACCATCCATCAGGCCAAAGGCCTGGAGTGGTCCGTCGTTTTTCTCATCTCATGCGCGGACGGGATGATCCCCCTCGCCCGCTGCCTGAAGGAGGAGGAGGGGGAAGAGGAGGAGCGGCGGCTCTTCTACGTGGCTTCAACCCGGGCGAAGGATCAGTTGTATTTGAGCTATCCGCTGCTCGATTACCAGCGGGGATCGGGCTACGATGTCCTCGCACCCTCCCGCTTCATCAGCGAAATCATGCCGTCGTCCCGACGGCTCAAGGACAGCCCGTTCGAGCAGTGGGATGTCGGTTACGAGGACTGATTCCGCCGCGCCGGTGACTCAGACCCAGCGGTCGGATTTGGCGCGTGCTTCATATTCGGCCTTAAGGGCGATCTGCGTTGCTTCCGCGATGTCTTCGACCCGCTTGACCCAGTCTTCGAACTTGATGTCCACGCCGAAAATGCCGACCATCTCATCCTTCTCGTCGACAATCGGCGCGGAAACGGTGATGCACAGGGCACCCGTCATCTTGGAGATGTAGAAGTTCGTCACGTGCATTTTACCGGTCTGTAGCGGCCGGATAAACCACTCCCGGTCCGACTGGTCCGTCCCGACACCGTAATTCTCGTACTTGACCCGATCGGCGATGTTCGTGATGTTTCGGGTCGTCTTCTTCCCGTTCATATCGACCACATAGGCGAACTGAATCGAGGGGTTCTCCTCGATGCACTGAAGCATCACGGGTTCCTGAAGTTCAGGCTGCATGGACTTCATCACCGGGTGCTCGATGACCTGTTTAACGATCGCAACCGCCGCCTCCGCTGCCCGGTATTTGATCTTGTCCAGTTCCGACATGAACAGTTCCGGTATGTACTTGCGGATGAGCTTCTCCATCTCCTCGTTGGAGATACTGGTCATCCGCCCCCCCTCGTACTGGTCGACGATCCACTTGTGGATTTTGGAGATGCCGGGGTGACGCTTGTCGACCTGGCTCTCCTCGGCAAGATGAAGGTGGGAGTTGATCCAGTAGGCGATGCCGGCCTTGCCGGATTTATCGGTGATCATCGGCACGATCGGCCGCTTGAGTAGGCGGCTGGTGTCGAAGATGTTGTAGATCTCCTCGCACTTGATGAGTCCGTCGGCATGGACGCCGGCCCGGGTCACGTTGAAGTCGGCCCCGACGAAGGGATAGTTTGCCGGAATGTGATAGCCGATCTCCCTGTCGAAATAGTGGGCGATGTCGGTGATGACCGTGGTGTCGATGCCGTCCGGTCGGCCGCGGAGCCCGATATACTCGATGATGAGGCCTTCAATCGGAGGGTTCCCGGTGCGTTCGCCCAGGCCCAGCAGGGTGCCGTTGGCGGCGGAGCAGCCGTACAGCCAGGCGGTGGAGGCATTGATCAGGGCCTTGTGAAAGTCATTGTGGCCGTGCCACTCTAAAAGATGACCCGGAACGCCGGCATCGTCGATGAAGGCGCGCACCATCTTGTCGATCGCGCGGGGCAGGGAGGCCCCGGGATACGTGACACCGTAGCCCATCGTGTCGCAGAGGCGAATCCTGATGTCGATGCCGCTCTCCTCGCGAAGCTTCATCAGCTCCAAGGCGAACGGGATGCAAAATCCGTAGATGTCGGCCCGCGTGATGTCCTCGAAATGACATCGCGGGACGATGCCTTCGTCCAGGATCGACTTTACAATGCCCAGGTATTCGTCGAGGGCCTTCCTGCGGTTCATGTTGAGTTTGAGGAAGATGTGATAGTCGGACACCGAGGTCAGGATGCCGGTTTCCTTCAGACCGGAATTCTTGACCAGATCGATGTCCTCCCGGCTGGCCCGGATCCAGCCCGTGACCTCAGGGTAGGGCAGGTTCAGCGCGACGCACTGGGCAACGGCCTCTTTGTCCTTCTGGCTGTAGAGGAAGAACTCGGACTGGCGGATGATCCCCCGCTCCCCGCCCAGGCGGCTCATCAGCTTGAACAGGTCGACGATCTGCCGCACCGTATAGGGCGGACGCGCCTGCTGACCGTCACGAAACGTCGTGTCGGTGATGAACAGGTCGTCCGCCGGGGTGATCGGGATGAGCTTGTGGTCGAAGTCGATCCGGGAGATCTCCTCGTACGGAAAGACGTCCTTCTGAAGATTCGGCTCGTCGATGTCTTTCAGATCGTAACGCCAGAACCGCGTATGTTCGTGATCGAGAACCTTCCTCTCCTGATTCCATTTAGGCATGGTTCATTTTCCTGACCCGCTGAAGGTATAAAGCGAGCGTGTCTTTGTCAACAGAAAAAGGCGTCAGGAGACGATCTTCAGGGAAAGCTCCATCAGCTGCTCGATGCTCACCGGCCCGGGGGCGTCGGTGAGGAGGCAGGTCGCCTTCTGCGTTTTCGGGAAGGCGATGACGTCGCGGATCGACTCCGCGCCCGTCATGATCATCATCAGGCGGTCCAGACCGAAGGCGATACCGCCGTGCGGCGGTGTGCCGTACTCCAGGGCGTCCAGGAGGAAGCCGAACTTCTGGCGGATCTCGTCTGCGGGAAGGCCGAGCGCCTGGAAGATCAGCGACTGCACCTCCTGGCGGTGGATGCGGATGCTCCCGCCACCGATTTCCGACCCGTTCAGGACGAGGTCGTAGGCACGCGCCCGAACTTTGCCGGGATCGGTCAGCAACAGGGGGATATCCTCGTCCACCGGTGAGGTGAAGGGATGGTGCGTGGAGACGTAGCGCTTTTCCGACTCGCTGTACTCGAAGAGCGGAAATTCCGTGACCCACGTGAAGGCCAGTTGATCCGGGCGGACGAGATCGAGTTTCCGAGCGAGATGGAGGCGGAGGTTCCCGAGAATGTCGCGGACGAGACCGGGCGCATCCGCCATCATGAGGAGCAGGTCGCCTTCGGCCGCCTGCATCCGACGATTGATGTCCGCGATTTCGGTCGGCGTCATGAATTTGACGATCGGGGAGGTCCAGCCGTCCGGAGTGACCCTGGCCCAGGCGAGCCCCTTCGCGCCCAGGGCGGTGATGAAATCGTTCAACCCGTCGATGTCCTTCCGGGAAAGCTTCTGGGCGCCATCGACCCGGATCGCCTTGACGACGCCGCCGGTGGCAAAGGCCTCCTGGAAGATCACGAAAGCGCTGTCCGACAGCAGGTCGGTGAGGTCCGTGAGTTCGAGGCCGAAGCGGACATCGGGGGCGTCCTTCCCGTAGCGGTCCATCGCCTCGTGAAAGGACAAGCGGGGAAACGGCCGGTCGAGCTCGATGCCGAGCACGGAGCGGAAGAGATGGATCATCAACCCCTCCATGATCCGGAGGACATCCTCCTCGGAGATGAAGGACAGCTCGCAGTCGATCTGGGTGAACTCGGGTTGGCGATCCGCGCGCAGGTCCTCGTCCCGGAAGCATTTGACGATCTGAAAGTAGCGGTCGAAGCCGGCCACCATCAGGAGCTGCTTGAAGATCTGGGGGGACTGGGGCAGCGCGTAAAAGGCGCCGGGGTTGACGCGACTCGGAACCAGGTAATCGCGGGCCCCTTCGGGTGTGCTCTTCGTGAGAAAAGGCGTTTCTACCTCGATGAAGCCGTTATCGATCAGATAGGCCCGGGTTTCCGACGCGGCCATGCTCCGGAGCAGGAGATTCTTCTGGATGACGGGACGTCTCAGGTCCAGGTAGCGGTATTTCAGGCGGACGTTTTCGGAAATCTCCGCCTCGGAATCGAGGAGAAACGGAGGCGTCTTCGCCTCGTTCAGGATCTGGAGGTCGTGGACCATCACCTCGACGTCTCCGGTTTTGAGGTCGGGGTTTTGCATGCCTTCCGGGCGGGTCCGGACCTGACCCCGGACGGCGATCACGTATTCGCTCCGGATGCGGTGCGCCTCCCGGTGGATGTCCGGACTGATCTCCGGATTGAAGACGATCTGGACAAGTCCTTCGCGGTCGCGAAGATCAACGAAGATGACCCCGCCGTGATCCCGCCGCCGGTGCGTCCATCCCATCAGTACGACGGTACGCCCGTCGTCCGCGGCCGTCAGCGTCCCACAGTAATGGGTCCTTTTGATTTGGGTGATGAATTCAGACAAGTGTTTGACCTTTCTCAAGCAATTTTCTCCGGACGGTCTCGAAAAGGCCGTTCAGGGGAAGGGTTTCCTGAAGACTGCCCCGCATGTCGCGCCACTGCACCTCGCCTGAGGCGAGTTCGCGATCGCCCAGGATCAGGGTGTAAGGGCAGTTCAGCTTGTTAGCGCGCCGCATCTGGCTTTTGAGGCTGCGCCCGGCGTAATCGATCTCCGTGCGCATGCCGACTTTCCGCAGACCGTTGGCGAGATCGAACGCAATACGCCCGGCCTGATCTCCCAAAATGGCGATAAACAAGCGCGGTGCGGGGCTGAGTTGCGCACCGTTCGGCTCGATCAGGGACAGGAGCCGCTCCATGCCGATGGCGAAGCCGATTCCCGGGATGTCGGGGCCGCCGAGTTCGCGTGCGAGACCGTTGTACCGGCCGCCGCCGAGGACGGCATTCTGGGCGCCGAGAGCCCCCGTCGTGACCTCGAAGGCCGTACGCGTATAATAATCGAGACCTCGAACCATTCCAGCGTTGATCAAAGGCGTTATATCCGCAATGCTCAAGTATTCCCTGAATGTCTGGAAATGGGCGTTGCACGGGGAACAAAGGGAGTCGAGGATCTTCGGCGCCGACTGAAGCTGCTCGCGGCAGCTCTCGAGTTTACAATCGAAGATCCGGAGCGGGTTCGAGTGCATCCTGCGACGGCAGTCCTCGCACAGGGCCGTTTGTTTCCCGGCGAGAAAAGTGATGAGCCGGTCTCGGAACGTAGGGCGGCAGTCCGGACATCCCAGGGAATTGATTTCGAGATGAATGTCCGGCAGGCCGGCGCGGACGAGAAAATGCATGAGCATGACGATCAGCTCCGCGTCCACGCGGGGATCGTCGATCCCGAGAATCTCCGCGTCCAATTGATGAAACTGGCGAAGGCGACCCTTCTGGGGGCGTTCCCGCCGGAACATGGGCCCGATGGTGAAGAGGCGGGCCAGCGGATCGGCGGCGTAGAGGGTGTGCTCGAGATAGGCGCGGAGAATCGACGCGGTCGCTTCCGGCCTCAAGGTCAGGTATTCGTCGCCGCGATCGAGAAACGTGTACATCTCCTTTTCGACGATGTCGGTGGCTTCCCCGATCCCGCGTCGGAAGAGTTCCGTTTTTTCCAGGATGGGAACACGGATCTCCTGAAAGCCGAAATCTGCGAAAACCTCCCGGGCAAGTCGCTCGATGAACTGCCATTTGCCGGTCTCCGGAGGGAGAATGTCCTTGAAGCCGCGAACCGCCTGAATCGTATCCATGATTCTCTCCCGAGGGTCACCTTGGAGGCACCCTTTTGGAACGCGGTTCACTAACACATCGGGTTTGAAAAGGCAATCAAAATCAATGCCGTGAAGGATCTCGACAGGAAAGGGGGGCGTACGTTTCGATGCGGCGTCCGTCGGAGGAGAATTCCACCGCGCCGTCCAGATCCGTGCGATATAGGCGGATCCCTAGGCGGGCATACCGTTCCAGGATATCCGGATGCGGATTTCCGAAGCGATTTTCCCAGCCGCAACTAACGACGGCCCGGTGAGGCCTCACCCCCAGCAGAAAGGCCTCCGTGCTGGAGTGCCTGCCGCCATGGTGGGGGACGAACAGGACATCGCTCGCGAGATTGGTGCGACGGTCCAGGAGCCCCGCCTCGGCGGGTCCGGAAATGTCCGCCGGCAGAAGGAACGCATTCGCCCCATAGGTCAGTTTCATCACGAGGGAGTGGTCGTTCATCTCGTCGTCCCGCGTCCCGGTGGAAGGTGAGATCGAAGTCGGGTTCATGGTGGCGAGGGTAACACCGTTGATCGTGCGGGGGAGCGTTTCGGAGGAAACCCGTCGAAGGGGGATGTTCTTTTCGCGGACGATCCGAAGAAACTCCCGATAAAGAGGCAAGGAAAGATCGGAACCCGGGATATCAGCGACCCAGACCTCGCCTATGGGAAAATGCCGCACGACGAAGAGGAGACCGGCCAGGTGGTCGTGATGCGGGTGCGTGAGGACGCAGATATCGAGGTCATAAACGCGTTCATGCCAGAGATACGGCGCGGTGACAAACTTTCCGACATCGAACCTCTGATCATGGAATCCGCCGCCGTCCACCAGCATCGTCTTGCCGAAGGGGAAGCGCACCAGGGTCGCACTGCCCTGACCGACATCGATCGCGGTAAGGCGCAGGAGATTCGATCGGAGGGGTTGCAGGGTGAGGGAGACGGAAAAGGCCGCCCACACGATCAGCAGGATCACGAGAACGACGGCGCGACGAGACCGGCTGAAAGGGCGCGCGCGGGGCGGGGAAGGGAACGCACGGGATTCCCGCGAGCCGGGAAGGATCGAGGCGGCCAGGACCAGGCAGGCATAGTAGAGGAGGATCTCGACGAGGCTCGGCCTGAACAGGTATACCGAGGCATGCGGAAAGGAGGCACAGAACTCGATCAGGGTAACGGACAGACGGACCAGAAGGGCGTCGACCTTCAAGATCCAGGCGGAGAGGGTCGGTGCGATCGGGACCAGAAAGATCAGCGCCGTGCTGAGCGGAATCGAGAGGATCCCCAGGATGGGGGTAGCAAGAAGATTGGCGGGCAGCGTGACGAGGGAGATGCGGTGAAAGTGATAGAGAACCAGGGGAAGGGTCCCCAGCGTTGCGCCCAAGGTTGCGGCGACGAACAGGGCGGCGGCGTACAGCCGAGAATGCATCCAGCGTCGGGCCCGGTCCGCGAGAGCCGACTCCGCGTTTACGGGCGGGGGCGGTTTCGGGATCTGGGAGATCAATCGGGGCGTGAGATAAAGAATGGCGAGGACGGCCGAAAAGGACAACTGAAAGGAGATGTCGTAGAGGGAGGAGGGGCGGATCATCAAAATGATGAAGGCGGCGAGTGCCAGTGCGTTGTACAGATCCCGTTCCTTGTCGAGAAGGATGGCGATCATGAAGACGACGACCATCAGAGTGGCGCGAACCACGGATATCCCGGCGCCGGCGATGAGGGTAAAGATCAGGACGGGAATAATCGCCATCAGGATGGAGGCCTTTCGGGAGTCCACCCAAAGAAGCGCATTCGGAAGGGCTTTCATGGCCATCCGGACGAGAAAGACAAAAACCAGCGCGACGATGCCGATGTTGAAACCGGAAATGGCGAGAATGTGGGTCGTGCCAGTGCGATTGAAGGCCTCGCGGACCCGTTCGGGGATCTCTTCCTGATCCCCGAGAATCAAGGCCTGCATGATCTCGGCTTCGGGCGAGGCGGCATGGGCATAGATGAAGGTTTTCAGGCGGGCGCGAAACGTCTCCAGGGTCGTCTTGAAAAGCTGTCCCTGGTCCCGTCGCATGACGACCAAACCGCTCGAATCGGGGAGGTAGGCCCGCACCCGGACGCCCTGGTCTCTCAGATAACGGACATAATCGAACCCACCCGGATTCCCGAAGTTTCGCGGCGTGCGGACGATCGCCCGGAAACGGACGAGATCCCCGTAGCGGAAACGGCGGTCGGGGACGCCGACGGACAGAAGGATTCGGCCCGCGACAGCTTGCCGGGCCCCAGGCCTGAGGATCGTATGGGCGCAGAGGACAAGATCCATCCCGTCGGGAGAAATCCGTGGGGCGTCACAGATCATCGCTTCAATCGTTTCCTTTTCAGGAGCGGCAGAGTTTGCTATATGGGTAGGCGAATCGGGAAACGCGAGATTCAAATTCGCGTTCAGGAACCCGACGGTGAAAAACGAGACGGTCAGGAGCCCTGGGATGATGGACCGGCCGGCAGGATGGCGGCCGAACGCCAACAGCAATCCCAACAGGGTGATCAGGACGGTCAGGGGAATCGCCGGGGCCAGAACGGGATGATAATGCCCGGCGACGATTCCGGCCGAAAGGGCCAGACAAATCGGAATGAGAGGCCTTTGCATGGGTCACCTGCTGTGCGCTTCACACGGGAGGCCGCTTCCTGTTAGGGATATATCGTGAAATCCCTGGATCTTCAACCCAAAACCGTTTCGGGTGCGCCGTATGGCCGTTGACGAGAGACTGGTGCAGCGCGTCCGGTGGCTCATGTTCTGGCGGCTGTTCATCGTCACCTTCCTGCTCGGGTTCGTCGCGCTGATCGATGTCCGGGACACCACCTTCCTGCCGTATATATCCCGGACGTTCCTCTATGCCATCATCATCCTCACCTATCTGCTCACGATTGGCTTTATCCTGCTGCTCAAGCTGACCCGGGCGCCGATTCTCAACGTCTACGTTCAGAGCATGGCCGACGTGCTGCTGATCACCTCCCTGGTTTATATCACGGGAGGTATCCGCAGCGTCCACGCCGCATTTTATCCTCTCGTCATCATCTATTCGGTTCTCTTTCTGATGCGGCGCGGCGGTTTGATTACAGCCTCGGTCTGCAGCCTGCTGTACGGACTGCTCCTCGTTTCCGAACATTTCGGATTTATCGTGCCGCTGTCCCCGAGTGCGTATGCCGACCATGCCTTCACCGCCGGGTACGTCTTTACCCGGATCCTCATCTATTCGGCGTCTTTCTTCATCATCGTCTTCCTTGCCAGTTTCGTGGTGGAGCAGGAAAGGAAGGCGCAAACGCTGCTGGCCGAAACGGAAAGCGCCTTCAATCAGCTCGACATCCTTCATCAGAGCATCATTGATTCCGTGGACGCCGGAATCCTGACGATGGACGTAAACGGTCTCGTCAAATCCTTCAACCGTGGTGCGGAACGGATCACCGGGTTTCTGGCGCGCGAGGTCGTCAACAGACCCCTCGGGCATCTATTTCCCGATTTCGTGGACGTCCTCGCGCGGCACTCGGACCCTGATTCAGGCGCGTCGGAACGGCGGCCGCAGTTCTCCTTCGTGTCGAAGGAGGGGGGAACGCTCCTCATCGGCTGCTCGGTCTCGACACTGAACGATCCGGGAGGACAGCGTATCGGCGATATCCTGATCTTTCAGGATCTAACGGACGTCAGGGCGATGCAGCTCGCCGTTGAGGAGAACAAGCGCCTGGCCCTGGTCGGTGAGATGGCTGCAGGCCTCGCCCATGAAATCCGCAACCCCCTCGCTTCGATTACCGGATGCATTCAGGTCCTGAAACGGGATCTCGCCCTGAAGGACGAGGATGAAAAACTCATGCAGATTATCTTGCGGGGCAAGGAACAGCTGGAGGGATTTCTCAAGGACTTCCTGCTGCTCTCCCGCGCACCCGCCGTGAGGCGTGATAGAATTGCGCTTGACGTCCTGATTCGGGATGTGGTGGAATCCGTCCGCTTTCTGCCGGACTGGCATGATCGGATCCGGTTGTCCCTGAAGGTGGCGTCCGGCGACGCGTTCGAGGCCAGTGCGACGGAGATCCGCCAGGTAATCTGGAATCTCATCCTGAACGCCGTTCAGGCCATGCCGGAAGGCGGAGAGCTACGGATCGAGATTGTTCGTCACCCCTTGGAAAGCAAGGAGAAGAGTTACCTGGAGTTGATCGTCGCCGACGAGGGTGAAGGGATCGAAGAGCAGCTGCACAACAGGATTTTTACACCCTTCTACACCACCAAGGCGCGGGGCACCGGTTTGGGGCTGGCCATCGTCCAGCGGGTCGTGATGGCGCATGGCGGACGGATCGAGGTGAAGAGCCGCCCACGGCAGGGGACCGCCTTTCATATTTTCCTGCCGTGCGGCGATCTCGGGAGTAATTAGCAGAAAGGGACGCAATGCCGAAGATTCTTGTTTTAGACGACGACCAGAACATCCGGGACATGCTCGTGATCATGCTGACGCGCGAAGGGTACGACGCCCAGGCTTATGGGGATCCTTACAAGGCGATACAGGGCTTGCGCAAGGAACCCTTCGACCTCATCATCACCGACTTGAAGATGCCCCGCATGGATGGACTGGAGTTTCTGCGGCGGGCCAAGAAAATCGCGCCCGACACGGTTGTCATCCTGATCACCGCTTACGCTTCCGGCGAGACCGCCGTCGCGGCCATGAAGGAGGGGGCTTTCGACTATATCGAAAAGGATTTTCGCATCGAGGACTTGACGAAGATCATCGAGCGGGCGCTGGATGCCAGGAGCGAGTGCAGCGAGGACGCCCTGTTCCGCCAGGGGGTTGCCGATGCCGTCAGCTTCGGTGCCATGATTGGAAGCAGCCCGGAGATGGTCAAGATCTACACCGTGATCAACAAGATTGCCGATACGCCCGTGAACGTCCTGATTTTAGGTGAAAGCGGAACGGGCAAGGAACTGGTCGCGAAGGCAATCCATGAAAACAGCTCGCGGAAGGGCATGCCCTTCACGGTGATCAATTGTGGCGGCATCCCGGAAAGCCTTCTCGAGAGCGAACTGTTTGGATACATGAAGGGTGCGTTCACGGGAGCCCACGCCGATAAGCCCGGGCTGTTCGAAGTCGCTCGCGGCGGCACGATCTTTCTCGATGAAATCGCCGACCTGCCACCGCTGCTCCAGGTGAAGCTGTTGAGGGTGACGCAGGAAAAGACCTTTCGCCGCGTCGGCGGCACGGAGGATATCCGGGTCGATGTCCGCATCATCTCCGCGACCAACAAGGATCTCCAACAGCGGGTTTACGAAGAACGGTTCCGGGAGGATCTCTATTACCGACTGAACGTGATTCCGATCCATATTCCGCCGCTGCGCGAGCGCAAGGACGACATCCCGATCCTCACGCGGTACTTCATCGAGAAGTATTCCCGTCAATTCGGCAAGAAGATCCAAAATATCTCTACCTATGCCCTGGAGCTCCTCGTCGATTATCCCTTTCCCGGCAACATCCGAGAACTGGAAAACATCATCGAGCGCTCCATTGCCCTGGAAGCCTCAAGCATCATCCTTCCGGAAAATCTCGTTTTGTCGAACAGTGCCAGCCGGTTCGAGGCGCCGGGTGACGGGATTGATATCCCCCCGGAGGGAATCCATCTCAACCAGGAGCTGGCCCGCGTGGAGAAGGCCTATATCGATGCGGCGCTGGGAAAAACCAACGGATCCAGGAAAATGGCGGCGGAGCTCCTGAACATAACGCTTGACTCCCTGCATTACCGGATCGACAAGCTGTCCGATAAATCATCATGAATGAATGTCAAAAATATTTCTTGACAAAGGATCGTCGATCCTTTAGTCACAGTCAACAACGTTTTACGGGGAGTGTTGTCATGAAGGCCACAGCGTTCGGGAAAGCCAATCCGTTTTTCGTCTTTTTTAGCTTTAGGCGGAGGTCTGCCTGATGGGCTCATGACCACATCGAGGGATCTTGAGCCGTGGGCGGACCATCTGACCGCCCACGGCTTTTTTTTGCCGTGGTGAACGCCACGGTTTTTTTTATCCGGAAGGAGGGATTATGAAAGCAATCGGCAAGGGATTCATGATGATCACCGGCATGATGCTGGCGCTGGTGGCGGGAGCCGGCGAGACGCCGGCCGCGCAGAACATCCGGGTCGGTGCGGCCATCAACATGACCGGACCCGCCTCGACCTTCGGCCAGTATCACGCCAAGGGGATGAAGGACTATTTCCGTTACGTCAACGAAGTCCGAAAAGGGGTCGACGGACGCCAGATCGAGATGCTCCTCGTCGATACGGGCTACAAGGTCCCGGAGGCCGTGGCCGCCGTCCGCAAGTTTGCGGTACAGGAGCGCGTGGACATGATGGCGACGTGGGGGGCGGGAGAAGGCTTGGCCGCGAAGCCCATCGTTCAGCGCTACCGGATTCCCACCATCAACTTCTCGACCAGCTGGGAGATTTTACAGCCTCCCGTCAGCTACATGTTCCTCCCCTTCGGAAGCTACCGTATGGATTGCCAGGCGGTCCTGGAATATATCCGTGCCGTTCACAAGGGGAAAGAGGCCCCGCGGGTAGGGCTGCTCACCTACAACAATGCCTATGGACGGTCAATCCATCAGCCGACACGTGAGTACGCGGCTCAGAACGGCATCAATCTCGTCGCTGTCGAGGAGTTTCCGCCCAAGACCATGGATCTGACAACGGAAATGTTGCGGTTGAAGAAAAAAAACGTGGAATACGTCTTTATGCAGGTCCTGCCGGCCACGGTCGTCACCGCTCTGAAAAACGCCGATCGGACCGCCTATAAGCCTCTGTTTCTGGGAACCTGGACCTCCACCGATCCGGATTTCTTCCCGATGGCCAAAGGGCTGATCCGGGATCGCCTGGTGATTCAGTTCCCCGGCGGTGTTCCGTCCGACCGGTCCAAGGGGGTCAAGGTCCTACAGGCTCTCTGGAAGCGTTACGGGACCGTCAAGGAATTCGACGCCTCCTATTGGGAGGGTGTCGTGGTGGGCATGATCATGGAGCGGGCGTTCATTCGGGCGAAGGAAAAATACGGCCGGATAGATGCGTCGACCATCAATCGCGCCATGGAAGGCTTCCGCAACGAGGAGTTCGGCGGCCTGGTGCCCCCCGTCACCTATACCGCAACGGAACATGGCGCCTCCTTCACGGCCAGGATGGTTCGGGTCAGTGAAAACGGGGAATTCGTCCCCCTGACGAATTTCTACGTTCCGGGGAAGGAAAAGATCCGGATTCTGAAGAAGTAAGGACGTCCGCGATGAAAGCCTACCGGGGTCAACCCCGCATCTTTGCTCGTCGGGATCCGGCTTCGAGCCGCGCCGAGTTGGACGTGAGCGGACTCACGCTTCAATTCGGCGGCGTAACGGCGCTCAACGATGTCGGACTGCACGTGGATACCGGCGAGCTCGTCGCCGTCATCGGTCCGAACGGTGCCGGGAAGACCAGCCTGATGAACTGCATCACCGGATTTTACCGACCGCAGCGCGGAAGGATCCGCTTCAACGGACGCGACACGACCCACCTGCCGCCGCATCTACTGACGGGGATCGGGATCGGCCGCACCTTTCAGAACATCGAGCTTTTTCCCGGCATGACCGTTCTCGCGAACATGATGCTGGCTCGGCACATGCACTGCCGGTATCGCCTGATGCCCGCCGCATTCTTTACCTCCGTGGTCCGACGCGAGGAGGTCCGCCAGCGCGAGATCCTCGAGGAGGTGATCGACTTTCTGGAGATGCAGGCGATCCGAAACATGCCCGTCGGGTCCCTGCCATACGGGATGATGAAACGGGTGGAATTGGGCCGCGCCCTTGCCCTCGAGCCCCGCCTTCTGGTTCTCGATGAACCGTTTGCCGGCATGAATCTGGAGGAGAAGGAGGACATGGTTCGGTTTCTGCTCGAACTTCACCGGGCCTGGGGTCAGACCATGCTGCTGGTCGAGCACGACATGTCCATTGTCATGGGGATCGCCCAGAAGGTTGCCGTGCTCGACTTCGGTCAGAAGCTCGCCGAGGGAACGCCTGAGGACATCCAGCGCCATCCGGACGTGATCAAGGCCTATCTGGGGGGAGACGCATCATGAGCGTGGAACCAATGAGGCAGTTCCACTCGTCGCGACGGGGCGATCCTCCTTCATCCGATGCCGGCGTCGATACGCTGCCCAAAATGCTCGCCCGCCAGGCATCAACTCTGGACGCAAGCCGGATCGCGATTCGGGAAAAGGCCTACGGCATCTGGCAGACCTTGACCTGGCCCGAGTATGAATCCTATGTCAGGCGGTGCGCCTTGGGGCTCATATCTCTCGGGCAACGCCCCGGCGAGATCAACGGTCTCATCATCGACAACGGCCCGGAATGGCTGTTCGGCGAACTCGGGACGCACGCGGCGGGGGGGATCTCTCTGTGTCTGTTTACCGCGGCCGTGGCCGAAGAGCTCGCCGGCGCCCTGAAGCGCGTGTCCGCGCGTTTCGTGATCGTCCAGGATCAGGAGCAGGTGGACAAGCTTCTGGAGGTTCGCGAACGCCTGCCTGAAATCCGGCACGTCATCTATGTGGATCCGACCGGGATGCGGCCCTATCGGGAAGACCCCTGGCTCATCAGTTTCGCTGACTTGATCTCGCGCGGCAAGCGGCTGGAGAGGGAGCGGCCGGAGCTGTACAACGCGCTCTTGAAAAAGGGTAGGGCAACCGGGACGGCGGTCATGATCCTCACCTCCGGAACGACCGGACTGCCGAAGATCGCCATGCTGTCCCACGGCAATCTTCTGGCAATGGGGACAAAATGGCGAGATGCCCTGCAAATCCGGCCGGGGGAGAACTGGTATTCCATGTCCCCTCCGGCCTGGATCGTCGATCAGATGTGGGGGATGGGGGTGGCTCTCGTCAGCGGGATGACCATGAATTTTGCTAACACGCCAGAAACTCTTCTGGAGGATTTCAGGGAAATCGGTCCCCATCTGCTCATCACCTCGTCCCGATTCTGGGAGGATACGGCCTCGCGCATCCGCGTCCGGATGGGCGATGCGGGCTGGCTGAAGCGAACCCTGTTTGCCTGGGCGGAGGGGATCGGGCGAAAGGTCCTGGGAGCGGAGGAACGGAAAACGGCGCCCCCCTTCGGTCTCCGCTTGCGGAAGCGGATCGCCCGCCGGATCGCGTTCCAGCCCCTGCTAGACCGCATCGGTTGCTCGCAACTCCGCTCGGCCTTCACCGGAGGGCATCCCATCAGCCCGGACGTCATCCGTTTCTTCCGCGCCACGGGGCTCAATCTCAAGCAATGCTACGGGCTGACCGAGGCGGGAGGTATATTCCAGGTTCAGCCGGACGGAGAGGTGAAGCCGGAAACGGTGGGGAAGCCGCTTCCGGACACCCAGGTCATGATCGGTGAAGACCAGGAGGTGATGGTCAAGAGCGATGCCAATTTCATTGGCTACTATCAGGACTTCGCCGCCACGGAGGCGGCCTTCCGCGAGGGATGGCTCAGGACCGGGGACGCCGGTTATCTGGATGAAGATGGGCATCTTGTGATCATCGGCCGCCGGGAAGAGATCATCCGCAACAAGGAGGGTCAGGCCTTTTCCCCGGATTACATCGAAACGCGACTGAAGTTTAGCCCCTACATCAAGGAGGCCGTCGTCTTCGGCGAGGGCAAACCCTTCCTCACGGCGCTCGTCAACATCGACTTCGGCAACGTCGGTGCATGGGCGGAGGAGCGGATGATCCCCTACACGACCTACAACGATCTATCTCAGCAGGCCGATGTGGCCGCTCTCCTCAGGGAAGAGCTCCGCCGGACGAATGAACGGCTCCCCCAAGCGATGCGGATCAGAAAGTTCATCCTCCTATATAAACTGCTCGATGCGGACGACGAGGAACTGACGCGGACCGGCAAGGTCCGCCGCCGCTTCGTCTACGGGCTCTACCTGCCTCTGATCGAGGCGATGTACGGCGATCTGACAACGCTGCCCGTCAAGGGCAAGGTGAAATACCGGGATGGACAGGTCGGGGTCATAGAAACCTGCGTGCGCATCCTCGAGGCGTGAGCGGAGGGAAACGTCTATGGATTTTTTCATTCAACTTTTGGTCAACGGTCTGAGCGTCGGCTTCCTGTACGGGCTGTCGGCGATGGGATTCGTCATGATCTTCAAGTCCTCCAGCGTGCTCAATTTTGCACACGGTGAGCTCCTCGCCCTGGGGGCCTTCGTTTTCCTCTCCCTTCACGCGGTCGTCCAGCTCCCGATCGCATGGGCTTTTCTCGCGACGCTGACGGGGTGCTTCGTCCTGGGTTTTCTGATCGAACGTTTTTTCCTGCGGCCGCTCATCGGCGAACCTCTTATTTACGTGATCATGCTCACGGTCGGCCTGGCAGCAATGTTGCGGGGACTGCTCCTCCTTATCTGGGGGGGGAACCTGCGCACCTTGCCGGATTTTCTCCCCGCCTGGATGGACATCCAGGCGGGATGGCTCCGCATTTCTCCGGTCTATATGGCGGCAATCCTGGTCGGCATCCTGTTTCTCGTTCTGTTCGGGCTGTTCTTCAAGTATTCGGCGCAGGGAATCTTCATGCGCTCCGTTGCCGACAACCAGCGGGCCGCCCTGTCCTTGGGCGTGCATGTCCGACGCGTCTTTGCCCTGTCCTGGGGCATCGCTGCGCTGGTCGCGGGCATGAGCGGCATCATCCTCGGTCTCATGAACGGGATCAGCGTCCACGACCTGAGCGCCGTCGGGCTGAAGGTCTTTCCCGTGGTCATCCTCGGTGGACTCAACTCCATCACCGGCGCCGTGATCGGCGGACTGATCATCGGGGTCCTCGAGGCCTTCACGGGGGGCTACCTCTCGCCCTCCTTCCGGGACGTCGTCCCTTATATCGCTCTCGTCGTCCTGCTGCTTGTACGGCCTTACGGACTCTTCGGCCTGGTCGAAATTGAAAGGGTTTAGGGAGGATTCATGAGAAAGCACCACCTTCACCCCTGCGGCAATTACAAGGAATCGTACACGGACGAACTGGCGATCTTCAGCTCTGATTACGGGCGACTCTGGTCTATGGCCGGGCTCGCGGCGCTCTTCTGCGCCGTTCCATTCATCAGTCCGCCCTACCTGCTTTACGTCATCAACATGATCGGCATCTACGCCATTGCGGCGATTGGCCTCAACATTCTGGTGGGATACACGGGGATGATCTCGCTCGGTCACGGGGCGTTCTTCGGTGTGGGCGCGTACGCCGCCGCCGTGATGTCCGCAACGTTTAACGTTCCCTTTCTTCTGAGCGTTCCCGCGGCCGGCCTCCTCACCGCCGGCGTCGGGATGATTTTCGGGATTCCTTCCGGTCGTCTCAAAGGCCTCTACCTGACCATCGCAACGCTGGCCGGTCAGTTCATCATCGAATATGTCCTCGTGCACTGGGAGGGGGTCACGCGCGGGACGGAGGGAATCACCGTCCCCGCCCCAACCCTGTTCGGAATCTCCCTGCGGGGTGACATCTCATTTTTTTACGTCATTTTCTCCGTCCTGACGCTGATGATCTGGGTGGCCGTCAATCTCATCCGGACGCGCTACGGCCGTGCATTCATCGCCATCCGCGACAACGACCGCGCCGCCGAAGGCATGGGCATCCCCATTTTCAGCTACAAGATCCTCTCCTTCGGCATCAGCTCCTTCTACGCCGGACTCGCCGGCGCCCTGTGGGCCTATTACATGGTCAGCGTCACCTCGGAGCCCTTCAATCTGTCGCTGTCCGTCGAATACATTGCGATGGTGATCATCGGCGGGCTGGGGAGTATCGCCGGCTCCATCTACGGGGCGGTGTTCATCACGGTGCTTAACGAATCCCTCCGCTGGCTCACCGACCTGATGATGAACTTCGGGTTCATCACCGAGTCCGGCCTCAATATGGCCCCGCTCCGGGAATTTGCCTTCGGCCTCGCGATCGTCCTGTTCATCCTCTTCGAACCCCGCGGCCTGGCGGAGCTCTGGCGGATCATCCGGTCCAGTTTCCGCCTCTGGCCCTTTTCCTATTGAGGGGAAGTCCATGGAAGACACACTTCTCGAAATCAACAACATCAGCGTCGTGTACGCCGATGTGATTCAGGTCCTCAAGGGGGTATCGCTCCAGGTCCCGAAACGCCGGATCGTATCACTCCTGGGCAGCAACGGGGCGGGAAAGACGACCACGCTCAAGGCCGTTTCTGGGCTGCTCAAACCCGAAAACGGCCGCGTGACCGACGGCGCCATCCTGTACGAGGGACATCCCCTCGAAAATCGGTCCCCCGAGCAGATCACGCGCCTGGGGATTATCCAGGTGCTTGAAGGGCGTCAGCCCTTCAAATACCTGACCATCGAAGAGAATCTTCGTGTCGGCACGGCCACACGCTGGGGGAAGCCCTATCGAAAGGACCTGGAGCTGGTTTATCACTATTTCCCCGTCCTGTGGGAGCGCCGCAAGGCGCTGGCCGGTTACTGCAGCGGCGGGGAACTCCAGATGCTCGTCATGGGGCGGGCCTTGATGGCACATCCGAAGCTCCTGCTTCTCGATGAGCCTTCCCTTGGGCTGGCGCCCCTCGTGGTCGAGGAGATCTTTCGAATCATCGCCCGGATCAACGGGGAGCAACAGACCACCATCATCCTGGTGGAACAGAATGCTCGGATCGCCCTCGAGATCGCCCACTACGGATATGTGATGGAGAACGGCAAAATCGTCATGGAGGGCACTTCGGAGACGCTGAAAGACAATCCCGACGTCAAGGAATTCTATCTGGGGGGGGGCGCGGGGGGACCCGGCGCCTATCAGCAGCCAAAATCCTATCGCCGGCGGAAGCGCTGGTTATGACAGGGGTGCCGGGGGCACTCCAACGCTGAGGAGGCAAGGATGGCAGAGGGGTTCGATGCATGGGAGCATGAAAACGCGGAGGTGAGGCGGACGCGGAAATTTTCTCGGATGTGCGCCATGCTGGAGGCTGGCTATGGGGCGTCGTCCCGTTTGCGCCGGATCCTTGATGAAACAGGCCTGATGCCGGCGGACTTTTCGCGCGACCTGGATCTGGAGCGCCTGCCCGTCATTTCCCGCGAAACGCTGATCCAGTGGGAGCTGTCCGAACCCCCGTACGGCGGGCTGGCCGACCCCGCCGCTGACGTGGATCGGATCTTCATCTCACCCGGGCCGGTCTATGAACCCCATCTGTCCGAAGCGGACATGCTCTGGGCGCGGGCCTACCATGCCGCGGGGATCGGCAAGGCGGACCGCGTCCTGAACGCCTTCTCCTACCACCTCGTCGCCGCCGGCCTGACGTTTCACGGCGGCTTGCGCCGAGTGGGCGCGACGGTCGTCCCCTCCGGGACCGCCGGTGCCCAGAATCAGGTGGAGCTGATCCGGGATCTCGGGATCACGGCCTATACGGGGACGCCCAGCTTTCTCATGGCGATTATCCGAAAGGCGGAGGAGATGGGGTATGACTGGGAAAAGGATTTTCGTCTGAAGCGGGCCTGCTTCGCGGCCGAGCCCCTTCGGCCCGCCCTCCGGGAGACGTTCACGCGGGATTACGGGATCGACACCTATCAGATGTACGGCGCCACCGAGGTCGGAGATGTGGCCTACGAATGCCGCCAGAAGTCGGGCTGGCACATCTGCGAGGAAGTGTTCGTCGAGATCTGTGATCCCGAAAGCGGCCGACGCCTTCCTGCCGGGGAACTCGGGCAGGTCGTGGTGACCCGCTTCAACGACATCTTCTTCCTGATGCGCTTCGGAACGGGGGACCTTTCCCGTTTGATCGAAACGCCGTGCGACTGCGGACGAACGGCTTACCGGCTGGACGGGATCGCGGGCCGGGTCGGTGAGGCCGTCAAGGTGCGGGGGATGTTCGTCGCCCCGAGCCAGATCCATCGCCTCGCTCAGCGGTTTTCGGGGAAGATCTTCAGGGTCCATGTCCGACGGGAAGGAGACAGGGATCTTCTGGTCGTCAGGATTGAAGGCGCCCCCGGAACGCAGGGCGACGGCTGGGCGGGGGATGAGGAATTCAAGCGAGGATTCCGCGACCTCTGTACGGTCGGTGTGGACCGCCTGGAATGGGTTCCGAAAGGAACACTGGCGGCAGCGGATCGGCAGCTCGTCGACGAGCGGGACTGGCGATAGGCCAACCCTGTGCGGCTGCGCCCCTCGGGTCGCGAAGGGGTTGCCTCAGTCGACAGGCTGTGTTCCGGTCGTCCGCGCCGGGAGGTGTTCGGCGATCTCGTCGGCCAGCCGATACCACCGCTGCACACTGTTTTCCAGGTGATAGTAGTGGATGAGGTAGGCCCCTTCCAGAACAACGAACAGGGCCGTGACCGTCCAGAGAAGCGCGGTCGGGGCGAAGAGGCTGGCGAGGAAAAAAAGCAGCGCATACAGGCCGACCGCCAGCGTCACATGCAGGTGAGCGAGACGTTCGTGCTGCAGATAGGTCAGGCGCGACTGGTGGAGCGCCCGAAGTTCCGGCCACGCATCATCCGTGGCGGCACCCGCCAGGGCCGTGCGGACCCGCTGTTCGTGGTCCCTTATGTAGCGGATCATCCCAGACTCCTTTCCGACCCAGCCAATAGGTTTCGACGACGGAAAACACCCAGAGAAACAGCAGGACACCAAGGGAGGCGACATATGCGTCGGCATGCGGTCGAAGGGCCTGTCCCGCCGCGTTCAGCACCGCTTCCGGGCCGAGCGCAGCGCCCGGCGGTGAGAACGCTTCGAGCGACTGCCAGATCTGGAAGAGTGCAGCGGAGAGCGTTGAACCGGCGACGATAAGAAAACAGGCGAGCAGAAAGATTCCCCGGCCATGACGACGAAGCAGGATTTCACCGGTTCCCGGCGCGGCCAGCGCGGATAGAAGGACCGATTTGGTGAGGGTTTTCATGGATACGCGGGATCCGCATCGGGGATCGCCATGTCCTTCATTTTCAACTGGATGACGGACGACCCGTTCCAGTGGTTGTACTGCGGGGTAAAGGCGATGTCCAGGGTCGAACCGGCAACGGCGGGGAGCAGATGACCCTTGTTAAACCAGATGGAGCTGCAGGAAGCGCCGTTCGATGAAATTCTCATCCGAAGGTGGTTGTTCCCGACGATGGTCGGCGTCTGAACATTGACCCCGCGGATGCAGACCACCGGTTCGGGGTTCATGCTGCCGAACGGCGACATCAGGCCGAGCTGGGAAAGAAGTTCATGATTGATTTCCGGGAGTTCGCACTGGGCGTCGATGGTTGTCTGGGTCATGAAGGAGGCGCCGGACAGGTCTTCCGCGACGATCGCATCGAATTGGCGCGCGAACGAACCGACGTCTGCCGAACGGATGGAAATGCCCGCGGCGAAGCGGTGGCCGCCATAGGACAGAAGGGCGGAGGCGCAACGTTTCAATCCCTCATAGATATTGAAATCGGGGACACTCCGGCCCGATCCCTTGCCGACGCCGTCCTTGAGGCTGATCAGGATGGCCGGTCGGCCGTAACGATCGACCAAGCGAGCCGCGACGATTCCGATCACACCCGGATGCCAGCGTTCGGAGGCGAAGACGAATGACGACCTCCGGCCGGAGTCGGGATCCTTTTCGATGCCGGCGATCAATTCCTGGAGGATCCCCTTCTCGAGGGCCTGGCGCTTGCGGTTGAACCCGTCGAGAAGCGCGGCGCACTGCCGGGCCTCTTCTTCGTCCTCAGTCAAGAGCAGGCGGATGGCTTCCTCCGGCGAGGCGATGCGTCCGGCGGCGTTTATGCGGGGGATGAGTCCGTAGGACGCCTTGGACGAATCGATCGCCTGATGATCCAGGGAGCAGATCTCCTTAAGCGCGACCAACCCGACGCGCCTGCCCTCCGTAACCAGATCGAGGCCGATGCGGGCGAAAATGCGATTCTCGTCGATCAGGGGGGCGATATCCCCGATCGTCCCGAGGGCAACCAGGTCCAGATAATCCCGGAGGTTCGGATAGGGGCGGTTCGTCCAGAAGCCCTCCTGGCGCAGTTGGCCCCGGAGGGCGATGAGAAAATTGAACACGATCCCGACCGCCGCCAGGGATTTGAAGGGAAACGTGCAGTCCGCCCGGTTCGGATTGATCGACGCGACGGCGGGGGGAAGGGAAGGCGGGACTTCGTGATGGTCGAGGATGATCGTGTCGATTCCGAGAGAACGCGCATGGGCGATCGCTTCATGATCGGAAATGCCACAATCGACCGTGACGATGAGACGGATGCCGCGGGCCGCCATATCGTCAACCGCGCGGAGGTGCAGCCCGTATCCTTCTTTGATGCGATCGGGGATGGCGTAAAGGACATCAGCGTCGATCCCCTTGAGAAATTTGTAAAGAACGACCACGGACGTGATCCCGTCGGCATCGTAGTCACCGTAGATCATGACCCTTTCGCGGTTGTGCAGGGCGCGGGCCAGGCGCCGTACTCCCTCGGGCATGTCTTTCATGAGAAAGGGGCTGTGCAGGTCGCGCAGGGAAGGGCGGAGGTAACGGCGGGCCGTATCCGGATCCTGGATATCGCGATTGATCAGGATCTGGGACAGGACGTCGTGGATGCCCAGCTCCCGAATGAGAGATTCCTGAAGTGGCCGATTACCTTCGGGGATCTTCCAGCGTGTCGTCGGCAGTGTGTGGACCATGGGGACTCCTGATTTGTTTCCTTCAACCGTTTGGTTTGGCGATATATGATTCATGTCCTTTCCGGTGTCAAGGAAAGAATGAGAACGGTTGGCGAAACAGGCAGAATTCCTCTTGCATCTTGATATTTGGCGGGCGAAGTGATAGACAGAAGGGGAAGTCGTGGTGGGATATTCGGACCGCGGCAACGGGGCGTTGATCAAATGGGAGGGAAGATGTCGAGAAGAAGGCTCCTTTGGATCGTGATGCTCGTTCTTCCCCTGGTCCTGGGGATGGGTTCCCGATCCAACGATTCCCCGGAGAAAATCCCGGCACCTATGAAGAAATTCCGGGCATCCTTCATTGATCAGATGGATGTGCTCACGCAGTGTACAAACGTCAGCATCGATGGGGAGACCTACCTACAGGGGAAGCGGGGCGAGGGGAATTACACGATCGGGTTCGACCGGATCGCGTCCGTGGTTCTCCACTTGTCCGGAGGCAAACTCATCGGGGTGGTCAAGCTGCGCGACGGCACGTCCCTGGAGCTCATTCTGAACGGAAGTCAGAAAGCCTACGGCTTCACGGGCTACGGAACGTTTCAAATCAGGCTCCAGGATTTGAAGAAAATGACGATCGGCGGGAAAGGGTAGAGGGCCCGGCGGACGGATGCCGCCGGGCAAAGACCTTATACGGCCTTTTTCACGAATCCGGAACGCAGACAGCGGGTGCAAACGCGGACGCGCTTGATGGCGCCCGTCTTCTGGTCGATACACCGCATGCGCTGCAAATTGGGATACCAGACCTTCTTGGTTTTGTTATTGGCGTGGCTCACATTGTGGCCGAACGTCGGTCCTTTTCCACAAACTTCGCACATTCTTGACATTTTTCCACTCCCCCTGACCAAACTGTGCGCGATACCTAAAGCATTCACACGGATATTGCAAGCATTTTTTTGCACACGTTTTCCTGAGATCGCCGGGCGCCGCGGTTAATTCTTCAGGACCGGAGGCTGGCCCGTCGATTCGAGGACGCGCATCCAGATCATTCCTTGCGGATCGAGCTTGGCTTTGGAGGAAACCATCTTCAGGGGCAAATGGACGTATTCGTCCTGCATCAACCCGACCAGCATCCCCGTTTTCCCGGCCATGCCGGCATGGACCGCGTACTGTCCCAATGCACTGCAGTAGATGCTGTCGCTGGCGTTGGCGGTGACGCTCCGGATCATGTAGCTGGGGTCGATATACTTCAGGTTGACCTCGATGTTCAGCCGCGAGAAATGCTCCTCGATCCGGGTCTTCAGAAAGAATCCGATGTCTTTCAGGCGGGGATTGCCGGAGGCGTCGGTTTCAACCGTGCCCTGACCCGGCTCGATGTGCTCCTGTCCCGCACCTTCCGCGACGAGAATGACTGCGTGATGCCGATGCCGCAGGCGTTTTTCAAGCGCGGCCAGGAACCCATTTTCGCCCTCGAGGTCGAACTGAACCTCGGGGACGAGAACGAAATTGACGTCATTTTGGGCAAGCGCGGAACCGGCCGCGATCTGACCGGATTGACGCCCCATGATCTTCACCAAGCCGATGCCCATCGGAGCCCCTTTGGCCTCCACGTGGGCGCAGCGGATCGCGTTGACGGCCTCGGAAATGGCCGTGTCGTAGCCGAAGGTCTTCTGAATGAGCGTCAGATCGTTGTCGATGGTTTTGGGGATCCCGATCACGCTTATGTTCAGCTTGCGTCGCGTGATCTCGTCGGTGAGCGCCTCCGCCGCACGCATGGTGCCGTCCCCGCCGATGCAGAAGAGGATATCGATGTTCATCCGCTTGAGGGCGTTGACCATCTCCACGATATCCTGCCGACCCCGGGAGGACGAAAGGAGACTCCCCCCGACGCCGTGGATGTTCTCCACGGTGTCGGGATGCAGTTCCATGAGTTCATAACCGAAACGGGGAATCAGGCCGCGGAATCCGTAGCGGATGCCGATGATGTTCCTAACTTCGTAGCGATGGTACAGCTCCATGACGATGGCGCGGATCACGTCGTTGATTCCCGGGCACAATCCACCGCAGGTGACGATGGCCGCCTTGGTCTGAATCGGTTCGAAGAAGATCTTGTCGCGTGGACCCGCGAGTTCGACGGACAGGGGGGCGGCGTCCGGTTCTTTCCGGAGATCGTCTTTGTCGGGCAGGAAGTGATCGAACAGGACCCGTTTGCTGTCGGACGTGAAAAAGCTGACGTTCAAGGGGGAGTCCGTGGTGCATTCTCCCAGCGACTGAATCGTGAAATCATAGGGGAGATGATTCCTCATTCCTCATTCCTCCTTCCCGAAGTCACCGGGTCCCGATTCGAGGGCCGGTTGATGTAGGGCCACCCGGCCGCAGGTGCGGCCCGCGCCGAGGAAGACCTTGCGACCTTCGACGCGTAAACGCCCCTCCGCATACCACTGGATGGCCTGGGGAAAGATACGGTGCTCTTGCTCGAGAATCCGCGCGCCGAGGGTGGCTTCCGTATCGGCCTCCTCGACCGGAATCACGGACTGGACGATGATGGGGCCGGTATCGACGCCTTGATCGACGAAATGAACCGTGCAGCCGGAGAATTTCACGCCGTAATTCGCGGCCTGCCTCTGGCTGTGCACCCCGGGAAACGCCGGAAGAAGCGCGGGATGAATATTGATGACCCGCATCGGGAAGGTCCTGAGGAATGTTTCCGAAAGGAGGCGCATGAAACCGGCCAGGACGACCAGCTCCACCCCGTATTCGTTTAGGACTTGGATCATGGCCGCGTCTGCCGCTTCGCGCGACGGATGTGACCCGGACGGAACCTTGACGACAGGGATGCCGTGGCGCGCTGCCCGCTCAAGGGCGAACGCCCGGGGATTGTCGCTGATCACGACGGCAATGCGTGCATCAAGGGCCCGTGCCTCGATGCGGTCGATGATGGCCTGGAGATTCGATCCGTTTCCGGAAGCCAAGACACCCAGTGTGACGATCCGTTTTTTCATGCGAGGGACTCCAGGGGGGTAGGCATCCGGGGATCAGGCCGGCGGGAGCAGGACGACGGAGGGCTGCGCGGAATCCCGCTTATCGATTTGCCCGATAAGATAAGCTTTCTCTCCCATCTGTTCCAGCCGCTCGAGGATCTCACCGCTTTCCTTCTCCGGAACCACCAGCATCATGCCGATGCCCATGTTGAACACGCGGTACATCTCGTCGTCCACGATGTTCCCGATTTCCTGGATCGCCGAAAAGACCGGATGGATCGGCCAAGCGCCCATCTGAATGATGACGCGGGAGGCGGCGGGGATGATCCGTGGGATGTTGTCGATAAAACCGCCCCCGGTGATATGGACGATGCCCTTGACCGTGAAGTTCTTGATGAGGTTCAGCACCGTCCGCACGTAGATCCGTGTCGGTGTCAGGAGCTCGTCGCCGATGGTGTTGTCGAATTCCTCAAGGCGATCGCCCAGGCGATAGCCCCCCCGCTCGAACAGGACATGCCGGGCCAGGGAAAAGCCGTTGCTGTGCAGGCCGCTCGAGGCCAGACCGATAATCCGGTCCCCGACGCGGATGCCTGATCCGTCCAGCAGTCGGTCGGCGTCGACGATCCCGACGCAAAAGCCGGCCAGATCGTATTCATCGTCGCGATAGAATCCCGGCATTTCGGCCGTTTCGCCCCCGATCAGGGCACAGCCGGCGTCCTGGCAGCCTCGAACGATCCCGTCCAGGATTTCCAGACAGCGCCCGACGTCGATTTTCCCCAGGGAGAGATAATCCAGGAAGAAGAGGGGTTCGGCGCCCTGAACGACGATGTCGTTGACGGACATGGCGACCAGGTCGATGCCGATGGTGTCGTGCCGCATCATCTCTTGGGCGATTTTGAGTTTTGTTCCAACGCCGTCCGTGGACGAAACGAGCACGGGATCGCGATACTTTTCCGGATCGAGGTGGAACAGGCCGCCGAAACCGCCGATTCCACTCATCACTTCCTTGCGGAAGGTGGTCTTGACGAGAGGTTTAAGGCGCTCGACGAAGCGGTTCGCCTCGTCGATATCGACCCCTGCCGTCTTGTACGAGGCATTGTCTGACATGTGGTCTCCGAGAAAAAGGATGAAGGTTGTGCCATTACGGCGCAAATCGATGGATCTGCTTAACCTACGGAGGGACAAAAGTCAAATCATTCCTTGCGGCAAGTGGAGATTTCTGATAACCATCAAGTTGTTCTTAATGCTGAAATCATTGAACTAAATCAGGCATTGCGCATGTCCGACCTTCCAAATCGTCTCCAGGAAAGCATTCCGCTGCCTTCTCCACAGCCCGAACTCGAGGGAGGCCCTCCCGGCGCGGTGCTCACGCGCCGGTTCGCGCGTCTCGATCAGCCGGTTCGTTTCCTCAAGGGGGTTGGTCCGAAGATGGCGGAACGACTGGCCCGTAAGGATCTGAACACCATAGAGGACCTCCTCTACTTTCTCCCGCGCCGTTATGAAGATCGCCGTAACCTGAAGCCGCTCGCACAGATTGAAGCGGGAAGACGGGAAACCGTGGTCGGAACGGTCGTCCGGAGCGGCCTGACGTCCCGCGGATATCGCCATCAATTCGAGGTTACCTTCAAGGACGACGGCGGAACGATGACCGCGCGCTGGATTCGCGGACGGTTTGCCTATCTGCACGGGATCTTCCGGGTTGGTGCGATGTTCATTCTTACGGGGGATGTCCGCTCTACTTATTCGGGTCTGGAGATGATCCATCCCGACTTCGAATTCCTCGACGGTGAGGATGAAAGAGACCGACCCCCCTTCCGGAGGATCGTTCCCGTCTACTCTGAGACGGAAGGCCTGCCGCAGAAAACGATCCGCCGCATCATGGGGGGGCTCCTGGAGACGCATGCGGAGGATCTGGTGAGCCCCATACCGGCGTCCGTCTGCCGGCGTCAGCGCCTCATGGACATGCCGGAGGCCGTCCGACGTGTCCATTGCCCCGATCTTGGCGAGGAGATGGACGACCTGAACGGGATGCGCTCCGCGTCGCGGCGGCGGATCGTTTTCGATGAGCTTTTCTTCTTCCAACTCGGCATGGCCCTCCGCTATCGCGGAAACGTCATGGAGCCGGGTTGTCCCCTCAAAACGCGCGGACCGATGCTAAAGCGTTTTTTCGAGGCGCTTCCGTTCCGGATGACCCCCGCCCAAGAACGCGTCTGGTCCGAAATCGCCCATGATCTTGACCGTCCGTCCCCGATGAACCGTCTTCTGCAGGGCGATGTCGGCAGCGGCAAGACGGTGGTCGCCCTGGCGGCCCTGATCACGGCCTGTCAGAACGGGTTTCAGGCGGCGCTCATGGCGCCGACGGAGGTGCTTGCCGCGCAGCACCACCGGACCATTCGGCACTGGCTGCAGCCCTTGGGTATCGAGGCTGAGCTCCTGACCGGTTCCCTGACGGTACGGGAAAGGCAGTCGGTATACGGCGGGATGCAGCGGGGCGCGATTCAGGTCGCTGTCGGGACCCAGGCCTTAATCCAGGCCTCCGTATCCTTTCAACGGCTGGGCCTCATCGTGATCGACGAGCAGCATCGCTTCGGCGTCCTTCAGCGAGGTTCCCTCCGGGGTAAAGGCCGCCATCCGCATGTCCTGGTCATGACCGCCACGCCGATCCCCCGCACCCTGGCCATGACGCTTTATGGGGACCTCGACGTGTCGATCATCGACGGGCTGCCGCCCGGGAAGAAATCGATCCTTACCCGCGTCTTGACGGAGGGTCAGAGATCCTCGGCCTACCGGGCCGTTCGTCAGGAAGTCGAACAGGGCCGCCAGGTGTTCATCGTCTATCCCCTGGTCGAGGAATCGGAGGTCCTGGATTTGAAGGATGCCACACGTATGGCCGAACATTTGAAGGCAGATGTCTTTCCGAATTGCGTGGTCGGTCTCATCCACGGCCGTATGGCCGGGACGGAGAAGGACATCGTCATGGAACGATTTGCCAAGGGGGAGATTCAAATCCTGGTGTCGACGTCTGTTATCGAAGTCGGCATCGACGTGCCGCGGGCCTCTTTGATGGTGATCGAACACGCGGAGCGCTTCGGTCTTTCCCAATTGCACCAGCTGCGCGGGCGTGTCGGCCGCGGTGAGATCGCCTCCGCGTGCCTGCTCATGGTCGGAAAGGGGGTAACGTTGACGGCGCGGCGACGCCTGCGGATCATGGCGGAATCGAACGACGGGTTTCGCATTGCGGAAGAAGACCTGGCCATCCGGGGACCGGGTGAGTTCATGGGCACGCGCCAATCTGGAATCCCTGATTTTCGCGTGGCCCACCTCCTCAGGGACATGAGCGTCCTTCAAGCGGCCAAGGAGGAGGCCTTCCGGGTCGTGAGCGAAGATCCCACGCTGACGCATCCACGGAACGAGGCGTTACGTCAGGTGCTCTTCCGCCGCTGGGATGGCCGGCTTCACCTCGCTCGGACCGCGTGAACACCCGGAATTCGCTTTGACAAATCGGCGAAAACTGATATAGAAGCTGCGCCGTTGGAGGAACGAATATCATGCGAACCATCGGGCTGGGATTAATGGGTTTCGGAACCGTCGGAACGGGCGTCGTCAAACTCCTGCAGGAGAACCGCGATGTCCTGGAGGCGCGTCTCGGCGCATGTCTTACACTCAAGAAAATCGCGGATCTGGACATCGTCAGCCCCAGACCGGTGGCGGTCGATCCCGGTCTTCTAACCCGCCGGGCGGAGGATCTGATCGAGGATCCGGATATCGATATCGTCATCGAGCTCATGGGAGGGTTCGATCCCGCCCGCACACTGATTCTGAAGGCATTTGCCAGCGGCAAACATGTCGTCACGGCGAACAAGGCCCTGTTGGCGACCCACGGGAACGACATTTTCTGCGAGGCCGAGGCCCGCGGAGTGAACATCGGCTTCGAGGCCAGCGTCGGCGGAACGATCCCCGTCATCAAAACGCTGCGCGAAGCGCTAGGCGCCAACCACATCCGGTCGATCTTCGCGATCATGAACGGGACCTCAAACTTCATCCTGAGCAGGATGACCGACGAGGGTGAATCCTTCGACACGGTTCTGAAGCGGGCGCAGGTCCTGGGCCATGCCGAAGCGGACCCGACCTATGACGTGGAAGGAATCGATACGGCGCATAAGCTGGCGATTGTCCTTTCGCTGGCATACGGCCGTCGCGTCCGTCTGGAGGACATCTACCGAGAGGGCATCTCCCATCTGACGCCGCAGGACATCGAGCTGGCCAGAGAACTCGGTTATAGGATCAAGCTTTTGGCCATCGCCCTCGAGAGGGAGGACGGCATCGAGGCGCGCATCCACCCCACGATGATTCCCTTCAAACACCTCCTCGCGAGCGTGAACAGCAACTTCAACGCCTTCCACATCATCGGCGACGCCGCGGATTCGGTCTTTCTTTACGGGCAGGGCTCGGGCATGATGCCGACCGCGAGCGCCGTGGTCAGCGACTTGATGGATATCGCGCGGGACATTCTGAAGGGCATCTCCTGCCGTGTCCCGAGCCGTGCGCTTCACGAGGCGTCGATGCCCGATATCGTGATCCTTCCGATGGCCGAGCTCAAGACGAATTATTATTTCCGTTTCTCGGCGGTGGATCGTCCCGGCGTCCTTTCAAAGATATCGGGGATTCTCGGACAGAAGGATATCAGCATCGCGGCGGTTATTCAGAAGGGGCGGAAGCGCGACGGAGCCGTGCCGGTGGTCATGACGACCCACAAAGCGCGCGAGGCCGATGTCCAGGCGGCCTTGCAGGTGATCGATCGCCTAGACGTCGTCATGGGAAAGACGCAGCTTTGCCGCATCGAGGATGAGAGCCTTTAACGACGGCCCCGGCCGGCGGTACGGTGGATACGCATGAAGTACGCAGTGTTGCTTGGCGACGGCATGGCCGACGAGCCGCTCGACGAACTGAACGGCCGGACCCCCCTCGAGGCGGCGCATACACCCTACATGGATCGCATTGCCGCGCAGGGGACGCTGGGGCTCCTCGATACGATTCCCGACGGCTTCACCCCGGGAAGCGACGTTGCCAATCTCTCCGTTCTCGGCTATGACCCCCGGGAATGCTACACCGGGCGCGGGGCCATCGAGGCTGCGAACATGGGGGTGAGCCTCGGTCCTAGCGACGTGGCCTTCCGCTGCAACCTGGTCACGCTCTCCGATGACGCCTCGCCCGTCATGGAGGATTTCACCGCCGGTCATATCTCGACAAAGGAGGCCGGATGGATCATCCGTGACCTTGGGGAGGCGCTGAGCGACGGTCAAGGCGACTTTTTTGCCGGCGTCAGTTACCGTCATCTCTATGTCCGACGCAATGGCAATGAGGCGATGCGCACCACGCCGCCCCACGATATCGTCGGACAGCCGATCGACCGCTACGTTCCGGCCGGCAAGGGGGCCGGGGCGATTCTCGAGATCGCGGACAGGGCACGCGGGATCCTCCGGGATCATCCCGTCAACCGAGAGAGGCGCAGGCAGAGCCGGCGACCTGCGAACGCCATCTGGCCCTGGGGGCAGGGCAGGGCGCCGAAAATCGAGAAAATGACTGCAAAATACCGGATCTCCGGCGGTATGATCTCCGCCGTTGATCTCCTGAACGGCATGGGTATCTATGCCGGTCTCGAGGTCTTTCGCGTCCCTAAGGCAACAGGCTATATCGATACCGATTATGAAGCCAAAGCGCGGACGGCCCTTGAAATACTGGACGGGCTTGATTTCGTTTTTCTGCACGTCGAGGCGCCCGACGAAATGGGGCACGAGGGCAATCTGACGGGGAAGATCCGGGCCATTGAGGACTTCGACGCAAGAATCGTGGGGCCGGTGATGAACGGACTGGAACGGGGCGGGCCGTTTCGACTTCTCGTTCTGAGCGATCATCCCACGCCGATCCGCCTCCGCACCCATGCGGCCGATCCCACCCCCTTTGCCGTCCTGTCCTCCCTGGATGAGGAAAATCAAAGGCGAGGGGTGGCCTACGGCGAGACGGCCGCGCGCGCGAACGGACTGATGGTTTCACCTGGCTACATCCTCATGGACGCGTTCATCAGGGACTGGAGGAGGTTCATTGACCGGGCATCGAATTGACATACGTGTGATCTATGCGGACACGGATGCCATGGGAATCGTCTATCACGCCAACTACATCAAATGGTTTGAGATCGGGCGGACGGAACTGATGCGCGCGTGTGGAATCGCCCATGCCGACATCGCCCCGCTCGGGTTCACGTTGCCCGTAACGCGCGTCTATTGCCACTATCTGCAGCCGTCCCGGCTGGATCAGGTCCTGGCGGTCCTAACGACGATCGATTACGTCAAACGGGCCAGCGTGAAATTTACCTATCAGATCTGGGACGAGGCTCTGACCGAGCGAAGGGTGGAGGGCTATACCGTGCACGCCTGTACGGACCCCGACGGTCGGGTTGTCCGCCTGCCGGCGCCCCTCGTGGAGCGCCTGCACGCTGTTCGATGAAACATCCCTTCCGGGATCCAAGAAAGAAGGAAGACCATGGCCACGAAAATCAATAAAAAAGAACTCAAGCAACCGGATATTCTGCAGAGCCACTTCGCCCAAGTCCTGCCGATGCTGCAACGTCAACGAACGCGAATCGTACAGGCCGGCGTCGTTCTCGGCGTGATCGTTCTCCTGGGCTGCGGCTGGGTTCTTTACGAATGGAGCAACAGCCGCGCGGCCGCGGCCCTCTATCTCAAGGCGGAGGACGGGACGATGCGGGCATCGATCTCCGACCCGTCGAACCGCGAAAAGGCCCTCGCGACCTATGAGAACATCATCGAACAGTATCCCCGCAGTTCAAGCGCGATGCTTGCCCGCTATCGCCTTGCGGGCTACGCACACGATCAGGGCCAGTTCGATCGCGCCATCGAATATTATAACGCCTTCATTAAGCAGGCGCCCGCGGACTCCCCACTCGTCGCCCTGGCCGGGAACGGTCTGGGTTCCGCCTACGAGGCCAAGGGAAATCTCGCGCAGGCCCGGCAGTCGTTCGAGCGCGCCTTGAGCTCCAAGGCCGGTGACGGGTTTTCGGGGATGACGCATCAAAACCTGGCACGCGTTTTCGAGGCTTTGAACAATTCCGGCCAGGCGCTCACGCACTACCGCAAGGCCTTGGAACAGGTCGACGACCCGGCTTTGGCCCGGCTTCTCAAACGGAAGATCGCCCTACTGAATTGAGGTCATGATATGAAAAATAGAAAATTGATGTCCGGCAACGAGGCCATCGCCCGGGGCGCATATGAATGCGGCGTCCGGTTTGCGAGTGGCTATCCGGGCACCCCCAGCACGGAAATCATGGAGTCGTTCGCACGTTATCCGGGCGTTTATGCCGAATGGTGCCCGAACGAGAAGGTCGGCCTGGAGTGCGCCATCGGTGCCGCGCTCGCCGGGACGAAGGCCATGGCGGTGATGAAGCACGTCGGTGTCAACGTCGCCGCCGATCCGCTCTTCACCGTGAGCTACACGGGAACCAACGGCGCTCTCGTCATCATCACGGCTGACGACCCCTCCCTCCACAGTTCTCAGAACGAGCAGGACAACCGCAATTACGCCAAGTTCGCCAAGATTCCCATGCTGGAGCCCGCCGACAGCGCCGAGGCGTACGCCTTCATCAAGATCGCCTTCGCCTTGAGTGCGCAGTTCGACACGCCGGTCTTCCTCCGCACCACGACACGCGTATCCCATTCCAAATCCATCGTGGAGATTGCCGATCCCCTCCCGGTGGAGGATACGACCCAGATCCGCTTCAACGCCCCCAAATATGTGATGGTCCCGGCCATGGCGCGGCTGCGGCGGATCGAGGTTGAAAAACGCATGCAGGCCTTGAGGGCCTTTGCCGAAACCTTTCCCGAAAACAGGGCCGAGATCAACCGGACCGACGTCGGCGTGATCACCGCCGGCATCCCCTATCATTACGCCAAGGACGTCTTTCCCGACTACTCCTATCTGAAGCTCGGCATGGTTCATCCGATCCCTGAAAAAGCGATCCGGGACTTCGCGGACCGGATCGACCGCCTGTTCGTGATTGAGGAGCTCGACCCCTTCCTCGAGGAGCAGATCCGCGCCATGGGCATCCCCGTCACCGGGAAGGACGCCTTTCCCTATACGAACGAATTCGATCCGGGGGTCGTCGAGCGCGCGATGCGGACGGATCCTGTCGAGGATCCCGCCTATGTTCCACCTGTCGTGCCTCCGCGGCCGCCGAACCTCTGCCCGGGATGCCCCCATCGAGGGCTCTTCTATGTCCTGGGGAAATTGAAGGTCTTCGCGGCCGGAGATATCGGCTGCTATACCCTTTCCTTCATGAAACCACTGGAAGGCCTGCACGCCTGCATCTGCATGGGTGCCAGCATCGGCATGGCGCACGGCATGAGCAAGGCCTTGGGAGAAAAGGGGAAGGGGAAGGTCGTCGGTGTCATCGGGGATTCCACCTTCATCCATTCGGGCATCACGCCGCTGCTCAATGCGGCCTACAACCGGAGCGACTGCGTTTTCATCATCTGCGACAACCGGACCACCGCCATGACCGGGATGCAGGAACATCCGGCCACCGGGTTCACCCTGCAAGGCCAGTCGGCCAAGGCCCTCGATTTCGAACGTCTGGCCGAGGCGCTTGGGATCGATCAGGTCCGCGTAATCGATCCGTACGACATCCGTCAAACCCGCGCGGTCATCCGGGAGGAGCTCGCCCGGAGCGGACCGTCCCTGATCGTCTCACGCCGGGCCTGCGCGCTTTTCCGCCGCGCAGCAGGACCGCCGCAAAAGCCGCTCCGCGTCGATCCGGGCAAGTGCATCGGCTGTCGGACCTGTCTCGGATTGGGATGCCCGCCGATCTCCTGGCGAAAATTCTCGGACCAGGCCCCGGATCAAATCGTGAAAAACACGAAAAAGCAGGATGGGAACGCGGTGATCGATCCGCAACTTTGCAACGGGTGTACCGTGTGTCAGCAGTTATGTAAGGCCGGCGCGATCGTTGCCGGAGAGGAGTGAGAGAATGAGCAAACCGAAGGACCGTGCGACGGGCGAAAAATCCGTCCGGAGCATTCTAATGGCCGGTGTGGGAGGGCAGGGCATCCTGCGAGCAAGCGACATCCTCTGCGAGGTCATGATACGCACCGGCCTCGACGTGAAGAAGAGTGAAGTTCATGGCATGGCGCAGCGGGGCGGCTGCGTGACAAGCCACGTCCGCTACGGAACGTGCGTCCATTCACCCATCGCCAAGAAGGGCGATGTGGGGATCCTGATCGCCTTCGAGAAGATGGAGGCGCTCCGCTATCTCGATTATCTTCGGGCGGAGGGGATCGCGATCGTCAACGACACCGAAATCTATCCCCCTGCCGTCAATCTGGGTGAAGCCCGTTATCCCGACGATATCCTCACCCTCTTGCCCCTGCCCCCAGCCTCTGTGAAGATGGTCAGGGCGCAGGAAATGGGAGTCCGCGCCGGGAATCCACGGACGGAAAATATCGTGCTGCTGGGTGTGTTGAGCCGCTATCTGACGCTCGAGCCGTCCGTGTGGGACGAGGTCCTCAAGGTCTCCTTTCCCGCTAAGCTCGTCGACGCCAACCTAACGGCCTTCCATCTCGGAAGAGTGGCCTGATCGTGTGCACACCCGCCTTCCTTGACAAGACGTGGACAATGGGTATCTTAGCGCGGAAGACGTTCGCTGACTGACGGGGGAAGGGGTTTGGCCGTGTCGGAAGACTATTACAAGATTCTGGGTCTGGAAAAAGCCGCAGCAGCGGAGGAGATCAAGAAGGCCTATCGCAAACTGGCCCTGAAGTACCATCCGGACCGTAATCCGAACAACAAAACCGCCGAGGACAAGTTCAAGCAGGTCAGCGAGGCCTATGCCGTCCTCAGCGATCCCGAAAAGCGCCAGCAGTATGATCAGTTCGGATCGGCCGAGCAGTTTCGCCAACGGTACAGCCAAGAAGACATCTTCCGGAATTTCGACCTGAACGACATCCTGCGCGGCTTCGGATTCAGTTTCGGCGGCGCGGGTGGGGGAGGGCGGGTCTATACAAGCGGCGGACGGAGACGCACCTACCGCCAGATGGACGGTGATCCCTTTGCGGACCTTTTCGGGCGGGGAGGCGCACCTTATGGAGGCCCCACCGTCCCGCGGGCAGGACAGGATCTGGAATACAACCTTTCCATTACAGTGGAGGAATCGGTCTTCGGGGCAGAGAAAAAACTGGCCTTGCAGAAGGAGGACCGGTCCGAGGAGATCAGCTTCAAGATCCCCCCGGGAATTGCGAACGGAAAGAAGCTGCGCCTGGCAGGCAAAGGAGCCCCCAGCCCCAGCGGCGGACCTCCGGGTGATCTGTACATGAACATTCAGATTCAGCCGCACCCCATCTTCACCCGGGAGGGCAACGACCTTTATATCGAGAAGTCAGTCCGATTTTCGCAAGCCACCCTGGGAACGGTTCTTGATGTTCCGACCCTGGACGGGGGGACGAAACGGATCAAGATCCCGGCCGGAACGCAGCACAATACCAAGATCAGGATGAAGGGATACGGCGCTCCGGGCCTCAAAGGGGCTGCAAAGGGGGATCAGTACGTGAAGATTTCCGTCGAGGTCCCTAAGAAACTGACCGACAGACAGACTAAGCTGATCCGGCAGCTCGACGAGGAAGGCCTATAGGCCTGGATGCAACGTCTCATAAGATACATTATGTAAACATTATCATCCGGCGAGCTCAACGTCACCGGCCAACCCCATGTGGCTCCCGCAGATGATAACCACCCCCCGGATGCCGGGTAGTATCTCCTCCGCCGTCTTCAATCCCCTCTCGATGTCTTTGGCTGACTTTACAAGGTTACCGATGCGCGTTGCGGCGGCGTCAGCCAAGGCGGCCGATACGGACAGAACGCATACGGCGTCGGCGCGTCCGTAACTGAACGAGTGACCGACGGTCCCGGAGGAGGTGCAGACGCCGAGCGGCATCCGGTCGGAACGGATCATCAGGATGATCTTTCCACTCAGGGACGATTGACCCGCATGGACTTCTACCCGAAGATCCCTCTTGCAATCCAGGTAGATATCCCCTCCATTCTCAACCATTACATTAGAGATGCCCGGTAGTGTTCGTAGGCTTCGTCCGACGGATTCCGCGATTGCCCCGGCCACGGCGGCCATCGGACCCACCTCCGCCCGGCGTGCCGCGAGCAGCATCCGCCTGACGATGTCCGGAGCGAGCGGATCTTCGGGAAGGGGAGTTCTTGCGTGCAGAAATTCGGGATGATGCAGGATATAGGTTTCGATCTGCGCGCGACAGGCATGGACGGTCTCCAGCGTTTCGTGCGACAGATCCCGGTCAGCGCGGAGGAACAGGTCCGTTTCACGGACGCATACGGAAAAGGCGGCAAGATTCCCCTCCGGTGCGATCCGATTTCGGTAGGTCCGGAATTCGTAGCGATGGCCAGGAGCATCGCGACCGGATGGCCGCCCTTCCCTCTCCGTCTGACCGTTCATTGGAAGATTGTCGCCCCACGCAGACCGATCAGACCGTCCGCGGTCTCCCGCAGTCCCGTCGAGGCGGTAACACGTGTTTCATCTCCGAGCGAGACGACCGTTTCCGTTCCGTTATCGTGAACATGTAGAAATCCATCGCATTTGCCCGGATAGTCGCGAATCAGGAGGTCCCGAAGAGACAGAAGCGTCTCGACGGTCACACTTCGGGCCGTCATATGAAAATGGACGGATGAAAAGGGCCGGTCCGTCGCCTCCTCCAGGTGTTCGATCTCTGTTGCCATCACGCGGACGGTCTCTTCGCCGACATCGATTGTGCCCCGGACCAGGAGCGGATCGTCCCCGTGCAGAAGGTCGTATCCCTTCCGGTAAATCTCGGAGAAGAAAATGCATTCAAAGGAGCCCTTCAGGTCCTCTAAGGTCACGTAGGCCATCGTGTCCTTGCGGCGGGTCTTGACCTCGCGCAGGGCGTTGACAACCCCCGCCATGGCCACCGTCTCCTTGTCCCGCCTTTCGGACAGGGAGACGGAGTCCGTGTCGGCCAGCATGGCGAGGCGTTCCGAGTACTTGGACAGGGGGTGACCCGTGATGTAGAACCCAAGCGTGTCCTTCTCGTAAGCGAGGCGCTCTTTGTGCTCCCACTCGGGCAGATCGGGAATCGCTTCTTCCAGGGATTTCGCGGAAGTCTCCCCGGACTCGTCCGTGTCTGTAAACATGCTCGCTTGGCGACTTTCGGCATCGCGCTGACGGACGTGGATGCGCTCCGTCAATTCATCGAGGGACATCAGGAGCGGGCGGCGTTTGCATCCCATCGCGTCGAAGGCGCCGCATTTGATGAGGCTTTCGATTACACGACGGTTGACCTTCCGAAGGTCCACTCGCGAACAAAAATCAAACAGGGAGCGGAATTCCCCCGTAGCGTCCCGTGCCTGGACGATCGTTTCGATCGCCCCCATCCCGACATGCTTCACTCCGGCCAGACCGAAGCGGATGTGATCTCCGGAAACGCTGAAATCTCGTCCAGAGGCGTTGATGTCGGGGGGCAGAACCTGGATGCCCATTTCGCGGCAAACCCCGATGTATTTGATGATCTTGTCGCGGTTGTCCTTTTCACTCGTCAGCAGGGCCGCCATGTATTCCGCCGGGTAATGGGCCTTGAGGTAGGCCGTCTGGTAGGAGATCATGGCGTAGGCGGTGCTGTGGGACTTGTTGAAACCGTATGCGGCGAAGCTCTCCATCTGTTCCCAGATCCTGATCGCCTTCTGCTCAGGGATCTCGTTTTGCTTTGCCCCGGATAGGAAGCGAGGCTTTTCCTTCTCCATGGCCGACACGATCTTCTTGCTCATCACCTTCCGGAGGGTGTCGGCCTGGGCCATGGTATAACCGCCGATCACGCTGGCGATCTGCATCACCTGCTCCTGGTAGAGAATAACGCCGTACGTCTCGCGCAGGATATCCTCAAGCTCTTTGACTTCATAGGCTATCTTCGTTTTTCCCTGCTTCCGGGAGATGAATTCCGGCACCATCCCCATCGGCCCGGGACGGTACAGGGCGATCAGGGCGATGACGTCCTCGATGCAGTCCGGCTTCATGTTGACGAGGATATCCTTCATCCCGGAGCTCTCAAGCTGGAAGACCCCGTCCGTCTCCCCCCGCATCAGGAGCCGATAGGTCTTCTCGTCATTCAAGGGCAGGTCCTTCATGTTCAGTTCGACCCCCCTGCCCTCACGGATGAATCTCAACGTATTCTTGATGACGGTCAGCGTCTTGAGGCCCAGAAAATCGAATTTCGTCAGCCCGACTTCCTGGAGATCGTTCATGGAAAACTGGGTGACTACGTCATCCTTGGGGCTCCGGCAGAGAGGAACGCGTTCGACCAGGGGCACGTCGGAAATGACGACCCCGGCGGCGTGGGTCGACGAGTGCCGGTTGAGCCCTTCCAGGGCGAGTGACAACTCCAGGAGCTTGCGGATGCGCTCATCCTTTTGTTGCGCCTCCTGGAGTCGCGGTTCCATCTGGATCGCCTCGTCTAGCTTGATATTAAGGATGTTCGGAATCAGTTTTGCGATCCGGTCGACCTCGCCGTAGGGGATGCTGAGGGCGCGGCCGACATCGCGAACGACCGCCTTGGCCTGCATCTTTCCGAAGGTGATGATCTGGGCGACGTGATCAGCGCCGTATTTCTCGGTGACGTAACGGATGATGTCGTCGCGGCCTTCCTGGCAGAAGTCGATATCGATATCCGGCATGCTGATCCGGTCCGGATTGAGGAAGCGCTCGAAAAACAGGCGGTAGCGGATGGGGTCGATGCTGGTGATTCCGATGGCGTAGGCCACGAGACTCCCCGCCGCGGAGCCGCGACCGGGACCGACGGGAATGTTATTTTTCTTCGCATAATTGACGAAATCGGCGACGATCAGGAAGTAGCCGGCAAACCCCATGGTTCGGATCATGGCCAATTCTTCACGGAGGCGCTCATAGTAACGCTCGCTGAGCACGGCATCTTCCGCGGGCACGATGTCGGGCAGCAGTGCCTCCAGTCCCTCGAGGGCGCTGTGCTCCAGCCTCTCGTCCAGTGTTTCGTCTGCTGCGAGAGAGAAATGGGGGAGGTAGAATTTGCCGAAGTCGAACTGATAGTTGCAACGATCGGCGATAACGGCTGTGTGGGCAATCGCTTCGGGACAGTCGGCGAAAAGCGCGGTCATTTCATCCGGGGAGCGAAAATAGAAGGCATCCGTCGCAAAACGCATCCGGTCGGCATCTCCGAGCGTCTTGCCCGTCTGGATGCAGAGAAGGACCTCATGCGCCTCCGCGTCCTTCCTTTCAAGATAATGGCAGTCGTTCGTGGCGACCAGGGGCAGATCGAGGCGGCGGCTGAGTGCCCTGAGGCCTTCATTGGCCTGCGTCTGCTCGGGCAGTCCGTTCTGCATGATCTCCAGATAAAAATTTCCCGCGCCGAAGATCTGGCGGTATTCTTCCGCCGCCTTCGCGGCACCTCCCTCGTCGCCGCGGAGGATTCTCTCGGCGATCTCTCCGTGCAGACAGGCGCTCATCCCGATCAGGCCCTTGTGATGTCGGGCCAGCAGCTCCTTGTCGACCCGCGGTCGGTAATAGAATCCCTCGAGAAAGGCTGCGGTCGTCAATTTCTTCAGGTTGTCGTAGCCCTCCGCATTTTCGACGAGTACGACCAGATGATTGGAAGACTCGCCGATCCCTTGCCCTCCTTTTGTGAAGCGGCTTTGGGGGGCGACGTAAAGCTCGCACCCGAGGATGGGTTTGATGCCGGCCTTAACGGCGCGTTGGTAAAAATCGACGGCGCCGTAGATATTCCCGTGATCCGTCATCGCGATGGCCGTCATTCCGAAATCGTGGGCCTTGCGGAATAGATCGTCCAGACGGATGGTGCCGTCGAGCAGACTATACTGCGTGTGCAGATGAAGATGTGTGAAGCGAGCGGTATCACTCATGGCGTGCGGGACCCTCTGCATCCCCGGAGACCGTAAAGAATTTCAAAGGCTGCGGGGGTGTCAATCCAGCCAGTAATTGGGGGCCTCCTTGGTGATGATGACGTCGTGGACATGGCTCTCCCGCAGACCCGCCGAGGTGATCTTGACGAACCGCGCCTTTTTATGGAGGTCCGGGAGGGTTTGGCAGCCGACATAGCCCATCCCGGCCTTGATGCCGCCGATGAGTTGCTGAATGCTTGCCGACAGGGAGCCCCGGAATGGGACGCGGCCTTCGATGCCTTCCGGCACCATCTTCAGGTCGCCCTCCATGTCATCCTGATAATAACGGTCGCGGCTGCCCATTTTCATCGCCTCGAGCGAGCCCATCCCGCGGTAGACCTTGTAGCTCCTTCCCTGGAACAGAATCGTTTCCCCGGGACTTTCCTCCGTCCCGGCAAAGAGGCTTCCGATCATCACGACATGGGCGCCGGCGGCCAGGGCCTTGACGACGTCACCCGAATATTTGATGCCGCCGTCGGCGATCACGGGGATGCCGTGCTTTGCCGCCGCGCGATAGGCGTCGCGGATCGCGGTCATCTGGGGAACGCCGACGCCAGCGATCACGCGGGTCGTACAGATGGAGCCCGGACCCACGCCGACCTTGACGGCGTCCACGCCAGCCTGGATCAGACTTTCCGCGCCCTCCGCGGTAGCGACATTTCCAGCGATCAGCTCACAGCCCGGGAAATTCGACTTTGTAGCGCGAACGGCTTCTATGACTCCGTGAGAGTGCCCGTGGGAGGTGTCGATCACGATGACGTCGGCGCCGGCCGCGAGGAGCGCATCGACGCGGGGTTCGCGGTCCAGGATGCCGACGGCCGCCCCCACGCGGAGACGTCCCAGGGAATCCTTACAGGCTTGGGGATATTTCTTGATCTTTTCGATGTCTTTGATCGTAATCAGCCCCTTCAGGCGGTATTGATCGTCGACCACAAGGAGCTTTTCGATCCGGTGTTTGTGAAGGAGTTTCTTGGATTCGTCCAAGGAAATACTCGAGGTGACCGTTACCAGATTTTCCTTCGTCATAACGTCGGAAACCGGCTGGTCCAGATCGGTTTCAAAGCGCAGGTCGCGATTGGTCAGGATACCGACGAGCCGTCCGTCCTTGACCACAGGCACGCCTGAAATTCGATACTTGTTCATAAGCTCCAGGGCATGGTGAACTCGCTGCTCGGGTTCGATGGTGATCGGATCGACGATCATGCCGCTTTCGGATTTCTTGACCTTGTCGACCTCGATGGCCTGTCGTTCAATGCTCATGTTGCGGTGAATGATGCCGAGCCCGCCCTCCTGGGCCATGCAGATCGCGGTCGTGGCCTCCGTGACGGTGTCCATGGCGGCACTGATGATGGGTATATTGAGAGCGATTCGCGGGGTGAGGCAGGTCGCGGTTTCAACATTCCCCGGAAGGATGGCGGATTCCGCGGGAACCATCAGGAGATCGTCGAACGTCAAGGCCTCGCGGATGGGATCGTCCAGCATGGATTAATTCTCCTTTTCCCTGGGTGTTTGAAGGGTGTATCGTTTCTGATCAACGTGCAATTCGTAACGCTCGGACGCGGCATCGTAGACAATGCGTTCCGCGAGCTGATAATAGGCCGCACGGGAAAAGCGGGTCTTGAAGGTTCCACCCTTGACACGGCAGTACATGACGTTGTCGTCGCCAATCCGGATCGTTTCGGGGTCGAGCGGTTCCAGGGTGTTGTCAGACAGGGAAAGCAAAAGGCATGCAGGCGAGGTTTCTCTCTCCGCCGGTCCGGTAAGGACCGCGCGGACCACGAAGGGGGCATCCTCGACCTCTACGTAGCAGCTGTCTTCGCCCATATCGATTATATACTCTCCTCGTTCGTCCTGTTTGAGGTGCTCGTAAAAGAGATTGACGATTTCGCGACGGAACATCTCCTGTCCGCGGTAAAACCACACCCCGTCCTTGTCGATTCTGATATCTGTTCTGGGTGTTGTTGTGTCCGTCTGTGCCATGGTTTGCGAAGCCTTCTAGACCCTCCGGCTGTCCAAGATCAGCGTGACCGGGCCATCATTGACGGAATCGATCTTCATCATGGCCTGAAATTGTCCGGATCCGATGAGCCCAAGGCGGTCCCGACCGATGCGGATGAAGTACTCATAGAGGAGGCGGGCTGGTGCCGGATCCTCGGCCGCGATGAACGAAGGGCGCCTTCCCTTGCGGCAGTCGGCAAGCAGGGTGAACTGAGAAATGACCATCATCTCTCCCTTGATGTCCTCCAGGGAAAGATTCATCTTGCCTTCGGCGTCGTCGAAGAGGCGAAGATGGACGATTTTCTGGAAGAGGTATTCGGCATCCTTCTCCGCGTCCCCCTTTTCAATCCCGAGGAAGACGAGGACACCCTTGCCGATTTCAGATACGGTCCCGCCGTCGACCCCGACGCGGGCGCGTTCGATGCGCTGGACGACTGCCCTCATGGTTGTATCCTGTCATTTGCCTGCCTTACTATCAATAATCGGCGAGGACGGCAAGTTTTTTATCCGTGCCGGACGCATGACGGCATTTTCGCGAGGGGATGCCCCTTAACCAATGATTTCCGTAATGGGAATAGATATAATATCAAGATATTTCATCACATGAGGATCATCAGGCGAAAACAGATCCATGATTCTGGCATACACCTGTTCCGTCCAGAACTCCCCTGAAACGCCTTGTGTTCTGATACCGTAGCGCAAGCCCTGCCTGTCGGAGGGGCTGAGGCGGCCCAAAAGGGTTTTCGTCGTCCAGATCGATCCGAAGCGTGCAAAATCGCACAGGCAGCGCGCCTGTTCCACCTCCGCCCCGGAGAGGAAGACATCCCGGTTCGAGCCGGCCGCGAACCGGGTGACCCATTGAGAGCCGTCGACGACGCCGACATTCACGAAGAGGTGGTTCCCCCATTTTTTCCTTCGTTTCCACGCCGCATTCAAACCTTGGGCGATTCGCCGCAGCTCCAAGGAAAAGTGGATCGCATCGAGGAGATAGCGATCGTCGTCACCTTGAATAAAAAAACAAAGAAGTCCATCCTGAGAGTATGTAGCGTGTGTCGTCCGCACACGTTGAGCAGCGGCATCCACGTCTGTCCGAAACCGTCGAAGAAATTCAAAAAACTCCTCCGGTGGCAGCTCCGCGCGCAATTGCGGGTAATCCTGGATGCGGGCCGAAAGGATACAGAAGGATCGCCAATCTTGTGGCGAAGGTGGTGTGAGCGCCTCGTCGCCCGGAGAGATGGCGCTTTGAAGTCCATCCGCCTCGAACGTTTCCGACGTCTCGGCAATTTCTGGAAAAAGCTCAGTCTGAACGGCGTGGATTGACGTCTGTTCTTCGCGAGGGGGGGAGGTTCGACGGGCCGCTGAGGATGCGCTAGATTTAGAGGCGAAAATACCAACACCGAGCGCCGTAGAGATTTCCTGGATGGTTTTGCCGTCTTTTTTGAGGATGTGGACCTTCTCCAAGGTTGAAAGGACATCTGACGGGAAATATCCAACTTGGCGGGCACGCATGTCCGGGTCACGAGGCTTGCCGACGACCGGCTTCGGCAACAGTCCAAGTTTTATGTAATTATTCATTGTAGCTCTGGAAATCCCCGTGATTTTAAGAAGATCAACGCTGCTGATCATATCTGCAAGGACCGAGTTCACAGAGGACATGTAACTGCCTCCCCTTTCATGCATTGTCCAAATGAGCAATAGCTGCTTGACATCTTGGACTCAGAAGGCGTCCAAGTCAAGCAGTAAATCGTTAGTTATTTCTGAAGTAAATATATTTTATAATACATATGGATGAACTGTTCATCTTTATGTATTATATTATAATTGATCATTTCATAACACACCCTGTTTTCGTTTGCCTGGGCCATTCTTGTATGGTACGTTCCGCCATGCAACGGCCGAAACACATCCTATTCGTCACACCTTGGATTTACGACTTTGCCGCCTTCGACTTCTGGATGAAGCCTCTGGGGCTGCTCTCTCTCGCTGCACTCTTTCGTGATAATGGTTATTCGGTTAACTATCTTGACTGTCTAATGGATCACGATCTCGCGGATCAGGCTCACCGGAAAACAAGACGGACCGAGCACGGAACGGGACATTTCGATAAGGAGGCCATCGTAAAGCCTGCCCCCCTCGCGTTCTTCCAGAGACGGTATTATCGCTACGGCATCCCGATGGGCCTTTTTCGTCGAAAACTCCTCTCGATTCCCCCCCCGGACATGGTTCTCGTCACCTCCATGATGACCTACTGGTATCCCGGCGCATTTGAGGCCATCCACCTTCTCCGGGCGTCGCTTCCCGGTGTTCCGATCCTTCTGGGAGGCAACTATGCCACCCTCTGTCCTGATCACGCGCGACAATCCGGGGCCGACAGGATTTTTCCAGGTCCGGGCGAATGGCATTTTTCGGAGATCATTAAAACCTTCTTCAATGATCGTCCTCGTATCCTCCCAGACTTCGACGACCTGGACACTTACCCGCGTCCGGCCTTCGATCTGCTTGGTCGCCTGGATCAAGTCCCCCTTCTGACCTCGCGCGGCTGCCCCTTTCGCTGCTCTTACTGCGCCTCGAATCAACTGTATCCTAAATTTATGCGACGTCATCCGTTGAGAGTCGCCGAGGAGATTTTCGACTGGCACGATCGTTTCGGGGTTCGCCATTTTTCAATCTATGACGACGCCTTCCTCGTGGACCCCCCTTCCCTCGCCCTGCCCCTGCTCGACACGATCGTCCAACGCAAAGCGAATCTCTCGTTTCACTGCCCAAACGGCCTCCACCTCCGGCAGATCACCCCCGTCCTGTCGAGGATGCTGTACCGGGCCGGATTCCGTACGCTCAGGTTCGGGTTTGAAACATTCGACCCTGATCGCCAGGCGACGACCGGTGGAAAAGTCAACAACGATCATCTCATCGCCGCCGTTCGGTATCTGTGCGAAGCGGGCTATGAAGCTTCCGATATCGGCGTCTACCTCCTCTGCGGTCTGCCCGGCCAAACCGCAGAGGAGATCGATGGAAGCATTCGCTTCGTGCAGTCCCTGGGGGCCAAACCCTATCTGGCCGAATATTCGCCCATTCCCGGAACCGCGCTCTGGCCGGAAGCCCTTCAGTCCTCTCCGTATGATCTTTTGAACGAACCGCTTTGCCACAACAATACGCTGCTTCCCTGCGCGGGCGATACCCTTCCCGAGCCGGCGTACAGGGAACTCAAACTAAAAACCCGGATGTCCCCCCGATGAAACCGCTTGATTCTTCCGGCGATAACCGTTAAACTTGTACCATTGATGTTGACGGATCGTGAAGGATATCCATTTCATGAGTGCATTCTCCATAGGCCGCTGTATCCGGCAGTTCGCCCTGTTTCTGATTTCCAGCCTGTTCTTCCTTTTCGGCATCTACGTCATGATCCGGACGTACCACCTGGAAAATCCCCTCGAATTTGTCATGGCCTTTTTCTCATCCTCCCTCATCATTCTGATCAGCCTGGTCGGGATGATTTCCCCCTCGGTTCAGGTCTACCTCGCCTGGCGTAAAAGATGAACCTATGAACCTCCAGACATTCAAACGCCTTACGGATCGGATCGAGGGGTACGAGCCCGAAATGGTTCAGATGCAGATCGATCTGTGTTCCTATCCGGCGCTTTCCCCGGACAACGGCGGGGATGGCGAACAGGAAAAGGCCCTCTATCTTCAAGGTTCCATGCGGCGCCTCGGTTTGACCGACATCGAGACCCTCCCGGCGCCAGATTCACGCGTGTCGTCCGGCCTGCGTCCGAATATCCTCGTGCGTCTTCCGGGACACCAACCGGATAAGACCGTCTGGATCCTGACGCATATGGACGTCGTCCCTCCGGGCGAACCCTCCCACTGGGCGAGCGACCCGTATCGCGCCGAAGTCCGAAACGGCCGCATTTACGGGCGGGGAACGGAGGACAACCAGCAGGACCTTGTGGCCTCTATCTTCGCGCTACGCGCCTTTTATGAGTTGGGGGTCACCCCGGAATATAACCTGGGTCTCGCCCTGGTGGCGGACGAAGAAACCTCAAGTCGTTTCGGGGTTCGGCACCTGCTCGACCAAGTCAAGCCGGTTTTCCGGAAAAACGACCTGATCGTCGTTCCCGATTTCGGCGACGCCGAGGGGACCGCCATTGAAATCGCCGAGAAAAGCCTCTACTGGCTTCGCTTCCGGACGACGGGACGCCAGTGCCACGGCAGCCGCCCCGACCTCGGGCGCAATGCCTTCGCTGCCGCGGCTCACCTCGTCGTTAGACTCCGGGAGCTCTATGACCTCTTTCCATTGCGGAATCCGCTGTATGAGCCTCAGGAAAGCACCTTCGAACCCACGCGCAGGGACGCCAACGTTCCGAACGTCAATACGATTCCGGGCGATGACGTCTTTTACCTGGACGCCCGTGTTCTACCCGAATATCCCCTGACGCGCGTTCTTGAGGCGATCCGGGCGCTTGCAGACGATATCGAGCAGATTCATCAGGTGGGGATCGTCATCGAAACCGTGCAGTCCTTGCCAGCACCGCCTCCGACACCCGCCGATGCCCCGGTCGTCGCCGCGCTTCGGGAAGCCGTCCACCGCGTCTATGGCCTCCACGCCAAGCCGGTCGGCATCGGCGCGGGAACCGTGGCCGCGTTGCTGAGGCAGGAGGGATATCCCGTGGCCGTCTGGTCACGCCAGAACGAAACCGCCCACCAGATCAACGAGAATTGCCTCATCAGCAACATGATTGGCAATGCCAAGGTTTTTGCCCATTTGGGGCTGAACCCCGTCTGAACCCTTTCGGAGTTCTTGATCATGCAATCCTTGACGGAGAAACTCACATTCGACGACAACCCCTCCCTGAAGGTCCTGTTGGGCGAACGGGATGTGCACGTCCGCCAGGTCGAGCGCCTGACACCGGTCAAGGTGTCCCTGCGAGGGAATCAGCTCTCCATCGAAGGCGGCGCCCCCGACGTCGAATTGGTCCGGTCCCTCTTGCTCCAGATGTACGCTCTTGCCCGCAAGGGGTTCCCGATCTATCCCCAGGACATTCTTCACGCCCACCGTATCCTGTCGGAAAACCGGCAGACGGACCTGGAAAAGATCTTCCTCGATACGGTCTTCATTTCCTCGAAGAAGCGGGCCATCACTCCCAAAAGCATCGCTCAGAAGCGCTATATCGACGCGATTCGCGACTGCGACATGGTTTTCGGCATCGGTCCGGCTGGGACCGGAAAAACCTATCTGGCCATGGCCATGGCCGTCGCCGCACTACAGGACAAGAAGGTCCACCGCATCGTGCTGACACGTCCGGCCGTGGAGGCGGGCGAGAAGCTCGGCTTCCTGCCCGGCGATCTGGCGGAGAAGGTGAACCCCTACCTGCGCCCGTTGTATGATGCACTTTTCGACATGATGGATTTCGACCGCGCCTCGGCGTTGATCCACAAGGGGACCATCGAGGTCGCGCCTCTGGCATTCATGCGGGGTCGAACCCTCAACGACGCCTTCGTCATCCTCGATGAGGCCCAGAACACGACTTCGGAGCAGATGAAGATGTTTCTGACGCGTCTCGGTCTGGGTTCCAAGGCGGTGATTACCGGTGACATCACACAGATCGATCTCCCTCAGGAGATCAAATCAGGACTCGTCGAAGCCGAAACGCTGCTCCGAAGCGTCCAGGGGATCCGCGTCGTCCTTTTTTCGGAACTGGATGTGGTACGGCATCCACTGGTTCAAGAGGTCATCCGGGCCTACCAGCGGCTGAATGGAACGGGCCCTCGCTTCAACGGACCTTGAGTCGGGTTGAGGGGGATCACGGTGAAGGCCTCTAAGGGGAATAGGGAGGGGAGACAATGCCGGTCCTGATCGAAAGCAGACAAACCGTACGCCGCATCAATCGGGTCAGAATACGGCGGATCCTGACGGAGGCGCTGGTCCTGCTCGGCTGCTCCGATCACGAGGTCAGCGTGCTTCTCGTGGACGACATCGGCATTCAGACCATCAACCGTGACTATCTGGGCCGCGATCGGCCGACCAATGTCATGTCGTTCGCGATCCGGGAGGGCGAATACGGCGCTCTCAATCCTCACCTGCTCGGGGACATCGTCGTCTCGGTCGAGAAGGCCTGGTCGGACGCGCGTCAGGAAAAGATCAAGTTCACGGATGAACTGGATTTTCTCCTCATCCACGGGTTGCTTCACCTGCTGGGCTTCGATCACGAAGATGTCCCCGCGACGAAAGCGCGGGATATGAAGGCCATGGAACGGCGGATCTTTCGCGATCTCAAGGGGTACGAGATTCAGTGATAGGCCGCGTGCCTATTCCAGCACGATCGACTGTCCCGGGTAGATATGGCCCCCCTCGCCAAGCCCGTTCATTTCCTTCAGGGCCTTGAGGGTCGTGCCGTTTTTCAGGGCGATTTTCGTCAGCGTGTCGCCCTTTTTGACGACATAGGTCTTCGCGGCACGTTTGGCGATTCGGAGGATCTGTCCTGTCCTGATCGTATTGGAGCGCAGGCGGTTCGTGCGTTTGAGATCGCTCACGGATACCCCATAGCGCCTGGCGACGGAAGAAAGGGTCTCTCCCCGGCGGATCCGATGTGTCAGGGTCTTGCCTGTGTCGGCTGAAGAGGCCTGGATCTTTTCGTAGCGATAGCTGGGAATCGGAATGCGAACGATGCGTCCGGCCCGCAATCGCTTATTCGACGAAAGACGATTGGCGGAACGGATGGCGCTGGCGGAGGTCCGATACTTTCTGGCCAGGCTGGTCAACGTCTCCCCCCGCTTGACGCGATGCCGGATGGTAACGGTTTTTTTGGCAACCACCGTGGGCTTCGGCTCTTCCCACGCCGGAATCTCCGCTTCGATCTTGGCGAACTTTTCCGCCATTTCCGTGGGGACCCTCAGGGTGTATTCGCGCGATGGCGTCGCCCGGTGGCGAAGTTCCGCGTTCAGACAGACCAGAAGCTCCTCGGGTTTTTCGAGTCGGGCGGCAATGTCGCTCAGACGCATCGAACGGGTCGTTTTGACGATCTCATACGTGCTGAGGTCTTCGTTCGGAGAGGGGGATCCCAGGTCCATCCCGTATTTCTGGGGATCCTTGATGATGGCCAGCGTGGCCAGAAAGCGGGGTACGTAGCGGGCCGTCTCATAGGGCAATTGATGGTAAAGATCCCAGAACCGGTCAAAATAATTCACGTGCTGACGTGAAATGACGCGCAGCACTCGCCCCTCGCCGCAGTTGTAGGCGGCCAAGACGGTCAGCCAGTCGCCGAACATGCCGTGCAGATCCTTGAGATAACTGATGGCCGCACGTGTCGATTTCTCGATGTCCATGCGCTCGTCGATCCATTCGTCGCGGTTGAGTTCGTATTTGTAGCCGGTCGAAGGGATAAACTGCCACAGCCCCAGGGCGCGCGCCCGCGACAGGGCGGATGCCTTGAAGCCGCTCTCCACGAGCGGCAGCCAGGACAGTTCCTCGGGAATGCCCGCCTTCTTGAGCTCCCGAACGATCATCGGACGGTACTTGAAGGACCGCTGATAGGAGGAGATGAAAAAGTCCCGCTCGACACTTTGAAACAGACGGATCTCCTTTTCAACGTCCTCGTTGATCCGCATGGGGATTTCGCTGCGCTTCCCGGCGGTGACGTTCTGCTTGGAGCTGTAGACCGCAAGAATGCGCTGGGCGATGAGGAGGCGAAGATCGTCTTTCTGTCGAGAAATGTCCGTATCGCCGTCGGTTTCGATGATCAGGGCGTAGGCCTCATCGAGCAGGTTCTGGGCATTTTCCAGGTCCCCCTTCTGCCAATGGGCGTTAGACTCCTCGAGGAGCGCGAGGGCCTCTTCCATGATATCGCGTTCCTCGTCTTCGATCTTTTGCGGGTCGTTCTTATCGTCGTTGCCCTCAGATGCAGGGGCGCCGCTCTTGAGACGGGCCGCTCCGGATGGGTTTCCAATGGCTTTTGCGTCCGATGACGGCAGGACGTTTTCCGAGAGGATGGCGGCTTCCCCCCTGGTTTCGGTTTGTCGCACGGCCTGGGCCAGTGTGTTGCCTTCGTCCGCGACCGAAGGGGTCACCAGCGTCAACTGCATTGCGATGAACAAACTCAGACACGAAACAACACTTCTCCCAACAAACGTCATCATGAACAGCTCCCTCATCGGCCAACGCTTCTCCCCGCCGCAAAACGACGGGTCATCTGCGGCTTTTGGGCGTGCTTAGCACATTTCAACGGCCTTGTCTTCATTTTTATCCCCCCAGCAGATAGGCCTCGATAAAGTCGTCGATATCTCCGTCAAGCACGCGATTCACGTTGCCTACCTCCAGGTTCGTCCGATGGTCCTTGACCATCCGATAGGGATGAAGGACATACGAGCGGATCTGGCTTCCCCACGCAATATCCTTCTTGTTTTTGTTGACGGCGTCCTGTTTTTCATTCCTTTCCTTGATTTTGAGTTCATAAAGCCGTGATTTCAGATATTTCATGGCCATGGACCGGTTTTTGTGCTGAGAGCGTTCGTTCTGGCACTGGACGACGATTCCCGTCGGCAGATGCGTGATCCGCACCGCCGAATCCGTTTTATTGACGTGCTGTCCCCCTGCCCCGGTTGAACGGTACGTATCGATCCGCAGGTCTTTTTCATCGATATCGATGACGATCTGGTCGTCGATTTCGGGATAGACGAAAATCGATGCGAACGAGGTATGCCTGCGCGCACCGGCGTCGAACGGGGAAATCCGAACCAGCCGGTGAATGCCGTTTTCGGCCTTGGCGTAACCGTATGCATACTCGCCCTCCAGGATGAAGGTCACGCTCTTGATCCCCGCTTCGTCACCGGGAAGACTGTCGATCACGGTGGGGGTGAATTTCCGTTTCTCCGCCCAGCGGAGGTACATCCTCAGGAGCATTTCAGCCCAGTCCTGGGCCTCCGTCCCCCCCGCACCAGCGTGGATGGAGACGATGGCGTTCAGGGTGTCTTCCTCGTGGCCCAGCATTCGCTTCAGTTCGTCCTGACGAACGTCCTTATCCAGGCGCTCCAATTCGGTGTCGATTTCGGACAGGACCGCGGCGTCCTGTTCCGTTTCGGCTAAAGAGTACAGGTCTGCGAGTTCGTCGAGCGCGCGTTGCTGACGGTCCCAGCGTTCGACGGTTTCGTCGAGGGTGGTTTTCTCTTTGAGGATTTCGCGGGCTTTTTCCGGATCGTTCCAGAAATCGGCCCTCTGGGACGCCAGCTCCAGCTCCCGGCGGCGGAGGTTCAGGGTGGGGACGTCAAAGACACTCTCCGATGCGCGTGATTTTGTCCCTCAAGCCTTCCAGCTTAAATGCGGTCTCGCTCATGTTTCCTCCTCATCCAGGCGACGATGGTCATGCCCAGGAGCACGATAATGCTACTATACGCAAAAAAGTCGCCATATGTCGAATAAATTGTCTTCTTCTGGAAAAGCCTGACCTCACCGGAAAGGCCGCTCCGCTGGAAGATCCCCGTTTTCTTGGTGATCTTACCGGTGGGCGAGATGAAGGCGCTGATGCCGGTATTGGCGGCCCGGCAGAGATACATGCGCGTTTCGACGGCGCGGAAGACCGTCATGGACAGATGCTGATAGGGGGCCGAGGTCGGTCCAAACCAGGCGTCGTTGGTGATGTTGACGAGCATTTCCGCACCACGGCGCTTGTAGTCTGTCCCGGCTGCGGGGAAAATGCCTTCATAGCAGATCAGGATCCCGAGCCGATGGCCGTTCATGGGTAAGGGAACATAGCCCCGGCCGGGGCGGAAATCCCCAACGCCGACGGCCAGTTTGCTGATAAATGGGAAATAGCGACGCAACGGCACGTATTCACCGTAGGGAACGAGATGCACCTTGTCGTACCGGCCGGCGATTCGACCGGCGGGGTCGACGAGGAACGCGCTGTTTGCGAAATTGGTCCCAAGGGCCCGGTCGGCATAGGTCGGGCTACCCAGAATCATCCAGACGCGGTGATCGCGTGCGAAGGCCAGAATCCGTCGCTGGAGCGGGCCGTCGTCCTGGAAGTAGAAAGGAACGGCCGTCTCCGGCCAGACGATCACGCCTCCGGCGGCTGGGAGATGACGCGCGGACTGGGACAGATAGGCATCGACCGTATTTCTCTGATAGCGAGGATTCCATTTGAGATTCTGGTCGATGTTCCCTTGGATGAGGCTGACGGGGATGGAGGCCGATTTGGCAATTCCGTTCCGGACGACGCCCAGACGCCAAAGGCCGTATCCCGCAAGCAGTGAGAAGACAACGGCGATCGCGACGATGGAAGCGAAGCGCATCGATGCGAGTTTCGTCGTCAGGACTTGAAAAAGAAGCATATTGACAAGGACGATCAGGAATGTCAGACCGGCAGGCCCGGTGACGTCGACGATTTGAATCAGTGGGAGACAGCGATACTGGGAATAGGCTAGCGCCTCCCAAGGGAAACCGGTGAAGATCCATCCCCGGATGAATTCGAGTCCGGTCCAGAGAAGGGGCACCGCGATCAGTGGGGCGCAATGGCGAAAAAAAACGCATCCCGCCGTAAAAAAGGCTGTGTAGAGGCTCAGGTAAGCGCAGAGGAGCAGCATGGCCGCAACCCCCAGCGGCGGCGAGAGCGAGCCGTATTTGACGACGACATAGGTAATCCAGTAGAGGATGCCGACATGAAAGACCAGGCCGGCGGTAAAGCCGAGAATCATCGCCTCGCGGGTGCCTTTTCCGCGGAGGGAGATGATCAGGGGAACCAATGCCACCCAGGCGATGACCCCACATCCGAACTTCGGAAAGGAAAGAAAAAGCAGGACGCCCGTCAGGACGGCACCGAACAGCGGGCCCGGGTTGAAGGCGCTCGGGGTGCCGGAGACGGTGTTATCGGCTTTCACTTTTTCGAATGCGGACCTTTTTGATGCTGCGTTCATCGGCGGCCTCGATCTTCATCTCCAGCGGCCCGATGCGAACGATCTCCCCGGGGATGGGGATCCGCTTGAGGACATGGAGGATGAGCCCGCCCAAGGTCTCGTATTCCCCGTCGTCGAACGCGAGACCGTAATGGGCCTCGAGCACCTCGATCTCGAGGCGGGCGTTCGCAAGCACGGAACCATCCGCCAGTTCGATCAGCTCGTCTCCGTTTTGATCGTGCTCGTCATGGATTTCCCCCACAATCTCCTCGATCAGGTCTTCGAGTGTCAGCAAGCCTGAGGTCCCGCCGTATTCGTCGATGACGATCGCCAGATGGTATTTGTTCTGCTTGAGTTCGTGCAGCAGCTGATGCGTGTTTTTCGTCTCGGGGATATAGTAGGGTTTCCTCAAGATCGAAAGCACATCGGCTTCCGTCACATTCCGTGACCAGAACTTGTGGAGATCCTTGACGTTGATGATCCCCACGATGTTGTCGATACTGCCCTTATAGACGGGCATGCGCGTATGCCCGTGCTTCTGGAGCAGCGCCAGAATCTCGCCGATGGAGGCGGTTGTGCTGAAGGCGACAATCTCCGTGCGGGGGATCATGATTTCGCGGACCAGGGTTTCACGAAAGTCGAGGATGCTCTGAATCATTTCCCCGGATTGGGGATCGAGCAGACCCTCCTCCTCACCGCTGGCGATGATCGACTGAAGTTCCTTTTCGAGGCGGCCGTGGTCCTTGGCAGGCACGATCTCCCGAAAAAATGCGATGAGCTTCTGTGCGAAGATGGTTAACCTCCCCCGTTCTAAGGGTTTAAAGGGCGCGGAGTGATTCCGGCCTCAACAGGCCCCGGTCACCCCGCTGGACGACCTCCTGAATCATGCGGACCGTCTCTTCCTTTTCTTGCGGCAGGCGCGCCCGAATCGGAAGGTAATTGGAGGCATGATTCGAGGTGAAGAAGCAGTCCGTGAACTGAGACCGGGCAATCATCGTCCCCAGTTCGGTCAAAAAGCCGAAGGAGTCCGGAAGCTGAAATCGACCCGCCTGCATGTCCTCGTAAAGCGGAGTTCCAGGAACCACCATGACGGTGAGCGCTCCGGTGAAATCCGGATCGATCCGGGTCAGGATTTTTGCCGTTTCCGTCGCATGCTCGATGCTGTGCGCTCTCCCTCCGATTCCAAGCAGGACCGTGACGGACAGGAGGATGCCCGAGTCCTTGATCCGTCTGCCCGCATCGACCATCTGCTCCACTCCGACCCCCTTGTGGATCTTTTCGAGCAGGGCGGCACTTCCCGTCTCCACGCCGAGATAAACCATCTTCAGGCCGGCCTCTTTCAGGGCCAGAAGATCTTTCGCCGTTTTGCGGAGGATGCTTTTGGCATTGGCATAGGTCGACACGCGTTCGATTCCCGGCAGGTGCCGGCGGATCAGGGCCAGAATATCGAGCAGGCGGGGCTGCGGTATGATCAGGGCGTCCCCGTCGCACAGGAAAACGCGCTTCACCCGCCGGAAGTGAGAGGCCTCTTCAAGGTCTTCGAGGATTTCCTCACGGGACTTGATGCGGAACTTCTTGTCCCGATAGGTCGGGCAAAAGGTGCATTTGTTGTGCGAGCATCCCGTCGTGACCTGCAGAAGCAGACTGTAGGCCTCGCTGGGAGGGCGGATAATCAATCCTTCGTACTTCATGGCAAACGCTCATTCAAGGTTTTTGTCTCGAATTATACGTGCGAAAAGCCCACGTGACCCGAAAAAAAGAGGGGCTGCCTTGACGGCCAACCCCTCGTTCTTCTTGGCGGGGCCGAAGGGACTCGAACCCTCGCCCTCCGGCGTGACAGGCCGGCGTTATAACCAACTTAACTACGACCCCGTTTTTTTCAATAGCGACTTCCGACGGCTCCGAAAACCACGTCCGTCCCGCTTTATCCTGACAGTTACCGCCTGCGGTTTCCGTTATTTTCAATATGGTAGGCGGAACAGGACTCGAACCTGTGACATCCACGGTGTAAGCGTGGCGCTCTCCCAGCTGAGCTACCCGCCCCCGGCGGCATCCTCTCCTCGGTGGCAGCGCTACGTAACAGTAAACCCTCGTCCTGTCAAGCGATAATTGCCTGCGCTATGAGGCCGCTTTCTGAGAAACGGGGGCCAAGACAGCGGATGGCCGTTCGTCTCGGACCCCCGGCACGATGCGGACTTCGGTACTCACGTCGCCGGTCGGCTCCACTTTGGGCACGAGGGCACTCGCGAGCACATCGTCGATATGCTCCACCAGGACAACATTCAACGCCTTCAGGATATTGGGAGGGACATCGGCCAGATCCTTTTCGTTGTCCTTGGGGATCAGGACGGTCTTGATGTTTCCCCGATGCGCCGCCAGAAGTTTTTCCTTCAACCCGCCGATGGGCAGGACGCGGCCTCGCAGGGTGATCTCGCCCGTCATGGCCAAATCCCCGCGGACCTTCTGTTTGGTGAACGCCGAGGCAATGGAGGTCACCATCGCCACACCGGCCGAGGGGCCGTCTTTCGGAATCGCACCCTCCGGAACGTGAACGTGAACGTCCGTTTCCTTGTAAAAATTCTCGTCGAGATAAAATTGGTCCGAACGGGAGCGGACGTAGGTCAGGGCGGCCTGAACCGACTCCTGCATGACGTCCCCCAGTTTTCCAGTCATGGTGATCTTGCCCGAGCCGCGCAGCGTGGTGGCCTCGATGATCAGGAGTTCACCGCCGACTTCGGTCCAGGCAAGGCCGACCGTCGTACCGATGCGGTCCTGGCCTTCCGTTTCCCCATGCCGATACTGTGGGATTCCGAGATATTTATCGAGCGATTTCGAGGTGATAGAAATCTTCTTCACGCTCACGTCCGTGACGATTTCGCGGGCTACCTTGCGGCAGATCGACGCGATCTCTCGCTCCAGATTCCGGACACCCGCCTCGCGGGTGTACTTGCGGATGATCGTGAGGAGGGCGCCGTCGGAAAAGGAGATCTGATTCTCTCGCAGGCCGTTGGCCTCCCGCTCCTTGGCGATGAGGAATTTCTTGGCGATGCGGAGTTTTTCCATTTCGGTGTAGCCGGCCAGACGAATAACTTCCATCCGGTCTTGAAGGGGCGCGGGGATGCTCTGCAGGACATTGGCCGTTGTGATGAACATGACGTCTGAAAGATCGTAGTCCACCTCGAGATAGTTGTCGTTGAAGGCGTTGTTCTGCTCCGGGTCGAGAACCTCGAGCAGGGCCGACGAGGGGTCTCCGCGAAAATCGGAGCTGAGCTTGTCGACCTCGTCAAGGCAGAGCACCGGATTGTTCGACCCCGCCTTCTTCATGAGTTGAATGATCTTCCCGGGCAGAGCCCCGATGTACGTTCGTCGGTGGCCGCGGATTTCCGCCTCGTCTCGAACGCCTCCCAGGGAAAACCGGACGAACTTGCGATTAGTTGCGCGCGCGACCGATTTGGCGATCGACGTCTTCCCGACGCCGGGGGGACCCACGAGACACAGGATCGATCCCTTGTTCTTCTGTACAAGCGTCTGCACCGCGAGATACTCCAGGATCCGCTCCTTGACTTTCTTGAGTCCGTAATGATCCTCTTCAAGGATCGTTTCGGATTCCTTTAGCGTGTAATGATTCTCCGTCTTTTCACCCCAGGGCAGGTCCAGCAGCCAGTCAATGTAATTTCGGACAACGGTCGCCTCGGCGGACATCGGGGCCATCATCTGGAGTTTCTTCAGCTCCGATTTGACCTTTTTGTGAGCCTCCTCGGAAAGCTTTTTCTGCTTGAGCTTCTTTTCGAGCTCCGCGATCTCGTTCTTGAAGTCGTCCTTCTCGCCCATTTCCTTCTGGATGGCGCGCATCTGTTCGTTCAGATAGTAATCCTTCTGGGTCTTCTCCATCTGCTTTTTGACGCGGCGCTTGATCTTCTCCTCGACCTCGAGGATTTCGATCTCCGCCAACATCATCTCGTAGATGGTCTCCAGTCGGTCGGTCACGTTGAAAATCTCTAGGATCTTCTGCTTGTCCTCCAGCTTGACGTTGAGATGGGAAACGACGATATCCGCAAGTTTGGACGGCTCGTCGATGGAGGCGATCGTCCCGATGATCTCCATATGGATCTTCTTGCTGAGCTTTGCGTACGTCTCGAACGCCTCGCGGATGCTGCGGATGAGGGCCTCCGCCCGGACGCTGTTTGGATCGTCGACATCCGGGATCTCCTCCACGGCCACGAAGAAGAAGTCATCGGAAGGCAGATATTCGCGAACGCCGGCCCGCTGCTTGCCTTCCACAAGCACCTTGACTGTGCCGTCGGGAAGTCTGAGGAGTTGGATGATGATGCCCAGGGTGCCGACCCGATAGATGTCATTCTCGGTCGGCTCATCCTTCTGAGCGTTCTTCTGGGCCACCATGAAGATCCCCTTCTCGAACTTCATGGCGGACTCCAGGGCAGCGATCGACTTTTCGCGCCCTACGAAGAGCGGAACGATCATATGGGGGAAAACGACCACGTCCCGCAGGGGAAGGAGGGGAACCTTCAACAGGGAACTGTCTTCCCGATGTTTCATGGTATCACTCATGTGCGTATCTTTATCCGTTCGGAATCGGATCGGCGTTCAGGCGGATTCCGATTTGTTTTCAAATAACAGGATGGGCTGAGCACCGCTCAGCACCACATCCTCGTTAATCACACATTCACGGACATCCAACCGGGAGGGTATGTCGTACATGATGTCCAGCATCGTGTTTTCGATGACGGCCCGCAATCCCCGTGCGCCTGATTTCCGGCCGGCCGAAAGGTTGGCGATCGCACGCAGCGCCCCATCGGTGAACTTGAGTTTGACCTTTTCCATCTCGAACATCTTCTGGTACTGACGGATAATCGCGTCTTTCGGTTCGACCAGGATCCGGACCAGATCCTCCTCCATCAGTTCGTTGAGTGTCGCCACGACCGGAAGTCGTCCGATGAATTCCGGAATCAGGCCGTACTTCAGCAGATCCTCGGGTTGGACGACTGTCAGCAGTTCGCCGATACTCTGAGATTTCTTGCTCCGTATATCCGCCCCGAACCCCAGGGTGTTTACGCCGGTACGCTTGGCGATGATATTTTCGAGGCTGTTGAAGGCACCTCCGCAGATAAAGAGGATATTGCTGGTATCGACCTGGATGAATTCCTGCTGAGGATGCTTGCGGCCGCCCTTCGGCGGGATGTTGGCCATGGTCCCTTCGATGATTTTCAGGAGGGCCTGTTGCACGCCTTCACCCGAAACATCGCGCGTGATGGAAGGATTTCCGGTCTTCTTGGCGATCTTGTCGATCTCGTCGATGTAGACGATCCCTTTCGACGCGCGCGCCACATCGTAATCCGAGTTCTGCAGGAGGCTCAGAATGATGTTTTCGACGTCCTCGCCGACGTATCCGGCCTCGGTCAACGTCGTCGCATCGGCGATGGTGAAGGGGACGTTCAACATTCTGGCGAGCGTTTTGGCGAGCAGGGTCTTTCCGGACCCCGTCGGGCCGATGAGCAGAACATTGCTCTTTTCGATCTCCACCCCCTCCATGTCCACATCGGTGAACAGCCGCCGGTAATGGTTGTAGACGGCGACGGAGAGGACCTTCTTCGTGCGATCCTGTCCGATGACGTACTGATCCAGAAATCGCTTGATGTCCGCGGGCTCGGGAATTCTCTGACCGGCCTGATCCACGACCGACGGGGACGCGTCTTCATCCACGATGCACTTGCACAGCTCGATGCATTCATCGCAGATATACGCCGACGGGCCCGCGACCAGCTTTTTGACCTCGTTCTGATTCTTTCCGCAAAACGAACAGTACAGCATGCCCTGTCCCTCCTGCTGTGTTCGTCCCTTTTTCGTCATGGATCCAACCTCACGGTTCCTATCGGGCTAAGCCCTTTTGGCGATGATCTCGTCGATGATGCCGTACTGTTTGGCCTGTTCCGGCGTCATGAAATAGTCCCGCTCCGTATCCGTCATGATCTTGCTCAACTCCTGTCCGGTGAGGGAAGAGAGGATTATGTTGAGTTCCTCCTTCAGACGCAGGATTTCTCGGGCCTGGATATCGATGTCCGTGGCCTGGCCCTGGAAGCCGCCGAGCGGCTGGTGAATCAAGATCCGGGTATGCGGCAGGGCGTATCGTTTGCCCTTCTGTCCGGCCGCCAGCAACAGTGCGGCCATGCTGGCCGCCTGCCCCATGCAGACGGTGCACACGGATGGCTTGATGTACTGCATCGTATCGTAGATGGCAAGTCCGGAACTGACATGGCCCCCGGGGGAATTCAGGTAAAAGTAGATTTCCTTGTCCGGATCTTCTGATTCAAGATACAGGAGCTGAGCGATGATCAGATTGGCGACGTCGTCGTCGATCGCTGTTCCCAGAAAAATGATACGGTCTTTAAGCAGGCGCGAATAGATGTCGAACGCCCTCTCCCCGCGCCCGTCCTGTTCGATGACCATGGGAATAAGCGGCATTTATCGGTCCTCCCCTTCCGACGCGGCGGCATTCCGGATCGTCACCGTCGCCTTTTCCTCGACGAACCGGAATGTTTTGCGCTGGAGCAGGTCCATGCGCACCTGTTCCAGACTGCCCTCTTCTGCCAGTTTCGACCGCAGGTCCGGGATGTCCTTTCCCAATTTGGCGGCCATTTCGTGAAGCTGGGCATCGAGATCCTCTTCGGTGACGGTCAACCCCTCCCTGTCCGCGATGGCCCGCATGAGAAACATGGTCTTGACGATTTTTCCCGCCTGCTCCTTCAGTTTTTCATGCATGCCGAAGCTCAGTTCCGCCGCCTGCTGCTTGTCCATGCCAGCCCACGTCATCCGGCGCTGCATATCCGTCATCAGGTAGAACGTCTGACGCTCTACAAGGGACATCGGCACTTCGAACGGATTCTCCTTCAGCAGGGCATCCACCATCACCTCCTGGAACGCCGCCTCGTCCCGTCCCTTCTGATCCCCTTCCAGAGAGGACCGGACATCCGCCATCAAGGCTTCGAGGGAGTCGTACTGTTCAAAGTTCTTGACGAATTCCTCATCGAGGGGCGGGAGTTTCTTTTCCCGAATCCCCTTGAGACTGACGCTGAACCGGACATCCTTGCCCGCAAGCTGCGCCTGGCCATAGTCATCCGGAAACTTAACCTGAATGTCCCGGGTTTCGCCCTTCTTCATCCCGACGAGCTGCTCCTCGAATCCGGGGATGAAGGTATGGGACCCGACCTCCAGAAAATAGTTTTCGGACTTGAGTTCATCGAGGGCCTGACCATCGATGGTGCCGGAGAAATCGATCGTTGCGAAATGTTTTTCCTGGAGTTCCCGATCGTCAGAGATTTCTTCGAGGGTGCCGTACATCTCCCGGATCTGAAGCAGACGAGCCTCCAGGTCCGCATCGGTGACGTCCGTCTGGATCTTTTCGAGTTCAAGCCCCGCATAGTTCTTCGGCTCGACCACCGGTTCGACTTCGACCGTGGCTGTGAAGAGGAGCGCCTGTTCCGGCTCGATGGATTTGGGGTCGACCTCCGGCTGGCTGACCGGCGTCAAGCGCTCGCGCTCGATGGCTTCTCGATAGTGGCGATTGACCAGATTCTGTACCGTTTCTCCTTCGGCGTATTCCTTGTAATGGGTCTTGAGCACCGGCAGTGGCACTTTTCCGGGGCGGAACCCCTTGATCTTGGCCTTCTTTCCGACGTCACGGTAGACCTGATCCAACTCCTTCTTGACATTCTCCCAGGGGATGACAAACGAAAACTTCTTCTTGACAGGGGTGATTTCCTCGACTTTTACATCCAGTATCTGTTCTTCCACGACTGTTCGACTCCTTATAGAGCTAAAAGGTTCTCCGCGCCCGTGATGTTGACTGGTGCGAGAGAGGGGACTTGAACCCCTATCCGCAATGCGGGCTGGATCCTAAGTCCAGTGCGTCTGCCAGTTCCGCCACTCTCGCCGGGATACCGCTTTATATATGCATTCCCTCCGGCGATTGTCAACGTTATTGTTCCGTGTCCCGCGACCGGAACCTCCACAAAAAAACCGCCCTACGGCGGTTTTAATGGTCGGGGCGAGAGGATTTGAACCTCCGACCCTCTGAACCCCATTCAG
>ERZ795058.334-NODE-334-length-75863-cov-11.436207_pt1 | contig 75863 bp, 66 predicted proteins | sample MGYA00375142_ERZ795058 | MGnify/ENA primary metagenome ERZ795058 (study PRJEB30187, sample SAMN05720210) | activated sludge metagenome | isolation source: anaerobic digester from wastewater treatment plant | place: Japan | collected 2015-04-20 ... | reverse complement strand
GCAAAAATAAGAAATTAACAGGCATTTTTATTTAAAAGTTTCGGATACTTGTGATAATTTATTTTTTTACAAAGATAATAATTTTAGGCAAATATACGGACATTCATAATTTTTATTATCAAAATCCCCATTATGATTATTGTTTTTTTACCAATACAGAAGATTTTAATATTGCTGAAATACAAATTTTCCCAAATCCAGCAACAAGTATTTTAAATATTGTTTCAGAAGAAAATATTGAGTCTATTGAAATTTTAAATATTTCTGGTCAAGTTGTAAATTATAAAACTGTTTCTAATAATATTGCAAAAGTTGATATAAGTGCTTTGAGTTCAGGGATTTATTTTGCGAAAATTTATTTGTCCGATAATATATTGGTGAATAAGTTTGTTGTTGAATAATAGTTTTAAAATTACATTGTATTATTTACAATTTAATGTATTTTTGACAGTCGAACTATTTAGAATTGATGCAAAAATTGCCAAACAATATATTTTCATTAAGCGACTTAGAATTAATTGAAAAATATAAAGAGTCGAAAAACAAAGAAATTGTTGGCGAGTTATTTAAAAGATATTCGGGTTTTTGCTTTTCTATTTGTTTAAAATATTTAAAAAACAAAGAATTAGCTCAAGAGGCAGTTTTAGTAATTTTTGGAGAATTAATCGATAAATTATTAATGTACGAAGTTTCAAATTTTAAGTCTTGGTTACATTCAGTTTGTCGAAATCATTGTTTGTTATACTTTAGAAATTTGAAGCAAGAAGAAAAATTATTTGCGAATTATTCAAGTGATTTAAAAATTTTTATGGAAAACGATGAAGATTTTCATCTAAGTAGTGAAAAAACAGAATTAGAAATTGAAAAACTTAAAAACTGCATCTCTTTACTTAAACAAGAACAAAAACTTTGTGTTGAGTTGTTTTATTTGCAATCAAAATCATATGTTGAAATTGCTCAAATAACAGGCTTTACTTTAAAAGAAGTAAAGAGTTTTTTGCAAAATGGAAAAAGAAATTTAAAAATTTGCATGGAAAAGAATGAAAGACAATAAACATGACATATTAAATAATTCAGATTGTTTTTCGGAAGAAATTCTAATTAAATTCGTTAATGATGAATTGAGCGATGATGGATTGGCAGCAGTAGAAAACCATATTCTAAATTGTGAAATTTGTGCAGATTTTGTAGAAGGAATTTTAAGATTAGAAAACCCTGAAGATTATTTTAAAGTTAAACAAAAATTAAATCTTGAAATAAGTAAAATTACTTCCACTAGAACCACTTACAGAAAAAAACGAAACTTATCTTTTAATTCCTATTATAAATATGTTGCTATGATAGCAATTTTGTTTGTCGCTTCGGGAGTTTTCTTAATTATTAGCAAAATAAATTCACTAAAAACAATAAAACAAAGTCAACTTGTTCAAGAAACATCAAGTCCTGTAATGTATTCAGATTTTGAAAGTGAAGATAGCTTAATTGAAGAACAAATTGCACAAGTTGTTAGCGAACCAGAAAGTAAAGATAAAATTCAGACAAAATCTAATTTAGTTCATAAAGAAAGATTAATAGTTGTTGAAGACGAAGTTGCTGTTCCCTCGCTTAGTGATGATGTTATAATAGATGAAATTGCAATAAATACAGCTTGCGAAGAAGTTGCCCAAGAAAAATTTGCTACTTTGCCTTTAGAAGATTTTGATATAGCAGAAGCAACAAGTGATTTTACTAAAAATTATGCTGAAGAATCTCCAAAAGCTAGTTCGGTTGAGAAAAAATCGGCAAAAAGAGTCGCTCATAGAGTGAAAGGTAAATCAGATTATGAATTTGCAGATTGTGAAGAGGTGAAAAATTATGAAACTGAGCCAGTTTTTCAAGGAGATTTGGAAGAATTTATTAAGAACAATTTGGTATATCCTCAAATTTATATAAATGATTCAATTGAAACTATTGTAAGTGTTGAATTTACGATAGATAGTTTAGGAAATTGTATAATGCCAAGAGTATTAAATAGCGAAGATACCTATTTTATTAATGAAGCAATAAAATTAATAAATAAAATGCCAAAGTGGAAACCTGCAACACTTAATTCTCAAAAAGTAAATTTTATTTATACCTTAGACATTGAGTTTAGCTTAAAAAATTAATAATTTTTCTGTATTTTAGATTTTTAAAAGCCTGCTTCTTGAGAAAATCTAATATTGAGTAAAAAAGCAAATAATATTACAAGATTGGAAACAATTTTCTTCATAATAGGTTTAAATAAAATAAAAAAGTAAAGATAAACGTTTTTATTACTTACAATCAAATTTTAATATTAATTTTGTGAAAAACATAAAAATATGATAACAGTAGTTTTAGGGGCAAGCACAAATCCCAGAAGATATTCTTACAAAGCGGTGGAAGTGTTGGTAGAAGCAAAGCATAAAGTAATACCAGTGAGCGTAAAAAAAGGAAGTATTTTTAACCTCCCAATTCAGTCAGAATACCCTAAAGATGTTAAAATAGATACTATCGCTATGTATTTAGGCGTTGAAAATCAAAAAAAATATTATGATTTAATATTAGAGAATCCACCTCGAAGAATAATTTTTAATCCAGGCACTTACAACCCTGAATTTCAACAACTATTAAAAGAAAAAGGTGTGAATGTAGTTAATGATTGTGTATTAATTATGATGAATAGGGGAATTTATTAATAATAAATTTTTAAAATTGTGTTTATATTAAAATATTTTATATTTTTGTCCACTAAAATAATTTTGACTAGTGAATTTAGTATCTGAAGAAAATAGCAGTTTTGATTTAAGAAACGTAGTAAGCTTAATTTTTAAGTATAAACTTGCATTATTAATTGTCGGCGTTTTTGCTTTGATAATGTCAGTTTTAGCATGTATAATAATACAGCCTAGATATAAATCTACAGTAATTTTGTTTCCTAGCTCTTCGGGAAGTATTTCTCAAGCTATTATTACAGAAAGCCAACAAAAGAAAGAAGTCCTAAGTTTTGGTGAAGAAGAAGATGTGGAACAATTAATGCAGGTTTTAATGTCTTCTGAAATAAGAAATAGAATTATTGAAAAATATGATTTATTTAAACATTATGATATCGATCCTAATTCTAAGTATGCAAACACTCGTTTATACAAAGCTTATAATTCTAATATAGATATTTCTAGAACACAATTTATGTCAATAAAAATTGAAGTTTCAGATATTAGTGCCGATACAGCTGCCCTAATTGCAAATGACATAGCTTCATTAGTTGACAGTTTAATTTATAAAATACAAAGTGAAAGAGCATATAAAGCTTTTGTTATCGTTGAAAGAGAATTTTTAGCACAAAAGCAAAAAATAAAAAATATCGAAGACTCTCTATCTGCTCTAAGTGAATTAGGTGTTATAGACGTGAAGTCACAGACAGAAATGTATAGCGAACAACATGCTATAGCAATTGCAAATGGAAACGAGAGAGCAAAACTTGAAATAGAAAAGAAATTAGACGTTTTAGCAAGTTATGGAAGCACACATTCTATTTTAAAAGAACAAATGCTTGAAGAAATTAAGCAACTTGCTGTTTTGGAAGCAAAATATAGGGAAGCAAAAATTGACTTAGAACAAGATTTACCAAATACATATATAGTTAGTCCAGCAGAAGTTGCAGATAAGAAACATTTTCCTATTTGCTGGTTGGTTGTAAGTGTTTCTATTTTATCTGCACTTGCCTTCTCACTTATAATTATAATATTGTTTGATAAATATGTAAAAAAAAAGTAAAAATTAATTTTTCGTTTAATATTAACGAAATAATTAGTAAATTTGAATTGCCAAAATACGAAGTTATGGAAAACTACTTTAAGACAAAAAATATTTTTACATTGATTATAAAATGGAAATGGTATTTGTTATCATTTGTAATAATAGTCGCAATTTGTAGTGCAATATTCTCATCACCTTGGTTTATAAAACCTAAGTATAGTTCTAATGCTGTAGTTTATCCTGCAAATTTAATTCCTGTATCTGATGAGTCGGAGAGCGAACAAATGTTAGAAATTTTAAATAGTGAAGATATTAAATTCTCTATAATAGAAGCTTTTGATTTATACAAACATTACAAAGTTGAAAAAGGACAAGAAAAATCAAATTGGAAAATTTTAAAATACTACGATGCTAATATTAGTGTTAAAAAAACACCAAACGATGCTATTGTAATTTCTGCAAGCGATATAGACCCTCAAATAGCTTCAAATATAGTTGATTCTATTATTAAATTTTATGATGTTCTTGTTTTAAATTTGAATACCTCAAAATCTAAAGAGATTGTTGCTATTTATGAAAAACAAATGTTATTAAAAGAAAAAGAAATTGATAGTCTAGGATTAATTTTAAAAACTTACAGAACAGATTATGACTTACTTGACATGAATGCTCAAGTGGAAAAATATACCGAAGCAATTACTAGTGGACGTAGTTTAGATGAGGCTAGGAAAGTTTTGGGAAATTGGAAAGAATATGGTTCAGAGTTCCATAAAACCGACTCTTTATTCTATTTCGCACTTTTAGATTATCGCATGAATAAAGGAGTGTATGAAAATGCTTTAAGAGATGCAAGTAAAATACAAACATATTCACATGTGATTTCAAAACCATTTCCAGCTGATAAAAAGTCGTACCCTATACGATGGGTAATTATCTTATTATCAACATTAGGTGCGTTTTTTGCAGGTGTAATAATAATTTCATTTATTGAAGCTTCTAAAAAATCTAAATGAGATTTTCTCAAAATAAATATAAAATAATAGCATTTTATACTATTGCATTTTTTTTTGTAGTATTCAATTCTTGGATAATTATAAAAGAAGAAAATCTATTATTTAATTTATTCCCACTGGCTTTGATAGTCTTCTTAGCAATGTTTTTTGCATTAGACAAAGTCCTACTTTTTTCAGTTTTTTTAGTGCCTTTTTCTGTCCCTTTAAAGACATTTATTCCAGGATTGGAATTTAACGTTGATTTGCCCACAGAACCAATATTTGTAGGGATTTTATTTATTTTTATTCTTAAACAATTACAAGATAGAAATTTTGATAAAAAACTATTAAAGCATCCAGTCTCTATAGCCTTGTATATCTATCTATTCTGGAGGTTTGTTACAGTTTTTACAAGTACAATGCCTATAGTTTCTTTAAAAGCATTTATAGCTAGCTTATGGTTTATTGTCCCTTTTTATTTTCTAATCTCTCAACTTTTTAAAGATAAGAAAAAAATTTATAATTTTTTATGGCTTTACATAATATCTTTTATTATAATTATAGTTTATACTTTAATTAAACATTCGGCAAGCGGATTTACTCAAAATACAGCAAACTTTATTGTTAATCCATTTTATAATGACCATACATCGTATGGAGCAGTGTTGGCAATGTTTATCCCAGTTTTAATAGGCTTTGTAGTTTCTAAAGATCTAAAAAAATATATAAGAATCTGGAGCTTTATTATTTTGTTGCTTTTTATAATAGCAATAATTTTCTCATATACACGAGCAGCCTGGGTTAGTTTAATAGTAGGTTTGGGTGTATATATAATTTTAAAATTAAAAATTAAATTAAAATATATTATTACTGCTGTAGTGATTATTTTTGGCTTGTTTTTTACTTTCCAAGAGCAAATTTTTATGTCGCTTTCTGGAAATAGACAAGACTCATCAACCGATTTTTCAGAACATATACAATCTATAAGTAATATAACTACTGATGCTTCAAACTTAGAAAGAATAAATCGTTGGAACTGTGCTGTAAGAATGTTTAAAGAAAAACCTGTGTTTGGCTGGGGACCAGGAACTTATCAGTTCAATTACGCACCATTTCAATTCTCTTACGAAAAAACTATTGTAAGTACAAATGCAGGAGATTATGGTAATGCACATAGTGAATATTTAAGCGAACTATCCGAATCAGGACTATTAGGAATGCTAAGTTTTACAGCATTAATTATTATCATAATAATTTCAGGGGTTAGAAGTTATAAAAAAGCAAAATCTAAACTAATAAAAACACTTAGCATGTCTTTGCTAATAGGACTTATAACATATATAGCCCATGCCTTTTTAAATAACTTTTTAGACACTGATAAAGTTGCAGTTCCTTTCTGGGGATTCGTAGCTGCTCTTGTTGTGATAGAACTTTACATTAATTCAGAAGAAGAAAAGCAAAATATAGAAACTGAAAAACAATAATTTGTAATAACTTTATATCTTAATGGCTTAAATGTCAGGCATTTATTTGCATATTCCATTCTGTAAAAGTAAATGTGCATATTGTAACTTTTGCTCTATTGCTACATTAAAACATAAAACAGATTTTCTAAAAGCCTTAGAAAATGAATTACAGTATAGCTCGAAAAATATTGCCGAAATAGAGTTCTCTAGCATCTATTTTGGTGGCGGAACTCCCTCAATATTAAATTATAATGAGATTCAAAATATTTTTGAAGTTCTGTATAAACATTATAAATTTACTAAGAATTGCGAAATTAATTTTGAAGCAAATCCAGAAGATTTAAGTTCAGAATATTTAAAAAACCTGATAAATACGCCAATAAATCGCTTAAGCATTGGATTGCAGAGTATGGACGATGAAATTTTGAAACTATTACGCCGAAGACATAATGCCGAAAGGTCAATAAATTCTGTTATAGAAGCTTATAATATTGGTTTTGAAAATATTAGCGTTGATGTAATTTATGGTATAAATGGATTAAGTTCTGAAAATTTTGAAAATCATTTGAAAATCATTTGTAAACTTCCAATTAATCATATTTCTGCTTATCATTTAGAAATAGAAAAAGGAACTTTGCTTTGCAAGATGTTAAATGAAAACAAAATTTCTGTAATTGACGAAACTTTAAGTTTTAAACACTACAATACTTTAATAGATACATTGCAAAGTTTTGATTTTGAACAATATGAAATTTCTAATTTTGCAAAAAACAAAAAAGTTTCGCATCATAATTCTTCGTATTGGGATAGGTCGATTTATTATGGATTTGGACCTTCGGCACACTCTTTTGATGGAAAGCAAAGATTCTATAACACTACAAATATCCAAGACTATATTTCAGAAGGATTAAAAAATAATTTTTTCGTAGAATATGATAAACTAAACGAAAGCGATATTATAAATGAATATTTAATGCTAAACTTAAGAACAAGTAAAGGAATAAATTTAGAAGACTACCAACATTGTTTTGGAAATTCTGAATTAAGCAGACTAAAAACAAAAGTTTCGAAATTAAATCAAGATTGGTTTAATTTGGCAGAAAATTTTTTAAGTTTTACTAGGGAAGGTATGTTTGTTTCAAATCATATATTAATCAATTTATTTGTTGAATAAATATTCATAATTTTGATTTAATTTGTTAAAAAGCTGTCTTAGTTTTTATGTTAAGACAGCTTTTTATTTGTGAGTCTATAGCAACTCAAATATCTTTTCCAAAACCGAATCATCAGGAGAAAATTCGGGCAATAAATTCAGAATTTCGCTATCTTCATCAATTTCGTTGAAGTTTATCAATTCTTCTTGAGTGTGTTTTGGTAATTCTGAATTAAAAATGTAATAATAAATGTAGTTGTTTACCATAGGCAAGTCTGATTTTAATTTCAAGTAAAACGAAAATGTTTTTTATTTATTGTATAATTAGAAAACAAATTTTATATAAATGTAAAAAAAGTTTGAACAAAAAATAAAATATAATACTTGTAAAATAGATTTAGTATAAATAGCTTATGTTTTTATAAAACCGGCAATAAAATTTAGAAAATTATTTGTTTTTACGAAAAAAATGTTGTATATTAGAAAAAAAATATACTGCCATGGAAAATAAAGAAAACCTTCAAACAGTCAAGAGACTTTTTAAATTTAGTATTCAAATGATAGACTTGTATGAATACTTAATTGAGCAAAATAAAAAACCTATAGCTGTTCGCTTGTTGGGTTCTACTCTAAATGCTACTAGTGCTTACCAAAACAGAATTATTTCCGACAACAGAAAAGAAGAAAAAGAATATGAACAAAAAGCCAATAATAATTTGAAAAATATTATATATTGGTTAGAACAATGTCAAAAATCTGGTTATTTGCAAGAGGCAGAGCTTTTAGATGAAGCATATAACTTACAAAAGTTGTGTGGTATCAATAATACATAAAAATAACAAAAATTAAAAAATTATTTTTATTTAGCATTTGAATTATTGCAAAAATTATTAACTTTACAATTAATTCATGCAAAGAATAATTTTAGCAATATTGACAATAAGTTTTGCATTTTTTGCAAAAAAAAATCTGTATTCTCAAGATATACATTTTAGTCAATTTTTTTCAGCACCTCTTTTTTTAAACCCTTCCAATACAGGCGATTTCGGTGGAGATTATCGAGCTGCTTTAAATAATAAAAATCAATGGAATACATTTACAAATGCGTATTCAAGTTTTGGAGGTTCAATAGACGCAGGCTTTGATAATATTTTTATTGAACAATCACGCTCAGGCATTGGTTTACAAATAAATAACGATATTGCAGGAGACGGTCGTTTTGGAACAACACAATTATATCTTAATCTGGCTTATCAATTAAATGTGGATAAATCTCAAAAATTTAAGCTAGGATTGGGACTTTCGGGTGGTTATGTAATGCATGGTATAAATTTTAATAATTTATATTTTGGAAACCAATATGATGGTGAAAGATTTGATGAAAATTTACCTTCTGATGAAATCTTAGTAAATCAAAAAATGTCATATCCTGATTTTGGAGTAGGAACAAAATTGAAATATACATATAATCACAAATTAAATTTTGAATTAGGATTTTCAGCATATCATTTGTTGCAGCCAAAACGTAGTTTTTTTGAAAATTCAGAAATGATCTTACCAATAAAATATTCAACAATTGCTTTTGCTGAATATCAACTAAAAGAAGATTTGTACATAGAAGCACATGCTTTACATATGCATCAGCAAAAACATAACGAAGTAGATGTTGGTGGAATTTTTCGTTTAGACTATAATCCACTTGATTTGCAATCAATATATTTTGGTGGACTACTTAGAGCAAAAGATGCTGGAATTATAGTGTTCGGTGTAAAATATCATAATTTTAAAATATGTTTTAATTACGATATAAATTTTTCGAAACTAAGCACAATTAGTAGAGGTAAAGGCGGAGCAGAATTTTCAATAATTTATATATTCTTTAAACCACGACCATTCCAAGCTCCAGATTATAAAAAATGTCCAGATTTTATTTGATGAAAAAACTTTTAATTTACATAGCGTTAATATTTATAGGGATAAATTCTACTGCACAAAATAAAGAAGTAGTTAACCTTATAGTATCTGGCGACAAAGCTTTTCAGGAAAAAAATTGGTACGGAGCAGCAAAACTTTACGATCAAGCTTTAAAATTAAATCACAGAATGTATGATATTGTATGGAAAGCAGGCGAAGCTTATCGCTTAGATAATGACTATGTAAGAGCAGCAAAACATTATAGATATTTAACTGAAAAAAATCCTGAAAAATATCCCGAAGCAATTTTTTATTATGCAGAAATGCTAAAAGCAAACGAAGACTTTATTAAAGCCCAATATAATTATCAGCAATTCATAGCAATTAAAGAAAATGATGATACTAATTTAAAAGTAAAAAAATCAAAACAAGAAATATTAAATTGCGAAAAAGCTTGGAGAATGTACACAAATCCATCAGGAATAGAAGTTTTTCAATGCGATACTAATATAAATTCTGTTTTTAGCGACTTTTCTACTGCATTTTATAAAGATTCTATTTTAACTTTTGCCTCAATAAAACCTGTCGATGACAGCATAAGAGATTATAAATCAAAAATTTATCAAATAAATTTCTTCGAGAATGATTCTGAGGCTGAACTTTTTGATGAAACAATAAATAAAGTTGATTATGATATTGCAAATCCACACTTTTCAAAAGATGAAAAAAAAATGTGGTTTACAGTTTCAGAGTCTTATAAAACAGGGAATACTTATATTTACTCGTCTGAATATATCAATAATAAATGGACTGAACCCCAGAAATTGCCAGATATTATAAATAAACTAGGTTATAATTCGACACATCCGTTTGTGTTGGAAAGAGAAAATGAAAATAATATACTTATTTTTTCTTCTGACCAGCCTGGAGGGGAAGGAGGATACGACATTTATTATGTCGAAATGTTGCCAGATGAATCATGGGGAGTAGTAAGAAACTTAGGAAGACCAATTATCGAAGATATAACTCTAAGAAACTTTTTAGACACAAGCTCTGTAATTAATACGCCAGGAAATGAAATTACACCTTTTTATAATATTAAAGATTCGTGTCTATATTTTTCGTCTGATTGGTACGAAAATTTAGGAGGCTATGATATTTTTAAGGTAAAAGGAGACTTTGCAAAATGGGAAAAAGTTGAAAGTTTAGCTTATCCTGTCAATACCGCTCAAAATGATACTTATTATAAAATGTATCCCAAACAAGGATTAGCTTTCTTTACTAGTAATAGAAAATCTGCATTTGCGGTCGAAAAGCAAAGCTGTTGCAACGATTTGTTTTATTACGAACTTGAAAAAGAATTACCTCCAGAATTAATTACTGAAAAAAAGATAACAACTATTATTACAAAAACAAAACTTTTAGTTCCAATTTCATTGTATTTTCATAACGACCAACCAGTGCCAAATTCATGGGATACTGTTACAAGTATAAATTATTCGACAAGCTATTTTGACTATTTAGATTTACAAGAAACTTATAGAAAAATGTATTCAAAAGGATTGGGTAAGACAGAAAAGTTGATGGCTATTGATAGCATAGATTATTATTTTTCTTATTATGTGCAAGACAACTACAATAAATTGTTAGAATTTACAAATTTGATGCATGAACTTTTAATTGAAGGTCAAAAAATTATAGTTACAATAAAAGGTTATACAAGTCCGTTGAATACAGCTGCTTATAATATCAATCTTGCAAAACGCCGAATTTCAAGTTTAGTTAATTATTTTGCTGAATACAACAATGGTATATTCCTTCCTTACATACAAGCAGGACAATTAGAATATGAATTTGTAGCTTTTGGGAAAACTCTCTCAGACGGCAAAGTTAGTGATGACCCAAAAGACCCGCGAAATTCAATATATAGTCCAGCTGCATCGCGAGAAAGAAAAATAGAAATTATTGCAATTTCTGTAGAAAATGTAGAACAAAACTAAAATTTTATTGTTAGTAATTATTAATTTTGCAGTCGAAAAAGCAATTATAGTTTTATTATGACAAAGTTTTTGGAAATTATTAAAAACTTAAATTGGAATGGTATAGTACAAGAAACATTAATGATTACAAGTTTTGTTGTAATTGTTATGTTATTAATTGAATTCCTTAATGTTTTGAGCCAAGGAAAACTAACTAAAGTTATTAGCAAAAAGCCAGGAATGCAAATTCTAACAGGAACAGTTTTAGGACTTCTACCAGGTTGTATGGGCGTTTTTACTGCCGTATCGCTTTATACTCACAGACTTTTTACTTTTGGAGCAATGCTTGCCGCTATGATTGCAACTGTAGGAGATGAGGCATATTTTATGTTAGCACTTATGCCAAAAACAGCTATATTTATGTTTGCAATTTTAGCAGTAATGGCAATTGTCTTAGGATTTGTAGCTGACAAATACTTAAAACTGAAAAATTATGCTGCAAATAAAGAATTTTCATTCGATATTCACGACCACAATGATTGTTGCGACAAGCCTAGTAGTACTTTTTCGTTTAAGAACTTTAGTTTTTCCCCAAAAAGAATGATAATACTAGCAATAATTCTAACTATACTTGGTTTAACTTTTGGTGGAGTTATTGGACATACACATTCAGATAAATTAATTTTTTCACTTCCAGCAGCAAATTCAGCAAAAAAAGTGGAAATGAGCGATTTGAGTATTATACATTCTCATAACCATAATTGCGAACACGAGCATGAACATATTTCTGAAAACTTGCATAATGAAAATTTACATCATAATCACGAACACGGCATAGATTGGGTTAGAATTACGATTTTAATATCTGCATTTTTTGCACTGATTGTAGTGCTTTTTACTAAAGACCATTTTATAAAAAAACACTTGTGGCAACATCTAATAAAAAAACATTTGCCTAAAATCTTAATTTGGATATTTGTAACTCTGCTAGCTGTAAATATTTTATTGCAATTTGCAAATTTTGGAAACTGGATTTATGACCACCTATTTGTCGTTTTATTGATAGCAATAGCAGTAGGTATAATTCCACAATCAGGTCCTCACTTAGTGTTTTTAATTTTATTCTTACAAGGAACAATACCATTCAGTATTTTATTGGCAAATAGTATAGTGCAAAACGGACATGGCTCACTGCCACTGTTAGCAGAATCAAAAAAGAGTTTTGTGATTATGAAAACTATAAGTATAATAATAGGACTTATTGTTGGAGTAGGTGGATTGTTGCTGAACTTTTAAAAATTTGCAAAAAAAATCGAATTAAAGCTAATTTATACAAACTGAAAATATTTCGCACACACGCACTACAAGCACTAAATTTCAAAAATTAAGTTATTTAGAATAGAGCTGTTTTTTATGTAATTGTTGATAAAAATCATGTGAAAAATTTGGTTTATATGAAAATAAATTAGTATTATTGCATTGAAATACTTAAATACAATTATTGAATAATTTAAAATAATAAAACAATGAGCACACAAGAATTTAACACAAGATTATTAGACTTAGAAAAGAGCTTGAGATATTTCGCTCTTAGTCTGACTAAAGATATGGAGACAGCAAAGGACTTAGTTCAAGATACTTTTGTAAAGGCTATTCAGTATCGTGATAAATACACAGCCGACAATAACATTAAGGCTTGGTTATTTACAATTTTACGCAATACATATTTGAATCAAGTAACTAAATTATCTGCAAAAAACACCATTAATGATGAGACAGAAGATGAGTATATCTTAAAAAATACTATGTACGAAGAGTATAATGCAGAAAACAGCATTAATACCAAAGATATTCAAGCAACTATAGATAATTTAGAAGAAGAATATAGAATACCTTTCCAGATGTTTGTTGATGGATTTAAGTACAAGGAAATTGCTGATAAAACAAATCTTCCTATAGGTACAGTAAAAAGTAGAATATTTTTTGCTCGTCGTCAATTAATGGAAAATTTAGAAAGTTTTAAATAATTTTAAAAAATTGCAACTTAGTTGGTTTGCCTTTAAACAAAAATTGAGGTAAAATAATTAAGCTGTTTTATAGGTGTTCAAATGAATTTGAATACTTATGAGACAGCTTTTTTTGTTTTTTGCATTTTAAATTTGTTTAAAATGTAAAAATTTTGTTATTTTACATTTTCAAAAATTCATACATGAGTAAATATTTTCTTTTTGTAATAAGCTTAATTTTGCCACTAACATTTTTGGGGCAGAAACATTTGAAAAATGCAAATGTTGCTTTAGACAAAGAGCAATATGCACAAGCAATTCAATTATATTTAACTCAAATTAAAAAATCTAAAAATAAACCACGCATCATTGCAGAATCATCATTTAAAATAGGATATTGTTACAAAAAACTTTCACAACCAGAAGAGTCTGCATTATATTTTAAAAAAGCTATAGATTTTGGATATTCTGACCCACTACAATTTTTATATTATGGAGAAGCTCTACAAATGTTGCAAAAATACGATTCTGCGTTAATTCAGTATGAGATTTTTAAAAATTTAGCTCCCGAACACAAATTAGCAAATAAAGGAGTGGAAAGTATAGACTTTACTTTTTCTTCAATTGAAAATCCAAGTCGCCATAAGGTAGAATTGTTTGCAATTTTAAATTCGGGTGAACATGATTATTGTCCTTTTTATGAAGTGAGAAATAAACATAAAATATATTTTACATCAGGACGCTATGCACCAACGCATGTTTCTATAAGTCCAGAATCTGGAGAATATTGTTCAAATTTGTTTTTTTCAGAACAAGATAAATTTGGGAAATGGTCTAAACCTGTTATCGTTCCAGGTTTGGTAAATACAATAGACGAAGAAGGAGCAGCTTGTCTAAATTACAAGTCAAATAATTTGTATTTTACAAGATGTCAATACGACAAAAAAAAGGATAAAGGGTGTAGAATCTTTGTGGCTAAGCGTGTTGGAAGCTATTGGGGGCAAATCAAAGAAGTGGAAATACTTGGAATACCCGAAAATATTTCAATAGGGCATCCTGCAATTAGTGATGATGAATTAACTTTATATTTTGTGGCAGACTCTTTACTAGGAGGTTTAGGAGGCAAAGACATATATAAAGTTGTTAGAGAAAGAAAAAATACACCTTTTGGTTACCCTCAAAATTTAGGACACTATATAAATACTGAAGCTGATGAAATTCACCCTTATGTTAGAAGTAATGGCGATTTGTATTTTTCGTCTGATGGACATCCAGGAATGGGAGGGTTTGACATCTTTAGAGCTAAGCATATTTCAGGAATTAAGTATGAAATTTCTAATTTAGGATTCCCAGTAAATTCTTCTAGAGATGATTTTGGCATAGTTTTTATAGGTATGAAAGAAGAGGGGTTTTTATCTTCTACAAGAACAGGAGGTTTAGGAAAATCAGATTTATATCATTTTTTACTTCCTTCTTTAGAATTTACGCTCTCTGGAACAATTTATGATAAAATTACAAAAGAAAAAATGGCAAATGTGGATATACAAATAATGAATGATGAATATATTTTGATGGATTCGCAGCAATCTGACGTTAACGGAAGCTATGAAATTGACTTATTGCCAGAAAATGATTATATAATTTATTATAAATTAAAAGGCTATCGTGTTGCTAAAGAGATAGTTAACACAAAAACATTAACAGAAGCAAAACATTTTTTAAGAGATGTGTATATAGAAAAATAAAGTTTATTATATTTGAACAGTTTTAAAATGAAAAAGCTAAGACTATGAAACATATTGTTTTTTTTATTGCAGTAATGGTTATACCAGTGTTATTAACAGCACAAAGTTCTTTGATTAACAAAGGAGATGAATACTATAACACATTCCAGTATGAAGTTGCAAAAGACTATTATTTAAAGGCTATTCCGAGTTTGAGAACTCAAGAGGATAAAGCCTCTGTTAATTACAAACTTGGTATTTGTTTTAAAAATTTAGGCGACTCTGATAAATCAGAATTGTATTTTCAAGTTGCTAAAAATAATTATGTAAAAGGAGTTATTAAACCAGACGTTTTGTTATTTTATGCAGATGCATTAAGGATGAATGGTAAATATGAAGATGCAATTGATGTTTACAAACAATATCTTCAGGTTTCGCCTCAAGACCATAGAGCTATTGCAGGTATGGAGTCTTGTTCTATTGTGCCCAAATGGATAAGTCGTCCAACAAGATATAAGGTTACTAACGTTTCTAATTTTAACTCGCAAAATTTTGACTTTTCGCCTGCCTGGGGAAGTAAAGATTATAGAACATTATATTTTACGACCTCTCGCGAAGGAACTATAGGAGAAAGAAGCAATTATAAAACAGGTCAAAAATTTACAGATATATTTGAAGTAACTCAAGATAGAAAAGGTTCATGGAGCGAACCAACACCTGTTGCAGGAGGAGTAAATTCAGAAGACGACGAAGGAGCTTGCACAGTATCAAACAAAGGTACAGAAATGTATTTTACTAGATGTAAAGCAGGAAAAAAAGTGGACGAGCCTTGTAAAATATATTATGCAAGTAAAAAAGGAAATGTATGGGGAGAAGCAATGCTAGTAAATATTCCAGGCTTCGAAAATTATGAAGTCGGACATCCAGCATTATCTAATGATGATAAATATTTGTACTTTTCGGGGGAAGCACCAACAGGATATGGAGGAATGGATATTTATAGATCTACAATAAAAGCTAATAATGCAGGACACCCTGTAAATTTAGGACCAATAATAAATAGCCTTGGAGATGAAGTGTTTCCAACTGTAAGAGCAGACGGAACTTTATATTTCGCATCAGACGGACATAAAGGAATGGGAGGTTATGATGTTTATAAAGTAATTAAAGATGAAAAAGGAAATATTACAGACATAGAAAATTTAAAATATCCAATAAACTCTTCGTTTGATGATTTTGGAATTATTTTTTATGGAAATGAAGAAACTGGATATTTGTCTTCAAATAGAAAAGGAGGTAAAGGAGGAGATGATATTTACTCTTTTGTTTTACCACCACTATCAATAACTTTGAACGGAGTAGTTAGAGATACTACAGATATGTTAAAAATAAGAACTCTAAAAGATGTGAAACTTAGCTTGTATAATGACGATGGGCTTGTAGCTGATTTCCTATCCGCAGAAAATGGAACTTTTAATTATAAATTAGAAGTAAATAAAAATTATGAAATTAAAGCAGATGGAGGTAAAGATTATTTTGCAACTTCAGCTAAATTTACAACAATGAAAATTGAATACGATACTGTGATAAATATAGTTCTAAATCTGGCTAAAATACCACGAGTAATTGTATTACCTAATATTTTATATGAATATGATAAAGCCACATTGTTACCAGAATCAACAGTTTCGTTAGATGGTTTGGTAAAAACTTTAGAAGATAATCCTCATATTGCTATTGAACTTAGAGCTCATACCGACTTTAGAGGAGCTGCCGATTATAATATGAACTTATCTTTGGAAAGAGCAAAATCTTGTGTTGACTATCTAATTTCAAAGGGAATAAAAACCGATCGTTTAACTGCAAAAGGTTTTGGAAAAAGTGAACCTAGAGAAATTACAAAAGAATTAGCAAAAGAATTTCCATACTTCAAAGAGGGAGATGTTTTGTCAGAAGAATACATTAATAGGCTTAAAGACAATAAACAAAAAGAAGATGCACATCAATTAAATAGAAGGACAGAATTTAGTGTTATTTCAACTGATTATGGAAAAGAAAAAGAGGAAGAAAAAGCTAAAGATGAAATTCCTAAAGGACAACCAGGTTCTTCAATTATAAAAGATACCGGTAATAAAGAATTCTAAACTTATAAAATTACATACAAGGAAAAAGGGCTGCTTCAAAATGAAAACAGCCCTTTTTTTGCATATGAACTAAACTAGTCTTATCAAAAAACTATTACTTTAAATTAAGCATATAGTTTTGTCAGAATTTCCCCCTTTGGTTAATAATAAGTTAATTGTTGTAAATTTAATTAAGAGGATAATTTGCTGTTGCCTGCTAAGAGGTAGCATTAAGGATTGAGAGTGTATTATTAACCTCAGGGTGGAAATATTTCAAAGAAATTCTGACAATTAAGTTTGTATTAATTATTAATCATTAAACTAATACAAAATTACAAAATATATTTATATAAAGGAAATTTTTTACTAATAAAATTGAAAAAAAATGTAATTTCGAAATTATAATTCAATTTAGTGGCTAATTATCAGTTGATTAGATAAAATTCTATAATAGTTTTTTTACAAGAATTAAAAAAATAGCTATTATTTTAATTTATATTCTATTTGGGTATTAGGGTCAGTGCTGGGTTTGAAAAAATCAATAGGATTATCAATATAATCTTCGGGTTTTCTAAATTTATCTTGATTTTCTTTAGCCCATTCTTCTTTTGCTTTCCATTCTTCCATTAATTCGTCCCAATTATCAGGCACTCCTTTTTCGTAATTTACAATTTCGCCTTTTGGATTTTTGGTGTAAACTTTCCATTCGCCCTCTTTTGCGCCATTAACAAACATTCCTTCTTCATCAATAGTTCCACCATTTGAATAAAACTTCCAATACCCTTCACGACTGCCGTTTTTATATGTACCTTCTTCTATTTTACCCCCAGATTGAAAATATTTTGTGTATTGACCATCAAGTTTGCCAGCTTTATAATTACAATTTAAAGCTAATTTTTCGGTATTTTCATAAAATATTAAAACATTACCTTCCGCTACTCCATGATTGTAATTTATAACAGCAGATTTTTTGCCGTCTTCAAAAAACATGTTCCAAGTAAGATGTTTATTATTATTACTATCAAAATAACCTTTCGCTGCATAATTTCCATTATCCCAAAATAACTCGGCTTTAGAACCACCTTTCTCATCATAATTTAAAACTGATTTAATTTTTCCATTTTGATAATAATAGGTAAAAACACCTGTAGGAAGATTATCAACAAAAAATCCTCTGTATCTTACTTGACCATTTGAATATTTTTTTTCCCATTTTCCTTGCTTGTTATTATTAATATCTACAAAATTAATTAAAGTGTCGTTTTTTTTAGTGTTCTGTGCAAAGGAAATAGAACCAAAAAATAAAACTATCAGACCTATAATAAATATCTTGTTCATCATAAATTGTTTTTTACTATAACTATAAATTTAATTAAAATATTGTCATTGTTTTTATTACAAAACTTATACCTTATTTAAAAGCAAATATAAACAAAGATTTTATTTTGTAAAAAATAATTTTATTGACAAAAAAGTTAAAGTTTTACAACTTGGAGTTTATGCAAAATTTCTAGTTTTATTTTGTGAAAAATATGTTGTAAATCTTGTTTTATTTTTGAATAAATTTTCTTAGATTTGCTACGAGTTTAAAAATAAATTAAAAAATAAATATTATATAAAATACATTAAAGATGAAAACCACTGCATTTACAAATTATCACATTGCAAAAGGAGCCAAAATGGTTGAATTTGCAGGGCATAATATGCCAATTGAATTTACAGGAATAAATGATGAGCACATTACTTGTCGTGAAAAACTTGGAGTTTTTGACGTGTCTCATATGGGAGAGTTTTGGGTGAAAGGACCGAAAGCTATAGATTTTTTACAAAAAGTTACATCTAACAATATTTTAGATTTAACAGATGGCAAAATTCAATATTCTTGCTTTCCTAATGATAAAGGCGGAATAGTTGATGATTTTTTAGTTTATCGTTTTAATGCAGAGTCTTATCTGTTAGTTGTAAATGCCGCAAATATCGATAAAGATTGGGCTTGGTGTACAGCAATAGCCAGTAAAATGGGAATGAAAATTGGCGAAGATCTAATAAATGCTTCTGACGAATATTGCCAGTTAGCAGTTCAAGGACCTTATGCTATAAAAGCTATGCAAAAACTTACAAGTGCAAATATTACAGATATGGAATATTATACTTTTAAAGAAATTCCTTTTGCAGGAATTGATAGTGTGATTTTTTCTATAACAGGATATACAGGAGCAGGAGGTTGCGAAATTTATGCCAAAAATAAAGATGCTGAAAAACTTTATAATGCTGTTTTTGAAGCAGGTGAAGAATTCGGAATTAAATCTATAGGTCTTGGTGCTAGAGATACCTTGCGTTTAGAAATGGGATTTTGCCTTTATGGAAATGATATAAACGAAATTACTTCACCAATAGAAGCAGGATTGGGTTGGATTACAAAATTTGTTGACGGCAAAGATTTTGTAAATAGAGAATATCACGAAAAACTTAAAGCCGAAGGTGCAAGCAAAATGTTAAAACCTTTCGAAATGATTGACAGAGGTATTCCACGCCAACATTATTTAGTATATGATGCAGAAGGAAATGAAATAGGTGAAGTTACATCAGGAACTATGTCACCAAGCATGAAAGTTGGAATAGGAATGGCTTATCTAAATAAAGGGTTTTGGAAAGTTGATACCGAAATTTTTATCGGAGTTAGAGATAAAAGATTAAAAGCTAAAGTGGTAAAAGCTCCTATTTTTAAAAATCAAATTCAAGTAGTAAAATAAAATTTCGAGACAAGCACATAGCTTGTCTCTTTTTATTATAAAATGAAAATCATCTGTATAGGACATAATTACAAAGATCATATCGAGGAAATGAATGCTGTGTTGCCCGAAAAACCTGTATTCTTCCTTAAACCAGATTCAAGTATTTTACAAACAGGAAAAGATTTTTATTTGCCAGATTTTTCAAACGATATTCAATACGAATTAGAAATAATCGTAAAAATTCATAGATTAGGAAAACATATTGATAAAAAATTTGCACATCGCTATTATAGTCATATAGGTGTTGGAATCGATGTTACCGCTCGCGATTTACAAAGAGATTGTAAAGAAAAAGGATTGCCTTGGGAAATTGCAAAAGCTTTTGATGGCTCGGCAATGCTCTCGGAATGGATACCAATAGAAGAAATTGAAGATGTAAATAATATAAACTTCAAACTCATGCGTAATGGCGAGCTAGTTCAATTGGGAAATACTAAAAATATGGTTTTTAATATTGATGAAATAATAGAATATGTTTCTAAATTTTTAACTCTTAAAATTGGAGATATAATCTTTACTGGAACACCAAAAGGAGTTGGTAAACTTGAAATTGGAGATGAATTAAAAGCCTTTATAGAAGAAAAAGAATTATTAAATATTAAAATTAAATAAAAATATTAAAAATGGATTTGTTACAAAAAATTAAAGAAAACGCACGTAAACACGAAATGCGAATTGTTCTACCAGAAGGAACAGAAATAAGAACTTTAAAAGCAGCTAATCAGATTATTGAAGAAAAATTAGCAAAAATAATTTTATTAGGTTCGCCTGAAGTTATAAATAAAACTGCTTCAGAAAACAATTTGACAAATATTAAAAATGCAATAATTATTGATCCAAAAAATCATGATAAAAAAGAAGCTTATACCGATTTATTAGTAGAACTTCGTAAATCAAAAGGTTTAACTAAAGAAGAAGCTTCAAAATTAGTTGAGAACCCATTATATTTAGCAACTTTAATGATAAAAGCAGGTGATGCTGATGGTGAAGTTGCTGGTGCAGATAATGCTACAGGTGATGTGCTTCGTCCTGCTTTTCAAGTTGTAAAAACTTTACCAGGCATTTCAGTTGTTTCTGGTGCTTTTATAATGATTTTAAATGACAAAAAATTTGGCGAAGATGGTTTAATGGTATTTGCAGACTGTGTAGTGCAACCAGATCCAACAGCACAAGAATTAGCCGAAATTGCTGTGGCAACCGGTAATACTGCAAGAACAATTGCTGGTTTTGAACCAAAAATTGCAATGTTAAGTTTTTCAACTTTAGGTTCGGGTAAACACGAAATGGTTGATAAAGTTGTTGAAGCAACAAGACTAGCAAAAGAAATGGCTCCAGATATGATGATTGAAGGTGAATTGCAAAGCGACGCTGCAATAGTACCAGAAGTTGGACAGAAAAAAGCACCAGGAAGTAAAATAGCAGGAAATGCAAACGTGCTTGTATTCCCAACTATGCAAGCTGGAAATATTGCATATAAATTAGTTCAAAGAATTGCTGGAGTAGAAGCAGTAGGACCTATTTTACAAGGAATGGCTGCTCCAATCAACGATTTGTCAAGAGGTTGTTCTGTTGACGATATAGTTAACTTAGTTGCTATTACAGCAAACCAAGCAGTGGGAATGAAAAAATAATTATATAAACTTAATCTAAAAAATAATAAAATGAATGTATTAGTTCTAAATTGCGGAAGTTCATCAATCAAATATCAACTTCTTGATATGGGTAAAGAACCAGTATTGAAAGCTAAAGGTCTTGTAGAAAGAATTGGTTTGCCAAGTGGTATGATCAAGCATAAAAATAATAAAGATCAAAAGTTTGAATTAGAAACTCCAGTTTCAGACCATACAGTAGGTATTAATCTAGTTTTAGATGCTTTGTTGAGCAAAGAACATGGAGTTATTTCATCTTTAGACGAAATTAATGCTGTAGGACATCGTGTAGCTCATGGTGGCGAATATTTTACAAAAAGTGTGAAATTAGATGAAGAAGCAATTAGTAAAATTGAAGCTTGTATAGATTTAGCACCATTACATAATCCTGCACACTTATTAGGAATTAGAGCTATTCAAAAAATATTACCAAAAGTTCCACAAACAGCAGTTTTTGATACTTCTTTTCATCAAACAATGCCAGCAAGTTCATATATGTATGCAGTACCATATAAAATGTATGAAAATTACAAAATAAGACGTTATGGTTTCCATGGAACAAGTCATAAATTTGTTGCTCAAAAAGCTTGTAATATATTGGGTTGGAATTTTAATGAAAAGAAAATCATAACTTGCCACTTGGGTAATGGAGCTTCAATTACTGCAATTAAAAATGGAAAATCAGTTGATACTTCAATGGGATTTACACCAGTAGAAGGGCTAATGATGGGCACTAGAACAGGAGACCTTGATTTAGGTGCATTATTGTTTATTATGGAAAAAGAAAAACTTAGCATTTCTCAAGCAAATTCATTTATAAATAAACAATGCGGAGTAAATGGAGTTTCTGAAATATCATCAGACATGAGAGATTTACAAGCAGAAAGTGAAGCAGGTAACGAAAGAGCAAAACTAACTTTAGATATGTATGCACATAGAGTTAAGAAATATATCGGAGCTTATGCTGCAATAATGAATGGAGTAGATCTAATAATTATGACAGGAGGAATTGGCGAAAATTCTGGACATATACGTGATCTTGTTTTTAGAGATATGGACTATTTAGGTATTAGTTTTGATTTTGATAAAAACAGTAAAATATTCGGTAAAGACGAAGTGTTAAGCAAAGAAGGTTCTAAAGTTAAAGTTATGAGTATAACTACAGACGAAGAATTAGTGATTGCTATGGATACTGTGGATTTAGTGTTAAAAAAATAATTAATCATAACAAAAAACAAACGAGTAATGAATATAACGAAATTAGATGATATTATTGAAGTTGTAAAGTCAAAATCTCGCAAAAGATTATCGGTAGCTTTTGCTAATGATGCTCACACTATAGAAGCCGTTAGTAATGCTATTGATTTAGGTATAGTAGAAGGAATTTTGGTGGGAGATACAAATCGTATAGAAGAAGTATGCAAACAGGAGAATATAGATGTAAAAAAGTTTAAAATAGTTCATGAAACAGACGAAACCAAAGCTGCAAATCTAGCTGTAAAGCTAATAAACGACAAAGAAGCAGACTTTTTAATGAAAGGTTTGGTTAGTACAGACAAATATATGAGGGCTATTTTGAATAAAGAAACTGGACTTTTACCCCCAAAGGCAACTTTGTCACATGTTGTGGTTATGGAGTTGGAAAGATATCCAAAACTTTTGGTTGTTAGTGATGTAGCAGTAATTCCTTATCCAGATTTGAATCAGAAAATTCAAATTGCAAACTATGTAATTAATGTTGCTCATGATTTAGGTATTGAACAACCAAGACTTGCTTTAATTGCAGCTACTGAACAAGTATCGGCTAGTATGCCATCTTGTGTTGATGCAGCAATAATTTCAAAAATGGCAGAGCGTGGACAAATAAAAGGAGCTTTAGTCGATGGACCTTTAGCTTTAGATGTAGCTATTGATAAAGAATGTGTTGAAATTAAAAAATTAAAATCTGTAGTTGCTGGACAAGCAGATTGTTTAGTTTTTCCAAATATAGAAGCAGCAAATGTTTTTTATAAAGGTTCAGTAAAATTAGCAGGTGCAAAATTAGCAGCAATGCTTGTTGGAGCAAAATGTCCTGCTGTTTTATCATCACGTGGCGATTCTGCCGAAATAAAAACTTATTCAATTGCTTTAGCAGCATTATCAGCAAAATAATATAAATTAAAATAGGTATAAAATTATGAAATATAAAATTTTAGCAATAAATCCAGGTTCTACTTCAACCAAAATTGCAATTTTTGAAAATGAAAAGAATATATTTTTAAAAAATATAAAACATTCAACAGACGAATTAAAAGGTTTTGCCAAGATTACTGATCAATATGAGTTTAGAAAAAATACTATTTTAAACGAACTTAAAGAAGCAGGACTTGACATAAATCAAATTCACTGTGTTATGGGTAGAGGTGGACTAAATAAGCCTATTCCTTCAGGTGTTTATAAAGTAAATGAAGAAATGAAAAACGACATGATAAATTCGCCTTTTGGAGAGCATGCAAGTAATTTAGGAGCCTTAATAGCAGATGATATTGCAAAAAACTTGGATAATGTTAATGCTTATATTGCAGATCCTGTTGTTGTTGACGAATTGGAAGAAATTGCTCGCATCACAGGACATCCAAATTTTAAAAGAATTTCGATTTTTCATGCTTTAAACCAAAAAGCAACTGCTAGAAGATATGCTCGTGAGACAAATCAAGTTTATGAAGAAATGAACTTAATTGTTGCACATCTTGGTGGAGGTATTTCAGTTGGTGCACACAGAAAAGGAAAAGTAATTGATGTTAACAATGCTTTGAATGGAGATGGACCTTTTTCGCCTGAGCGTTCAGGAACTTTGCCAACAGCACAATTAGTATCTGTGTGTTTTAGTGGAAAATATACAAAAGAAGAAATTGGTTTGATGATAAAAGGTAAAGGAGGTTTAGCAGCTTATTTGAACACAAACGATGCTTACGAAGTTGAAATGAGAGCAAAAGAAGGCGATAAAAAAGCTCAGTTTATATCAGATGCAATGGCTTATCAGATAGCTAAAGAAATAGGAGCATGTGCAGCAGTACTTAAAGGACAAGTAGATGCAATTCTTTTAACAGGAGGAATAGCACACAATAAACAGTTTTGTGCTTTTATCGATGAAATGACAAGTTTTATTGCACCTATGAAAGTTTATCCTGGTGAAGATGAAATGTTGGCTCTTGCAATGAACGGACTTATGGTTTTAAGAGGTGAGTTAGAACCAAAAGAATATAAATTTTAATGTTTAAATAAAATGAAAAAAATAATTAGTACAGAAAAAGCACCAAAAGCAATAGGACCATACAGCCAAGCTGTAGAAGTGAATGGAATGCTTTTTATTAGCGGACAAGTGCCAGTAAATCCTGAAACAGGAAAAATTCCAGAAGGGATTACAGCACAAACCGAACAAGTAATGAAAAATATTGGAGCTATCCTAAAAGAAGCAGGATACAGCTTTGAAAATGTAATTAAATCAACTTGCCTGCTTAGCGATATGGCAAACTTTAAAGCGATGAATGAGGTCTATGGAAAATATTATCCAAATAATCCTCCTGCAAGAGCTGCTTTTGCTGTAAAAGGATTGCCACTCGATGCTATGATAGAAATTGAAACTATTGCAGCGAAATCAGTTAAAAGTTAAAAAATCAGTTAAAAGTTAAAAGTTTGTAAAGTTAAAAGTTCATAAAGGAATGCCAAGCAAAAAACCGCTTGTAACTTTTAACTTTTACCTTTTAACTTAATTTTGGCAACACAATAACTCAGTTAAAAGTTTATAAAGTTGCAATTTTTCCAAGTCAATAAAATTGTATTGTATTTTAGAAAATACAAAATATAATTAAAATTGTATTCTTGAGAATACAACCACACTTGCTTGGATTAAAACTAATTTAATATGTTTTTTATTTTCAGGTTTGGAATTAAAAAAATATTATTATGTTTGAAGTTTTGTAAACACTATAAAATTTAACTATGATAAAGTTAAGTTATAAATTTTTATTTTTACTATTGTTTTTGCATTCCAATATTTTATTATCGCAAAAATATACAGCTAATGTCCCAGAAATTGAATATACAGAATTAGATGATTATTATTCTGTTGGGCAAGAAGTGCAATGTACAGCAAGAGTATATTCTTATGGTTTAGTTGATGATTTATGTGCTATTTATTATAAAGTTTTTAAAGATGATTTCACAACGCCTATTTCGAGTATAGAAGAATATGGACATGCAGAATTTGCAGTTAGAGGACAAGGAGAAAATTATGTTACTCAAACTATCAGTTCTGGTAGTGGGTATATAAGTGTAAAACCGATGTTTACAACCTACATAGCTTTTACTCTTGGCATTTTTGATAATTGGTGTGTTAATAGAAATCGTCCTATAGTTCTATCTATGAATTTTACCGAACCAGGACTATATAAATTTAAAGTCGAAATTCAAAAATGCTCAAATTCGGGTTCTAGTATTTTAACAAGTTTTCAGTCTAATGGTAACGAATATTGTAGTACTGCGGGGACTTCACATTCCGACAAAGCAGCTTCGTCTTGCACTAGTCCAGAAACTTTGTTTACTAGCGAAATAATAATTCCAGTTTGTAGTGAAAGTGAAATTACTTTTCTCGAAGGTGAAACTGAATATTGCTCAGGTGATGAACTTTTTTTAACTTATAGACTTGGTGATAATGATAATATGATAGATCAGTTATCGTTGCCAGACTGGATAAGTGTAACGTTTGATGAAATAGCAAAAACTGCAAGTCTTTCGGGTATAATTCCAGATTATGACGCAGAAAACCCAATAATAGAATTTGATGTAAAATCAATGAACTCATCTAATCCAGATATTTGTCCTAGTGCAGTAATTAATCAAAGTATTACAATTCTTCCTTCAGAAAGTTCAATCCAGAATGTTGCTATTTGCCAAGGTGGTTCTTATACTTTTTTCGATCAAGAATTTAGCGAGGCAGGAACTCATGAAGTAGCTGTTGAAAATTCTAATGGTTGTTATGATAAGCATTATTTAAACCTAACAGTAAATCCTATTTATAATAATTCAACACATATTCAACTTTGTGTTGGAAGTTCTTACGAATTTGCAGGCGCAACTTATACTGAAAACACAAACATTGCTCACACATTTGAAACTGTTTATGGTTGTGATAGTGTAGTGAATTTGAATTTGGAATTTGTTGAACAATTTGAAACAAACTTAAAAGATACTATTTGCGAAGGTGAATATTATTTATTTGGTGATGAAGAAATTTTTGAAACAGGTGAATATACACTTGAATTAAGTTCAGCACAGTCTTGCGATAGTATTGTAATTCTAAATCTGATTGTTAACCCTACAAATGAAATAATTTTAAACGAAACTATTAATGAAGGTGAAACATTTGTGTTTAATAATCAAGAATTAACAGAGACAGGTGAATATGTATCTCATTTAATTAATGAATTTGGTTGCGATAGCACTGTTACTCTAAATCTAACTGTTGTTACACAAGTTTTTACAAATGAAATTCTATATAATCAAATTTCTGTTTTTCCTAACCCAACAAATTCTATACTTTATATTAATATAGGTAATGTTGATGAAAATATTAAAGCTGATATTTTTATTAGCATAACAGATATTGCAGGTAAGGAAATAATAAATAAACAGAGATATGTAGGTAATTTAGATTTATCAACATTTAAGTCGGGAATTTATTTTGTGAATGTTTATTTAAAAAACTCTAAACTTACAACAAAATTAATAATGAAAAAATAAGTTGATTTTACTTCAATTTAAACTCCCATTTTGTTTCTTTGTTAGTATAATCATAAATATTATTGGTTTCTGTAAATTTTCTGCCACCTTTTTGAATTGAAATAGTTGTATCGTTTGCTAAGTTGTGTTTTTTAACATCTGTTGCAAATTCTAAATTAAACACCCAAGTAAATAAGCTGTTATCATCAAAATCTATTTTATTTTCATCTTCTATATTTTTATTTTCTTCTGTATGGATTTTTGGTCTAACATAAGTTATTGTTTTACATTTTTTCTCAAAGTAAGATGAGTATTCATTAGTTTTTGTATCCAAATTTGAATAACGAAGTGCTTGGTTCAATGTATTTATATCGGCAAAATCGTAAGAAAAATAAACTTCGCCTTCTTCTGCATTATTTACAATTTTTAAATTTTCAATTCCTAAAATATTTTCTAAACCAGACTTCACAAAATTTAAATATTCTTCAAAATCTATATTTGATAAATAATTTTCTTCATCAGTTTTTTCATCAACTTCTGCTTTTAGGTATTTAACATATTCTTTAAAATCTATAGAATATTTATACGAGCCTGAAAAATCTTTATTAAAGACAATATCTTGCTGAACTACACAGCTAAATAAAAATAAAGGAATAATTAATAATAGTGTTTTTTTTAATTTCATAATAATAAATTTGAATTTGTATAATAAAAAATATAATTTGATGTAAAAGTAAAAATTTTTTTGTGAAAAGAGAAAATAAAAACTTAAATTAGCAAAAAAATAAATCTTTATGGCAAGTTCACGTATTTTAACTTTAAATGAGGTAATTATTCAAAAACAATCGGCATTTCCTTATGCTAAAGGCGAACTTTCTAGATTGCTGATGCACATAGGTTTAGCAGCTAAGATTGTAAATAATAAAATCAACAAAGCTGGATTAGAAACAAGTATTATTGGCGAAGCCGACCATATCAATATTCAAGGCGAAGCTCAACAAAAACTTGATGTTTATGCTGATGAAGTTTTTACAAAAGCTTTGCAAGCTTCTGGTATCGTTTGTGGTATAGCTTCCGAAGAATGCGATGAAATAGTAGTGTTTGATGACGAAATGTCGAAAGAAGGAAACTATGTTATCTGTATGGATCCGCTAGATGGTAGCTCAAATATTGATGTCAACGTTTCTGTAGGTACAATTTTTTCGATTTATAGAAGGATTTCACCAGTTGGAGAAAAAGTTACTAAAGAAGATTTTTTACAGCCCGGAACAAAACAAGTAGCAGCAGGTTATATAATATATGGTTCATCAACTATGTTGGTTTATACTACAGGTTTAGGAACAACAGGTTTTACTTATGACCCTTCGATAGGTGAGTTTTGTATGTCGCATTATTTTATGGTAACACCAAAAAATGGAAAAATTTATTCTATAAACGAAGGTAATTATGTGAAATTTGAACCAGGTGTAAAAAAATATTTGAGATGGTGCCAAGAAAATGATAAAGAAACTGGTCGTCCTCTTACTTCGCGATATATAGGTTCTTTAGTTGCTGATTTTCATAGAAATTTGTTGAAAGGTGGCATATATTTATATCCAAAAACAGCTTCTGCACCAAATGGAAAACTTAGACTTATGTATGAATGTAATCCTATAGCTTTTCTTGCAGAACAAGCAGGAGGAAAGGCAACAGATGGTTATGGAAATAGAATTTTAGAAATTCAACCTACAAACATTCATCAACGAGTGCCATTTTTTGTAGGCTCAAAAGAAATGGTTGAAAAAGCTGAAGAATTTATGAGAGAATTCAAAGATGAAGAGTAAAAAAATATTTATAATATATTTATTTATTATAATTCCTGTATTTAGTTTTTCTCAAAAAATTGATCCTGTTTTAATTACCACTTTAGATGAAGTAGTATCCGAAACATCAGGATTAATTATTTATAATAACAAAGTTTGGACACATAACGACTCTGGTGGTGATCCTAAATTGTATAGAATTGACTCTATTAACGGCTCTGTTTTAGAAGAAAAGTTAATTTTAAATGCCACAAATATAGACTGGGAAGATATTTGCCATGATGGAGAATATTTATATATAGGTGATTTTGGCAATAATAGTAGTGGAACTAGAGAAGATTTAAAAATTTATAGAATTTTACTTGCAGATTTGGATAATGAACAACTTGATTCAGTAGCATCGGATATTATTTATTTTACTTATGATCCAAGTATATATCCAGAAGCTATAGATAAGTCTAATGATACCGATTTCGACTGTGAAGCTTTTATTGCCAAAGATGATAGCTTATACCTTTTTTCAAAAAATTGGGTAAATAAAAAATGTTACTTGTATTCTTTACCAAAAGTTCCGGGTCATTATATGGCTCAACGTTTAGATACATTGGATACACAAGGTTTAGTGTGCGGAGCTGATTACAATCCAGAAACAAATACAATAGCATTAATTGGCTATGTGTATGGCATTCCGGCACCGTCATTTTTAGTCGTTTTATCCGATTTTGATAATAATGATTTTTTTGGTGGAAATAATCTAAGATATGAGTTGAGCTTGAACGGTTATCAGACAGAAGCAATAATTTTTCGAGACAATGACAGGCTTTGGTTTTCAAATGAAAATTTTTTAGGACACGTGCAATCTCTTTATGAAATTAAACTTTCAACATTAGGATTAAAAGAAGAAAATTTACATTCAGTTTGTGAGATATATCCTAATCCCACCAATGATAAAATAAGTATAATGGTAAATTTGCCTGGAAAAATTAAATATTCTATATCAGATGCAAAAGGAAACTGCATGATAAAAACTTCTAAAAAGCAATTTGTAAATCAAGTTTTAGATATTGATGTGTCTTTGTTGCCAGCAGGAATTTATTTTATTGAACTATTAGGTCAGAATTATAAAATACAATCAAAATTTATTAAACTTTAATTCTTTTAAGATATTTTTAAGAAAAGTAAGGTTATTTTATATTTTTTTTTCGCAACTTTGTTAACTAAAGAATTATTAAATATTAAAATTATTTTTATGAAAAAACTTATCTTTTTATTTATTAGCGTTTGGTTCTCACTTGTAGCATTTACAACTCCAGACGAAGGTATGTGGCTATTAAATAAAATAGCTCAATTAAATTATGCTGATATGCAAAAACTTGGTTGCAAGTTAACTGCTGAAGAAATTTACAGCATAAATAATTCAAGTTTGAAAGATGCTATTTTTCAATTGCAAAACTCTCAAGGAATGGGATTTTGTACAGGTGAAATAGTTAGTGCTAAAGGCTTATTATTTACAAACCACCACTGCGGTTATGAAGCAATTACAAAGCTAAGCTCTCCAGAACATAATTATCTTGATGATGGTTTTTGGGCAAAATCTTATGATGAAGAGCTTTCGGCTAGTGATATGAGAGTGAGCAGAGTTGTAAGAATTGAAGACGTTACTGCTCGAGTATTAAATGGAGTTACAGACGAAACTTCTGAGGGAGAAAGAGAAAAAATGGTAAGTAAAGCAATGAAAGAAATTGCTGAAGAAGCCAAAAAAGACACTCACTACGAAGCTTCTGTTTCCGAGATGTATCAAGGTGGCGAATATTATCTTTTTGTTTACGAAGTGTTTGGTGATGTACGACTTGTAGGAACACCTCCTCAATCAATAGGAAAATTTGGTGGAGATACCGACAACTGGATGTGGCCCCGTCATACAGGCGATTTTTCAGTTTTTAGAGTTTATATGTCTCCAGATGGAAAACCAACAAAAGGATATAACAAAGATAATGTACCATATGAGCCACTTCATTATCTTCCAGTATCTATAGCAGGAGTGGAAGAGGGAGATTTTGCAATGATTGTCGGCTATCCAGGACAAACAGAAAGATATCTTAGCTCTTATGGAATGATTTATAAAAGAGATTTCTTTAATCCAGCAGTTGTTACTATTCTAGAAACACAATTAAAAACTTTAAAAGTTGACATGGATGCAGATATTAATGTTAGATTAGCAAAATCTGACTCTTATGCATCAAGTGCAAATGGACATAAATTGTTCAAGGGAGAAGCCCTAACACTTAAAACTACAGATGCTATTCAACAAAAAGAACAATTAGAAAAAGATTTCCAAAAATGGGTAGAAAGCGACGAAGCTAGAAATGCAAAATATGGAAAAGTGTTGAGTAGTTTAAAACAAGGTTACGAAGCTTTCGGACCAGCAACTCTTGATATGATTTACTTGTCATTAGGTCTTTTACAAAGTGGCGATAATGTTATGAATGCTCAAGCATTTATGAATCTTGCTAATCTTTTAAAAGATGCAAAAAATAATCAAACTGCCATAGATGCTACTGTTGAAAACTTAAAACAAATGAGTGAAGGAATGTTTGACAAATATTTCCCAAACACAGATAGAAAAGTTTTTGAAGCTTCTCTAAAATTGTATATTGCCGATATACCAGCAGAAAGACGTAATTCTGTGTTTAATAATTATATTTTTAAGAATTTTAAAGCAAAAACTGAAGAAGAGTCAATAGAAAAATTTGCTCAAGCAGTTTATACTAAATCTATTTTTACAGATAAAGCAAGAATGGACGCTTTTTTAGCAAAACCAAGTTATAAAGCTTTAAATTCAGATCCTATTTATAGTTTTGTTAGTAATATTTTTACAGATGTATTTGCAATACAAATGGCATATGTAGGTGCAATGAATGATATAGGTGTTAACGAAAGATTATTTATTGAAGGTTTAAGAGAATTTCAAGCTAATCGAACTTTTTATCCTGATGCAAACTCAACTTTACGTTTAACATATGGCACAGTTAATTCTTACAAACCTCGTGATGGTGTTGATTATCACTATGTTACTTATTCAAAAGGAATTTTAGAAAAAGAAGATCCTACTGATGATGAATTTATTGTTCCTGCTGAGCTTAAAGAAAAAATTCTTAAAAAAGATTTTGGTAGATATGCTGACAAAACTGGAGACTTACCAATTTGCTTTTTGAGCAATAATGATATTACAGGTGGAAACTCAGGCTCGCCAGTAATTAACGGAAAAGGTGAGTTAATCGGCTTAGCTTTTGACGGAAACTGGGAGTGGTTGTGTAGTAATCTGTTATTTAGCACAGAACTACAACAAACAATTAATGTTGATGCTAGATATGTGGTTTGGGTAATCGACAAACTATATGATTGTAAGCATATTATGAGTGAACTTGATATTAGAACAACTAAGTAAATTATAACGGTGTATTATAAGTGTCCAACTGTCATACTCAGTTAAAAGTTAAAAGTCCTTGCATTTGAACACTTCTAATACACCTTGATTTTTCTTTGTTATTTGGAAAATTATTTTGAGAAAAGAAAGGTGTCTCATTGGTTAAAAGTAAGAGCTTATGAGACACCGTCTTTTTTTTATTGTTGGCTGATAAAATAAAGTGATACTAATTCAAGTTATAATAGTGATATTGAAAAAAGTATTTGCATAAAAATATGATAAATTTAAAAAAAACGATTTTTATATTATTCATAGCCTTGAGTTTTGGGCTTAGAGCTGGCAATGTGCATATATTTGGTGAGGCTAAAGAATATGCTTCAAATACGATAATCTTTTATAAATATTCGGATAGAATAACTTTTATAAAAAAGCAATTGTTTGAGTTAGAAATCGATAAAGATGGTAAGTTTGATGTTAATTTTGAAGTTGACGATATAACATATGTGTTTGCAGAATTTGGAATTTATCATGCATATTTTTATGCAGAGCCTGATGCAAGCTATGAATTGATATTGCCACCATTTCAAGAAAAATCTCTATCAGATATTTTTAATCCATTTTTTAGTAGTGAAACAATTCAAATCGGGATTAAAAATATGCAACCAACAGATTTGAATTATTTAATTTTAGATTTTGATTATTACTATTTTCGTTATTTAGATTTAAAATATATTGAATTATATGTAAATGGCTTGCAAACAGATGTTGATACTTTTATTACAGAGATAAATTCAAAGTTTAATAATTACGATAATCAATATTTTCAAGATTATAAAAAATATAGAATTGCTGCTCTAAAAAATATAGCAACTCAAAAACAGTATGAAGACCAAATAGTTTATAGCTATTACACTAAAGCTCCTGTGCTTTACGACAATCCTGCTTACATGGATTTGTTTAATAATATTTATGCTAAATATTTTGATTTGTTATTAGTTGCACCTCACGGCGATTTTCTTTACGCAATAATTACTTATGGGCATAGTATCAGTCGTTTGAAGAAGTTTTTAAGCAGGAATTTATCTCTCAGAAACAATCAATTTCAAGAATTGGTAATTTTAAAAGGACTTAATGATGCTTTTGGTGGGGGTAATTTTCAATGGTTGCCACTTTTATTGACTTTAGACTCTGTACATCTTTCTACACAATATCCTTTTCATCAAGATGTGGCTCAAAATATTGCTGACAATGTTTTAAGCATGGCAAAAGGAACAATAGCTCCTCCATTTGAACTGCCTGATACAGCAGGAGAAATGCATAGCTTAAAAGAATTTAAAAATAAATACACTTATATTCAATTTGCAAATACCAAAACTTATTCTTGTCAGTTGGAATTTGCTATGATGGGAAATCTTCACAAACGATATAAAGAAGTATGTAATTTTGTAACTATTCTTACAGACAGCGATATTGAAAGTGCCAAAGCATATATTAATAAAAACGAATTTGGCTGGACTTTTTTATTTACGGAAATAAACTCACAAACAATATCTACTTATAAAATTGATACATACCCAACTTATTTTTTAGTTGATACACGTGGAAGTTTATTAATGTCTCCGGCACCTTCACCATCAGAAAATTTCGAGAAATATTTCTTCAAATATGTTGAAGATAAATTACCTAAAAAATAATTTTTTAATGTGCTTCTAACCAATTGTCGGCAACTCCAATTTCTACAATTAGTGGGACTTTGAGTGTTACAACATTTTGCATTTCGTCCTTAACAATTTGTTTTACTTGCTCTAATTCGGGTTTGTAAACATCAAAATTTAGTTCGTCGTGGACTTGCAATATCATTTTTGATTTTAAATTGTTTTCTTCAAATTTTTTGCAAATGTTTACCATAGCCAATTTTATAATATCTGCTGCTGAGCCTTGTATTGGTGCATTTATAGCATTTCTTTCAGCATAAGATCTGACTATTGCATTGTTGCTATTTATATCGGCTAACTTTCTGCGTCTTCCGAAAATTGTTTCTACATATTGATTTTCACGTGCTTTTGCTATGCTTGCTTCCATATAAGCTTTTACGCCAGGGAAAGTTTCAAAATAATTGTCAATTAAAGTTTTAGCATCAGTACGTGAAATATTTAAGCGTTGTGCTAAACCAAAGGCTGAAATTCCATAAATAATTCCAAAGTTTGCAGTTTTTGCTTGATTTCTCATTTCGCGTGTAACATTTTCAGCATCAACTTTAAATATTTGAGCAGCTGTGGCAGAGTGAATATCTGTACTAAATTTATTAAAAGCGTCTAACATATTTTTGTCTTCGCTTACATGAGCCATAATTCTTAACTCAATTTGAGAATAGTCAGCAGATAAAAATACATGCTCAGAATCAGAAGCAACAAAAGCTTTACGTAGTTCTCTACCTCTTTCGTCTCGAATAGGAATGTTTTGTAAATTTGGATTATTAGAACTTAAACGACCTGTGCTTGTAACTGTTTGATTGAAACTTGTGTGAATTTTGTTTGTTTTTGGATTTACTAATTGTGGTAAAACATCTACATAAGTATTTATTAATTTATTAATACTTCTAAATTCCAAAATTTCATTGATGATAGGATGAAGGTCTTTAAGTTTTAAAAGTTCTTCTTCGCCAGTGCTATATTGTTTGGTTTTTGTTTTTTTAGGATTTGAAATAATTTTTAATTTTTCAAAAAGAATAATTCCTAACTGCTTTGGAGAAGCTATGTTAAATGTCTCTCCAGCAAGTTCATAAATTTTTTCTTCTATTTGTAAAAGTTCTTTTCTTAAAATTTGCGACTGCTCTTTTACTATTTCTACATCTAAACTAACTCCAGTTTTTTCCATATTGGCAAGAACTTTTACTAATGGCATTTCAACCTCAAAAAATAAAGGTTCTAAATTATTTTCTTTTAAAATAGGAGTGAATATGTTTTTAAGTTTTAAAGTAATATCAGCATCTTCGCAAGCATAAAAACTGAGTAATTTAGTGTCAACATCTCTGATATGTTTTTCATTTTTTCCTTTGCCAACCAAATCTTCATACGAAATCATTGTATAATTCAAATAAGTAGCCGCAAGAAAATCTATTCCATGTTTTTGTTCTGGTTCGATTAAGTAATGAGCAATCATTGTATCAAACAATTGTGCTTTTACATTAATTCCATATTTATCTAAAATTGCTAAATCAAATTTTAAATTCTGTCCAATGATTACTTTTTCTTTATTTTGAAAAATTGGATTAAACATTTCTAAAATCTCTTTAGCAGTATCAAAACCTTGAGGAAGAATAATAAAATAAGCTTGATTTTCGACAACTGATAAAGAAATTCCAACAATTTCGGCTTGCATTATATCAAGACTTGTAGTTTCTGTATCTAAACAAATTTCTTTGTGTTCGTTTAGTTTTGGGATTAAATCTTCAATTTCGTAAAGAGTTTCTATAAGTTTATAATCAACATCTCTATTATTTGTTGTAATGTCAGGTATTTCAGCTTGGACATTTTCAGAATTTGGAATTGAAGAAAATAAATCTAATTGCAGATTGCCTTGGCTTGGAGCAGTTTTTTGTTTTACTTGACTAATATTTTCGCCAATAACTCTGTTTTTTAAAGTTCTAAATTCTAATTCATCAAAAATTTGGTTGAGTTTTACAAAGTCAGGCTCTTCTAATTTTAGCTCTTCCATATTTGTTTCTACAGGCACTTTTGTGTCAATAGTAACCAAATGTCGAGACAGATATAATTGTTCTTTGTTTTTTTCTAAGCTTTCTTTTTGTTTGCCAACTAATTTGTGAATATTTGCATAAATACTGTCGATATTTCCAAATTTATCAATTAATTTACTGGCAGTTATTTCGCCAATTCCTGGAACGCCGGGAATATTATCAGATGTATCTCCCCACAATGCTAAAATATCTATTACTTGTTCGGGATCGCTAACTCCATATTGTTGATTAAGTTCTGTTAGACCAATAACTTCCGCAGCTTTTCCACCGCGTGCAGGCTTAAACATAAAGATGTTTTCATCAATTAATTGAGCATAATCTTTATCGGGAGTCATCATAAAAACATCGTTTTCGGCATTTCCAAATTTTTTGGCAAGTGTTCCAATAACATCATCGGCTTCGTAACCACTTACTTGAATAACAGGAATTTTGTATGCTTCTAGAATTTGCTTAATGTATGGAACAGAAAGTTTAATGTCTTCGGGTGTTGCTTCTCTGTTAGCTTTGTATTCAGGAAAAATTTCATGTCTAAAATTTGGTCCAGAAGGGTCGAAAACAACTGCGATATGACTTGGTTTTTCTTTGTTTAAAACTTCTTCTAAAGTATTCACAAATCCAAAAATTGCAGATGTGTTTAAGCCTTTTGAATTAATACGTGGATTTTTTATAAAAGCATAATACGACCTGAAAATCAGTGCGTAAGCATCTAAGAGAAATATTTTGTTTTTCATTCGTTAAAGTTTTGTCCAAAGTTAAGAGAAAAAAGCTAAATATTGAAATTTGTTGTAAAATTTAATAGTCCTTTGTGTTGGTTTTGTCATGATTTTTGCAACAAGTTGGCAAAAATCCCGCCAAAACCCAAACTACATTTCCAAATACAAATCAATAAGTCCTTCGGGTGCAGAGATTTGTATTTCTTTTTTCTCGTCATTAATTTCGAGAATAATATCTTCCGCGTAAGGGATAATTATAATTTTTTCTTTAAAATTTATTTCTATCACAGGATTTCCAGGAATATTGTTAAGCATGCACACTTGACCGATGAATCCAAATTTTTTATCATAAACACTATAGCCTTCAATGTCTTTCTCGTTATCTTCATCTTCGTCAAAATCGTCAAACAAGGATTTTAAAGTCATAATTTCTGTTCCGACAAATTTTTCTGCTTTTTCTAAAGATTCTATATGCCGTAATTTAACGACAACATTTTTACCTTGGCTTTTACTGTGTTCTATAAAAAAAGGAACCGGCATTCCATCAATAATCAGGAAAACCGGTAAATCTTCTGTGAAAATACTTTTATCGAAATCTTGGCTGATGTTTAATAAAACTTTGCCGTCAACTCCGTGTGTTCTTTGGATTTCTGCAATTTTTATTAATTCTTCCTTACCAAAAAACATAATTACTCCTGAGTATTCTCAGTTGTTTCTTCAGCTTTTTCTTCTTCAGCTTTTTCTTCAACTTTAGCTTCTACTTTTTCTTCAGCTTTAGCTTCTGGTGCTTCTGCTTTTGCTTCTTCAGTTGCTTCTTCTGCTTTTTCAGCTTCTTGAGCTGATTTAGCTGCTTCTGCTTCAGCTGCGAATTTCTTAGCAAGTTCTTGAGCTTTTTGTTCTTTAACTTTACGTTCAGCTTCTAATCTTGCTTTATCAGCTTCGCGTTGTGCTAATTCTAAGTTAGAAACTTTAGAAGAAATTTTAGCTTCTTTTTCTGCTAACCAAGCTTTGAAACGTTTTTCAGCTTCTTCTTCGTTAAAAGCTCCTTTTTTAACACCTTCTAACAAGTGTTTTTTCATTAGAACTCCTTTGTAAGATAAAATTCTTCTTACTGTGTCGCTTGGTTGTGCTCCATTCATTAACCAAGTTAATGCTCTATCGAAATCTAATTCGATTTTAGCAGGGTTACTTACAGGACTGTAAGAACCAATTCTTTCAATAAATTTACCATCACGTGGTGCGCGGCTGTCGGCTGCAACAATGTAATAATAAGGTTGTCTTTTGCGTCCGTGTCTTGCCAATCTTAATTTTACTGCCATAAGATAATTAATTAAATTATTAATAAATATCGGTTTCTCGAACCGAGGTGCAAAGATAAGCTATTATTTTTAATTATTGAATTATTTTTTTTATTTTTGACTTTCAACTTAATTTTAAACTTGTTTTTAAAAGTTTTATCGTAATTGCAATGGTTTAAAAGGGTTAAAACTGAAAAATAATTTTAATGTTTTATAAAAAAATAATAAAAATAGCAATTTTTCTGACGATTTTAGCTGGAACAACATCGTGTTATCGCGAAGAAATTGTATTAATTCCCGAAACAGATGACAATTTACAATTAGAATCGCTTTTATATTTTAACTCAAAACCTTGCTTTTTTGACGAAGCAACAAATACTTTAACTTATAGTATAGTTGAAACAGAACTTCAAAATTTTAATCCAAAACTTAGTTTTAGTCCATTAGTAAAAGTGTATTATAAAGGAAAATTATTAAAAAATTCAGAGTATTTGCAGTCTGATTCTGAGAATTTTGAATATAAAAAAGCATATAGTTTTTATTTTGTTACAAAAAATGATTCTGTTGAAATACAATTAAGGTTTACACCTTTGCCGATAGTCAGGCTTTCAAAGACTTTGACAATTTTTGATGAACCTAAAATTCCAGCTTATTTTCAAATTGTATATCCCGAAAGTTTTAAATCAGATTATTCTTGTTATATAGGTGTGGAAATTAGAGGTGCAACTTCTCAAATTTATCCTAAAAAAAGTTTAGGCTTCAACACTCTTGCTAATCAAGATATTAAGTCTTACCAAATGACTACCCTTGTTGGGAATAGAGAAAATTGGAAATGGATTTTAGATGCTGCTTATATGGATAATTTAAGAGTTAGAAATTCTGTGTCGTTTTACGTTTGGGCAAAAATTAGTAATTCTCCAAATCATTTTTCAATAAATACTACACCTGTTGAATTGTTTATAAACAATGAGCATCAAGGTTTATATTTCTTAGGTGAAAATTTTAGTAACGAAATTTTAAATTTAAAAGCAAATTCTGAAGTTCTTTACAAGGCTTATGATTGGAGCGAAGGTGCAACAAGATTTGAATTTGCTAATGATAATATTTCAAAAAATGAGTTTTGGGACGGCTGGGAACAAAAACATCCTGACCCAAAATTTTATCTAAATTGGAATCCATTAAAAGATTTACGTAACTTTATTGTAAATTCAAGTGATGAGAACTTTCGAGACTCAATATCTTATTATATTGATATTGATAATTTTATTGATTATTACTTGTTTATGAACTTATTGTTTGCTCTTGATAATGCTGGTAAAAATACTTTTTTAATAAAATCTGCTCAGACAGGAAAATTTGTGATTATTCCTTGGGATTTAGATGCAACTTGGGGATTATTTTGGGACGGAACTTATACAGAACCAACATTCATAACTACTAATTATCTGTATGATAGACTTTTTGAATTAAATCCAAATGATTTTAAAACTAAATTAAAAAATAGATGGTTTGCCTTGCGTCAGAATGTTTTTTCGCAAGAAGAAATTTTACTAGAATTTGAAAAACCTTTGAGCTTGATATTAAAATCTGGAATTATTGAAAAAGAAAATTTAATTTGGAAATTAAATATTAATACAGAAGCAGAATATAATTATATCAAAACTTGGATATCAGCACGGCTTAATTATTTAGATAATTATTTTTCAAATTTAAGTTGACTCTATAATAGTTCACTAAATGCGAATGGATTATACTACACTTTTTTTAAAAAGAGAAGAAATTGTCCTGAAAACTCTTGAAAACAAAGTAAGGCGGAAATAAATTTTATTATTAAAGATGAAAAGATTTGTTTTTTTATTAACTATTGCTATAATTACGATTACGCATGTGAAAGCTCAAAACTATAAAGTTGGGGTTTCATTAGAAAATATTGTTAGTGATTTTAACTGGAACAAACCTTTAGAAGATTTTATGGTAACTATACAACCATTTTCATTAGAAACTAAAATGCCAATAAAACTTGGTGTTTGTGTTCAAAGAAATTTTAAAGTAATTTCGCCATCTGTTCATGTCAATGTAATTTACAGAAATATTAAATATGCGAAACACTATACCTCTATTACAAATTTTAATCATTATTCGCTAAATGTTCCGATAAACTTAAATTATCGTAAACGCGTAAGCGATGAGTCAACTTTTGTTGCTAATATTGGTGGTGGAATAAATTATATATTAACTTCAAATGATAAAACAAACTCTGGGATGTATAATGATGGAGATTTACTTTATTCATTGCAGATTTTAAAACCTGATAAACCTTCTGCATTTGTAAATTGCGGTGTTGGTTGGGAACTTGCCTTTGAGAATGTGGGTGCTTTTCAGTTTAAAGTAGAATACACTTATGAACTTTCTAAGCAAGCGCAATATCAGTATGTTGAGAGACAATTTACAACATTGTCAAATAATCATAGAATTAATTATTTGACTTATGGTTTAACTTATTTTTTGCCAATTAAGTGATTAACATTGAGTTTAATAGAACGCGAAATTTTAAAGGAGGGTAATTCCTCCTTTTTTTATTCGTTATTTTCAACTTTTTAAAATATTTTCTAAAAGCAGTATGAATATTTATTATTTTTGAAAATATTTTATGAAAAATAAACTTTGCATATTCAATCCAGAACACGATTTAGCATTAGCTTGTGATGATGAAAATTTTAATCCACCACAATCCGCTAAAAAATTTGCTCAAGATTTATCTGTTTTCCCAATTTGGTTTAGCAATGATAAGTGTTTTGTTTTTGATTATTCAAGTTCTGAAAATTGGTTAAATGAATTAAAATTAAAATTCCCACAATTAGTAAATGCAAATATTATAAGTTCAAATTCAGATTTTTCAGAAATTCAAAAACTTGAAGTTTGGGGCTGGGATAAAACAATTTATAAACAATTGCAAGGTTTAAAAGTAGATAAATCTTTATTCCCAAATTCTGAAAAACTTGAAAAAATACGAGAGCTTTCTCACAGAAATTTAGCAATAAAAGCACATAATTTTATATCTCAAAATATTAATTCTGATAAAGTCTTAAATGTTTCAGCTTCAGAGTGTTGCGAGCTTTTAGGCGTTCAAAATTTTGTGAGCGAAAATCTTAAAGTTGTTGTGAAAGCGCCGTGGTCGGGTAGTGGTAAGGGTTTGCAATTGGTGAAAAATAAATTGAGCGATAGTCATTTAGGTTGGATAAGCAATATTTTAGAAAAACAAAAAAGCGTAATACTCGAAAAGCAATATTCTGTGGTTCAGAACTTTGCTATGGAATTTTTATGTGCCGAAAATAAAGCTGAGTTTTGTGGATATTCATTATTTGAAACAGATAGAGGCAGATTTCAATATTGTGAATTAATGAGTGATAGGGAAATTTTACACAAGCTTTGCAGTCTCGGCGTTTTAGAAGAAAGTTTTTTAGAAATTCAAAAATTACTTATAAAATTTATTCAAAAAGAAATTTCTCCGCATTATTCTGGAATTTTGGGTGTAGATATGTTTTTGTATTCCGACAATTCTGAAATATTAATTCATCCTTGTGTAGAAATAAATTTACGACTGACTATGGGTTATGTTGCAAGAATTTTGTTCGATAAATTCATAAACAATACCAAAAAAGGCAAAATGTTTGTTGAACACAATGCACAAAAAGGCTTTTTTTATGAAGATAATTTAACAAGAAAGCAAAAAAATCCTTTAATTATTGAAAATAATAAAATCCTAAGTGGCTATTTATCACTAAATAATGTTTTGCCTGAAACTTCTTACAGAATTTATATTGAGGTTTCATAACTTGTTAATTAAAAATTGAAAAACATCTTGAAATCTTGTGTTAAAAAAATTAGTTTTGGCAGATTAAATTAAAAAACGATGGAAAAAAAAATCAATTCTGCTCTTATTTCGGTTTATCACAAAGATGGTTTAGAGATTATTGTTAGAACTCTTGAAAAACACAATGTTAAAATTTATTCTACAGGTGGAACTTGGGAGTTTATAAATAATTTAGGTATAGATGCAATAAAAGTTGAAGATATTACAGGTTATCCTTCGATTTTTGACGGTAGAGTAAAAACCTTGCACCCAAAAGTTTTTGGTGGAATTTTATTTATTCGCGATAATGAAACTCATCAAAATGAAGTGGAAACTTATGAAATTCCTAGTTTTGATTTGGTAATAGTTGATTTGTATCCATTTGAAGAAACGGTGAAAAATAGTACAGACGAAGCCGAAATAATTGAAAAAATTGATATTGGTGGCATATCTTTAATTAGAGCAGCTGCCAAAAATTTTAATGATGTTTTAGTTGTTTCAAATCGTTCTCAATACCAAGAACTGTATAGCCTTTTAGAGGAAAATGCTTGTTATACAAGTTTAGAAAATCGTAAAAAATTTGCATTAGAATCTTTTGGAATTAGTTCAGCTTACGATACAGCAATTTTCAATTGGTTTGATAATAATAGTTATTCAGAATTTAAAGTTTCTGAAAAATCAAGCACAATTTTAAGATATGGCGAAAATCCACATCAAAAAGCAAAATATTTTGGGGATTTATCAGCTATGTTCGAGCAATTGCATGGAAAAGAAATTTCGTACAATAATATTTTAGATATTGATGCAGCAGTAAATTTAATTTCAGAATTTGAAGAAACAACATGTGCTATATTAAAACATAATAATGCTTGTGGAATTGCTTCTCGACCAACGCTTAGCGACGCTTGGGACGCTGCTTTAGAAGCCGACCCTGTTTCTGCTTTCGGTGGAATTATTATTACAAATCAAATAGTTGACCAATTAACAGCAGAAAAAATTAATAAAATATTTTTCGAAATTATTATCGCACCTGACTATACAAAAACTGCTTTAGAAATTTTAAAACAAAAGAAAAATAGAATAATTTTAATTCAAAAATACAGAGAATTAAAAGAAAAAACTTATAGGTCTGTTTTAAATGGTGTGTTAGTGCAAGATAGAGATGCTAAAATTGAAACCGAAGATGATTTCAACTTTATTACAAATTTACGTCCTAACGAAGCTCAAATTGCAGATTTGCTTTTTGCGAATAAAGTTGTGAAAAATACAAAATCTAATGCAATAGTTCTTGTGAAAAATCAGCAATTATTAGCAAGCGGCACAGGGCAAACTTCGAGAGTTGATGCTCTAAAGCAAGCAATTACAAAAGCAAGAAGTTTCGATTTCGACCTACAGGGAGCAGTTATGGCTTCAGATGCGTTTTTCCCTTTTAGCGATTCTGTAGAAATTGCTCATGAAGCAGGAATAAATTCAGTTATTCAACCCGGTGGTTCTATTAGAGACGATGAAACTATTGAGTTCTGCAATAAAAATAATATTGCTATGGTGTTTACAGGAATTCGCCATTTTAAGCACTAATAACAATTGTGAAAATTGCATTTTGTTAATAAATATTTGTAAGAATATTTGTTTTGTATAAATATATTTAATACTTTTGCACCATAGAAATCCCACGAAAACGTGGGGTTTCTTTTATTTTATAGAGTTTTAATTAATAAAAAATAATCAAATAATAATATGTCTGAAGAGATTTCTTATTTAACCGAAGAAGGGTTAAACAAATTAAAAGACGAGTTAGACCGATTAGTGAATGTTGAAAGAGGGAACATTTCAAGACAAATTGCCGAAGCACGCGATAAAGGCGATTTATCTGAAAATGCAGAATATGACGCAGCTAAAGAAGCCCAAGGTTTATTAGAGATGAAAATTAGTAAACTTCAGGAAATTGTTAGAAATGCGAGAGTTTTAGACCCAAGTCAAATTAGCACAGATGCTGTGCAAATACTAAATAAAGTTAAACTGAAAAATGTTAAAACTGGCTCAACTATGGAATATACTATAGTTGCCGAAACAGAAGCTAATTTAAAGGAAAAGAAAATTTCTGTTAACACACCTATTGCTAAAGGTCTTTTAGGTAGAAAAGTTGGCGATGTGGTAGAAATTGAAGTTCCAAATGGAATTGTAACTTTCGAGATTTTAAACATTTCAATATAAAATTAAATAATATGGCTTCAATTTTCACAAGAATTATAAATGGCGAAATACCTTGCTACAAAATAGCAGAAGATGAAAATTTTATTTCTTTTTTGGATATAAATCCATTAAAAAAAGGACATGCACTTGTGATTCCTAAAAAAGAAATTGACTATATTTTCGACAACTCTGATGAAACTTTATCGAAGATTTTAGTTTTTGCTAAAAAAGTTGCCAAAGGAATAGAAGCTAATGTTGAATGTAAAAGAATAGGCTTAGTAGTAGTCGGTTTAGAAGTACCTCACACTCACATTCATCTTGTTCCTATAAATCAAGAATCAGATTTGAGCTTCTCTAACCAAAGAGTAAAACTTTCTAAACAAGAATTTGAAGAATTAGCTAAAAAAATCTCTAAATCAATTAGTTAAAAGTTTAAAGAGTATTTAGTGTTGAGTTTTTAGTTTTTAGTAGTGAGTTTTTAAAAACATCACACTAATTGTAAGTAGTATATTTGCTTCGCATAGTTCGATTTGCTCACTCTGCTCGCTCTGATGTTTGTTGTCCGTAGGACAACATAAGACCATCAAAGGCTTGTCCGCAGGACAACATGTGATTAACCGTAGGCGGCAGCCTCCCGCTCGCTCGGATTTGTAATCCGAGTGCTTGGTAATGTTACACTCGGATTGCAAATCCGAGCGAGCATCAGTTTTTTTATACTTGCTTTATTGCTTGACTTTATGCTGTTTCTATAGAATTTAAAATCTACCAACTAAAGTTTTTTAATTTTTCTAAGCATTACAATATAAAATTCATTATCTTTAACATCAAATTATTTTTAATGAATTTATTTAGAAATATATGAGTAAAAATTCGGCTGTCTATAAACAGTTACCAGCAGTTTCCAAACTTTTGGACTCTGATTCATTATCCGATAAAATTGAAGAATACGGTCGGCAGGCTGTAACAGAATCTATTCGTCGAATTTTAGAAAATTATAGAAAAATTTTAAAAACACAATCTCAAGAAATTTCCGAAAATCAAATTATCCAGAGTATTTGCGATGATATTGAAAAATCAAATAAAAATTCTTTAATTAAAGTTGTAAATGCAAGTGGAGTAATCATAAATACAAATCTTGGACGTGTTCCTTTGAGCGAAAAAGTTTTTTTAGAAGCTCGCGATATTGCTTGTGCTTACAATAATTTAGAATTTAATTTAGAAACTGCTAAAAGAGGAAAACGAAATACTCATTTAAAAAATATTTTATGCAAACTTAGTGGTGCCGAAGATGCTTTAGTTGTAAATAACGCAGCCGCTGCGGTTCTTCTTTGTTTAAATACTTTTGCAAAACGAAAAGAAGTTTTGGTTTCTCGTGGCGAGTTAGTTGAAATTGGCGGTTCTTTTCGTATTCCTGAAATTATGAAAGCAGCAGGCTGTAAAATGGTAGAGATTGGAACTACTAACAAAACCAAGCTTTCGGATTATGAAAATGCAATAAGTGAAAAAACAGCAATTATATTTAAAGCACATCAATCTAACTTTGTAATAAAAGGATTTACCGAAGAAGTCGAAGTTTCAGAATTAGCAAAACTTGGAAAGAAATATAATTTGCCTGTAATTTATGATAACGGTTCGGGCTTGTTAGAAAAATCAGATTTTAAGGCTTTGAAAAATCAAATTGATGTAAAATCATCTATAAAAGCAGGAGTAGTCTTAGTGATTTTTAGTGGCGACAAGCTTTTTGGCGGTCCCCAAGCTGGAATAATTTTAGGAAAAACTTCTTTTATTGAAAAATTAGAAAAAAATCAATTATTGAGAGCTTTACGAATTGATAAAACTACGATTGCCTTGTTAGAAGCAAGCTGTAAGCTTTATATTAATGAGAAAGATTTATATAAACATAATTTTATTTTCAAAACTCTTTCTCAAACTCAAGTAGAATTAAAAAGTAAAGCAGAATTTTTGCAAAACTCTTTAAAAGAAAATAAAATTTCATCTAAAATTATTCCAAACAAAGCTATGATTGGTGGTGGAACAAATCCCGAAAGTGAAACAGAAAGTTTTGCAGTTAAAATTTTATTTAATGAAAAAAATAAAAAGCAAAATTCTGAAATTTCTGCTATAGTATATAAATCTCTAATGAAAAATCATATTCCCATAATTGGAATTTTACGTAAAGGTGAACTTCTTTTCGATATTATTACTTGCAACGAAAATGAGTTAACAACAATATCTCAAGCACTTTGTCAAGCAATGAATAATACTTCTAAAAAGCAAAAATGAAGCATTTAATTATTGGCACTGCCGGACATATAGATCACGGAAAAACATCATTGATACAACTTCTTTCAGGAATTGATTGCGACACACACAAACAAGAAAAAGAAAGAGGTATTACTATAAGTCTTGGTTTTTCACATGTTGGTTTGCCTTCGGGTCAAGTTTTAGGAATTATTGATGTGCCAGGGCATAAAGACCTTATTGATACAATGATTAGTGGAGCAAGCAGTATTAATTTGGTTTTGTTAGTAATTGCAGCTGATGAAGGTATTATGCCACAAACTTCTGAGCATCTGAATATTATAAACGCACTTGGAATAAAACATGGAATTATTGTTCTTTCAAAAATTGACTTAGTTGACGAAGAACTTGTTGAAATTGCAAAATCGGAAATTAAAGATTTTGTGCAGAATAGCATTTTAGAAAATTCGCCAATTATTGGTGTCTCATCTCATACAGGCGAGGGTAAAGATAATTTAATTTTAGAATTAGAAAATTTTGTAAAATCTTACCAAGAAACAGAGTTTAAGGATAATTTTAGAATGTATATCGACAGGCTTTTTGTTGTGAAAGGACATGGAAGCGTTGTAACAGGCTCTGTTTTAGACGGGAAATTAGAAAGTGGAGAAGAGGTATTTTTACTTCCATCAAACTCGAAAAAGTTTAGAGTGCGAGCTATGGAAAAATACGGAAAGCCAACTGAGATTGTGCAAAAAGGCGATAGAGCAGCAATAAATTTAATTGGTTTAAAGCAAGAAGATTTTACAAGAGGAATGCTAATTAGCAAAAATGAGATTGTAAGCACAAAATTGATTGATGTTTATATTTCAAGTTTTGATTTAGTCCCAACATTAAAATTGTGGACTGATATAATTTTTATTTCTGGCACTTATCAATCAATGGGGAAAATGCACTTAATTGATAAGGAAAAACTTTTTGCAGGAGACGATGCTATAGCACAAATTCATTTAGAAAAAGATTTTGTTGGCGAAATAAAAGATAGATTTATTTTTAGAAATTCTTCAGATGATATTAGTCTTGGCGGTGGGTTTGTGATTGATAATCAACCACTTCATCATAAGAGGCGAAACTTAGAGCTTAGTCAAAAACTTAGAAATATTGCAACAAATCTAATTCAAGGCAATGAATTGGAAAGCAATATTTTAAGGATAATTGAAAAAGAACCACGTCCTTTTGGTATTGATGAGATTGTTGAAAAAACTTTGTCGAGCAAAGAAGAAATTTTATCAGAAATATCTAATCTATCTCAAAATATTTGCGTTTATAATAACGAAATTTTGATTTATTCTCGTTTTGATAAAATGTTTGAAGATAAAATAATTGCTTATTTAAAAGATTATCATTCAGTAAATTACATTTTTGATACAGGAATGCAAAGCGAGGAAATTTTAGGTAAATTTAATCTTGGAAAGTCTAATTTGGTTAAAGATTACCTCAAAAATCTTTTAGAAAGATTAAAAGAAAATTCCTTGCTTGATTTTTATGAAAATACTTGGATATTAAAAAATCATAAAGCAAATATTGACCAGAAAACTCAAAGTGAATTAGATTGGTTAGAGTCTGAATTTTTAGCATACAAGGACGAAAAGCCTGTATTGTTGGATATTGAAGAAAAAGCAAGTGCGAAAAATATCTCAACAAAAAAATACAAACTGTATCTGAATTATTTTGTTTCTAAAAATATATTAGTGGTTTTTAATGGCGAATACATGCATTCAAAAATTTTTATTGAAGCTAAACACAAACTGCTAAATCATCTGAAAACTAAAGAAAATGGGATTTATATTCCTGAGTACAAAGAAGTTATTACAGGTACAAAAAAATTCAGAGGTTTAATTTCAGATATTTTAGAAAATCAAGGACTTATAAAATTTATTAAGGATAGCAATAACGAATCTGTTTTATTAATTACTGATAGGGGTAAGATGATTTAAAAGAATTAATGCAATTTTAGTCTTCTCGTAAACTAAATTCTGTATCTATATCATCTTGGAAGTTAACATTTTGAACTTTCCATTTATTTTTTGGGCAGTATAGAACTACAGTAAATTTAACTGGTTGTCTTTCAAATTTTAGAGAGTAATTATATTTTCTATATGATTCTCCAGCTTGATAAACATTAATAATTTCATATCCATGATAATCGCCCAATAATTTTCGAGAGAGTTCTAATCTTTCTTTAATTGATTTTATTCCAGGTTGATTTGGGTCTATCATATTATTTGTTGCAAATAAATAGTCGATAGCAGCTCCAGCATCTTCTTCAAAAATTTGGAAAAAAGCATCTATTAAATCTTCGGCTGTTGCTTGAGCTTTAAGATTTGTGTTTATACACAAGCTAAACACAATTAAAATAAAAAATGATTTTAAAATATTTGCCATAACATTTTATTGTAAAGTTAATTCTTAAAATTGCTATAAAGCAAAATTAAGAAAATAACTTTGATTTCGATTAAAAATATTTATTTTGTTAAAACAATATTTTTTTCTTCTATAATCTTTCTCAAATTTATTAACGCATAACGCATTCTGCCTAAAGCTGTGTTTATGCTTACATTGGTTTGTTCAGCAATTTCTTTAAAACTCATTCCACCATAATGTCTAAGCATAATAATTTCTTTTTGCTCTTCAGGTAAAAATTCGATTAAAGACCTAATATCATTTTCAATTTGTTCTCCAACAATTTGGTCTTCAATGTTTTCGTGGGAAAATTTCTCTGAATTAAAGACATCTACTGTGCTGTCGTCATTTGAAAAAGTGTTTAAACTTTTTTCTCTTCTAAAGTGGTCGATAGTGAGGTTGTGGGCTATTCTTATTACCCAACTAGAGAATTTACCTTTATCAACATATTTACCTTGTTTTAGAGAACTTATAACTTTAATAAAAGTTTCTTGGAATAAATCGTCAGCAATGTGAGAATTTTTCACATTCATAAGAATGTAAGAATAAATATTTTTCTTGTGACGGTGTATTAGAGTTTCCATACATTCTTTATCACCCTTAATGAATCTTTCGATTAATTCCTGGTCGGAAAAATTTTTAAGCTTCATAATATTTAGTTTTAATGTTTAAGGGTAGAAGTCTAATCTATAGTATGGTCTCCTTTCTTTTTTAGTTTATTTTAATTGTCTTTTTATACGTTTAATTATAAATAAGGTTACAAAAACTATGCAAATTTAATGAAAATCTTTATTTTCCAACAAAATTACGTTTTATTTTTCACAAATTCCAGTTAATTGGCTCAATTTTGTGTTTTTTTAGATATTTATTTGCTTGCGAAAAATGTTTACATCCCAAAAATCCATTATAAGCACTAAGAGGCGAGGGGTGAGCTGCTTTTAAAATTAAATGTTTGTTTTGGTCAATTAAATTTTCTTTTGCACCTGCATATCTTCCCCAAAGTATAAAAACTAAATTATTTTTTTCTTGACTTAATGTTTGAATTACTTTATCTGTAAAAATTTCCCAGCCTTTATTTTGATGCGAACCTGCATTGTTTGCTCTTACAGTTAATGTTGCGTTAAGTAAAAACACTCCTTGTTTTGCCCATGCTTCTAAATTCCCGTGGTCTGGGATATTGAAATTTATATCTTGTTTTAATTCTTTAAAAATATTTACTAAAGAAGGCGGTGGTTTTACTCCTTTGGGTACAGAAAAGCACAATCCATGAGCTTGACCTGGTCCGTGATAGGGGTCTTGTCCTAAAATTACAAGTTTTACATCTTTAAATGGTGTTAAATTAAATGCGTTGAAAATTAGCGAACCCTTAGGATAAACAGTAAATTTATTTTTTTCTTCAATTAAAAATTTTTTGAGATTTAAAAAGTATTCTTTATTAAACTCTTCTTTTATTTGTTGGTACCACGATTCTTCAATATTAACATTAGTAATTTTCATTAGTCTTTATCTGGAATATAGTTTGTATTTTCAATACGTTTTAATAAATCATCTAGTTGGTTTGGGTTAATTTTTTTTTCGTTGGTAATATATATATTTTCGTGTAAAAAATTTCCGTATTGATTAACTTCTCTAATAATATTTTCGATTAAATCTACTATGTCAACTTGCAGTGCAATCAATACAGTGCCTATTGCATATTTGCCAATAAAAGATAATTCTTCTAAGATAGAGTCGTTTTTTGAAAAAGAATATTCAATTTCGCCTTTAAGTATATTTTGTTGAGTGTCTGAAAAATTTTCTTTTGCAATAAAGCAAAAAGCATATCTGAGTCTATGTCCTTTACCTCCTAAGCCCGAAGCGATATAAATTTTTTCTTCATCTAAAAGGTTTGCCTCCAAAAACATTCTTGCTTGTTGGTAGGCTAAGAAAGCCCAGCTTTGCAATTCTTTTTCGGGATTTTCCAAATAATTTTCAATCATTCTAAAACTATCTACTTCACCTAAAGAAGCAAGAAGAGCGAGACATTTCTTTTTTTCTTCAAGGCTAGCTTCAGGATTGTTTAAGTTTTCAAAAATTTGTTCGGGTTTTGGAATGTTTTCCTCTTTAGTAAAACTTTGCAGAGTTTCAAAAAACTCTAATTGCATTTCAGCTCCAACATTTGTTTCTATAATATGAATTTTTTCAGGATTGAGTTGAGCGATTTCTCTCATTTTATTTATCATTTTTTCCTGCCTGTTCATATTAGAGTTTTTATTTTAATAAATACTTTTATTGTCAAATACATTAATTATAAAAATAGTTCTGAGAGTTTTATTTTCAGATTATAGACTTGTGGCTAAGAAGAGTTTTAAATTATTTTTTTGTATCTTCTATTTTTATTACTTTCCCAACAAAGAATAAGTCTTCTCCTGCAAGTGGATGGTTGAAGTCTAATACAACTGTATCGTCATCAATATCGATTACTATACCGTCAAAGATATTGCCTTCTTCATCTTCCATAGGAACATAGTCTCCAATTTCAGGAACTCCTTCTTCATCTTCTTCAAAAATATCTATAGGAAATTCGGCAATTGCATCTTCGTCTTCGTCGCCATAAGCTTGGTCTTTTGTCAAAGAAAATTTAAAGCTATCGCCTACTTTTAATCCCATTAGTTTTTCTTCAAAGGTTTCTAACATTTCGCCTGCACCACATAAAAATATTGCAGGTTCGTCTTCTTTTATAGATTCTATTAGTTCGCCATCATAACTATCTACGTTTAAGTCGTATATTATAGTTACTAGTTTGCCATTTTCGACTTTCATATTATTTGTGTTTGTAAATATTATGTAATAATATTGATAAATTTATTAAAATGCAAGAAAAATTTTATATTTCTTCATTTTTTTGTTTTGCGTCTTCTGTTTTATTGGTTTCATTAGTTTCTTTGGTTTCTTCTGTTTTGTTTGCTTCATCAGCTTCAGTATCAATAACTTTAATCTCAATTTCTATTTTTTCTTCATTTGGTTGTAATTTTTTTGAGTATTCACTTCTTAGCCAAAACGACATCATAATATTGCTAAGTCCATAAACGCTAAAAATTATTCCAAAGAAAATAGTAATATCTTCGGCATTGAATGGATTTAAAATAAATATAACACCTGCTATTAGCATTATTAAAGCTATAGCGATAAACATTTTTCCAAAATTACTTAGAGGTTTAATTTTTAAAGTTACTATCAAACTTAAAATTCCTGACATTGCTAGCAACACACCTAACAGAATTATTAAAGCTGTTTCAAATTTACTTGGGATACTGATTAAAACTATTCCGAATGCTATGTTTAGAAGGCTTAAAACTATTTGAGAGATATTAATAAAAGAATTTTCAGATTTTTTTCTAAGTTGATAAATTAAAATTCCTAATCCGCCTGCTGCAATTAATGCACCAATAATTATAACCATGGTTTTCATTGAAAAATCAGGAATACTAAGTGCAGCAATTCCAAATCCGAAAGCAATTAAGCCAATGTAAAAAAATAAATTTGGTGATGTTTTTTTAGTCTTCATATTTTAATATTTTATTGCAAATATATATAAAATTATAAAAATAAACATGCATCGCCATAACTTAAAAATCGAAAATTATTAGTTAGTGCATATTCATAAACTTCTTTCCAAGATTCTCCAATAAATGCAGCTAACAAAAGTAATAAAGTCGATTGTGGTTGATGAAAGTTTGTAATTAATTGATTAGTAAATTGAAATTTATAGCCTGGTACAATCATTATGGACGTTGAACAATTTATGTGCTCAAAATTATTTTCATTCATCCAATTAAGCATATTTTTCAATAGGGTTTCTGTTGGAATATTTTCTTTTTTTTCTTCGTATGCTTCCCATTGGCTAATTTCAAAATAGTTGTCTTTTTTATTTTTGTTAAAATATATTTGCATAGCTATATGATACAAACTTTCTAAAGTTCTGACAGTTGTAGTTCCCACAACTATTGTTTTTCCTAAGTAAGCTAGTAAGTTTTCGATATTAGATTTTGAAACAATAAAATACTCGGTGTGCATTTTGTGTTCAGCTACAGTAACGGTTTTTACAGGTTGAAAAGTGCCTGCACCAACATGTAGAGTGATATTATCAGTTTTAATATTTTTTGCTTCTAAATTTTGAAAAACAGTTTCTGTAAAATGTAATCCTGCTGTTGGAGCAGCTACAGAACCTTGTTTGTCGCCATAAATAGTTTGGTATCTTTGATTATCAATATTTTCACTTTCTCTGTTCAGATATGGTGGAATTGGAACATTTCCTGAATTTTCTAAAATTTGGTAAAAAATAATGTTCTCATTATCCCAAGTAAATTCTATTTCGAAGGCATTGCCAAGTTGTTGTTTCTTTTCAATTCTTAACTCAAAATTTTGGGAATTAATGCTTATATTTTTTTTCAAATATCCAGATTTCCATTTTTTATTATTGCCAATTAAACATTTCCATGTACATTGCTTTGTAGAAATTAATGCGTTTGAATAATAATTAATAGGTATGGGTTCAAGACAAAAAATTTCTATTATAGAGCCTGTCTCTTTTTGAAAAAATAATCTAGCATTAATAACTTTTGTGTTATTGAAAAACATTAAGCTATTTGTGGGTAAAAAATCTGTGATATTTTTAAACAAAGACTGAGAAATTGAATCTTCGTTTTTTATCAAAAGCATTGACTCATCTCTGTTTTCTTTAGGATATTTGGCAATTTTACTATCAGGTAAATCGTAGTAGTAATTATTAATATTTATTTGTTTGTAATCTTTCATTTAAGTAAATTTGCACAAAAGTAAGTAAAAACTTTAATTATCTAAAATAGATAATTTGACACTGTAAATTATAAAAAATGAAGATAAATATAGGCGACAGAGTTAGATTTTTGAATGATGTAGGTGGTGGAATTGTAGTTAAATTCTTGAAAGACAATATGGTTTTAGTAGAAAATGAAGATGGTTTTGAGTATCCAATTAATTCTAACGAAGTCATAGTTGTAGAAAAGGCTACAAAGTTACCAGAGCCTACTCAGGCAAATAAAGAAGGTGACAAGGTTATAGAGCAGAAAAATGAACTAAAAGTTGAGTTGAAAAAAGATAAATTGACAAATATTATTTTTGGTTTTGTAAGAAATGTTGAAAATCAGCAAGATGGCTTTGATTGTTATTTAATTAATGATTCAAATTTTAGCCTTTTTTATCATGTTGTTTTAAAATTAGATAGTGGATTAAAAAAAATTGATGCTGAAATTTTAGAGCCTAACACAAAAATTTATGTTACTCATTTAAGCCGTGATGAAATTAATTCTGGAAAGGAGTTGATAATTCAAATTTTATTTTTTGATAATCCACATCAGGTTCTTCGTCCACAAATTGAAAGAAAAATAAAAATTGTTCCTCTAAATTTTTTCCAAGAACATTTATTTATTGAGAATGATTTCCTTGATGATAAGGCTTATATTTTTGAACTGTTGAGAGACGATGGAAGTTCGCTTATATCTAAGAAAGCAGAGAAAGATTTGGAAAAAATGTTTTTGGAAAAAGAAAGTGCTGAAGAAGATAAGTCGAAGCGATATTCTGCTCGTCAAGAAAGAAAAACCATAGAAGTTGATTTACATATAAATGAATTGGTAGAGAGTGTTGTTGGTATGACAAATTCTGAAATTTTGGAGCAACAGATGAAGGTTTTTCATCAAACTATGACAGATGCTATTATGTCTAATGCTGGAAAAGTTATTTTTATACACGGTATTGGAAATGGAACTTTAAAAGCAACTATTAGAGAGTCTTTAGCGAAGCAATATAAGGTAATATTTGAAGATGCTTCGTTTAGAGAATATGGTTTTGGAGCGACTATGGTTTTATTGTAAAATACTTTTGCATTATTAATATGAAATTTGGATTATTTGTAGAAAATTTAAAAATTTCGGTAAATTCTATTCGCTCAAATTTGCTACGAACAATTTTGACAGTATTGATAATTGCAATAGGTATAATGGCTTTAGTTGGAATTTTGACAGCTGTTGAATCTATTAAAACAACTATAAGTAGCGAGTTTCAGAGCATGGGAGCAAATGTTTTCACAATTAGGAGACAACCAAGTGGGCGACATGGTGGTGGACATCGAAGAGTAGAACGTAAAAACATTAGTTATGAAGATGCTACTTTGTTTAAAAATCAATATTCTTTTCCTGCTCGAGTAAGTATTATGACAAATAGTTCGGGCTCTGCAACAGTAAAGTATGAGAATATAAAGTCCGACCCTAATATAAGTGTTTATTCTGTTGATGATGAATATTTGTTAACATCTGGTTATGAGATAGATAAGGGGAGAAATTTTTCAAGTCAGGAAGTTTTGTCTGGCGAAAATATTGTTATAATAGGTAGTGAATTAGCAAAATTATTATTTATAGATAACGAGAGCGGTTTGGATAAATTTATTTCTATAGGTTCGCTTCGTTATCGTGTTATTGGAATTTTAAAAGAAAAAGGTACAGCATTTGGTGGTTCTGGCGATAAGTTTTGTTGGATTCCTCTTCAAAATGGTCGTCAATACTTTGCTGCCTCACAAAACACTTATATTATTAGTGTTATGCCTCACGATATTTCTAATATTGATTTAGCAATAGGTGAAGCAGAAGGATTGTTTCGCAGTGTTAGAAAACTAAGTGTTTATGATGAAAATAATTTTGCAATTCGAAAAAGCGACAGTTTGGCGAATATGCTTATAGAGAATCTTTCTGTTGTAACAATAGGTGCTACAATAATTGGATTAATTACTTTATTGGGGGCTTCAATTGGCTTGATGAATATTATGTTGGTTTCTGTTTCGGAGAGAACGCGAGAAATTGGTGTTAGAAAAGCTTTGGGAGCAAGTTCAGCTGCAATTAAGCAACAATTTTTATTTGAATCAATTTTTATTGGGCAAGTAGGAGGGATATTGGGAATTATTTTAGGAATAATTATTGGAAATTTAATTTCTTTATTGGTAGGTGGCTCTTTTGTAGTTCCGTGGCTGTGGGTTTTAGTAGGTGTTATTTTATGTTTTTTGGTTGGAATAGGTTCTGGTTATTTCCCAGCAGTTAAGGCTTCTAAGTTGGATCCAATAGTTGCTTTAAGATACGAATAAAAAAAGCTGTATCAAACAGCTTTTTTATAAAATATTTAAAAACAAGTGGTTATGCTAAAATAGGTTTATTTAAAAAGTTTTGCAGTTAATTCTACTACTCTACATGAATATCCCCATTCGTTATCGTACCAAGTAATTGTTTTTAAAGTTCTTCCATTTAGCATTGTGCAACCTGCATCAAAGATTGAAGAATGTGTGTTGTGGATAATGTCAACAGAGACTATTGGTTCTTCTGTATATTGTACAATTCCTTTCATTGGACCTTCAGCTGCTTCTTTAATTGCTTGATTTACTTCGTCTATTGTAGTGTCAGTTTTTAGGTTGACAACTAAATCAACGGAAGAACCTGTAGGAGTAGGGACTCTCATTGCCATACCATCAAGTTTACCGTTAAGTTCTGGTAAAATTTTACCCACAGCTTTAGCAGCTCCTGTGGTAGTAGGAATTTGAGAAATAGCACAAGAACGTGCTCTACGCAAATCACTGTGTGGTCCGTCAAGAATAATTTGGTCGTTTGTGTAAGAGTGGATTGTTGTCATCAAACCGTTTTCTATACCAAATCTATTGTTTAAAATTTTCACTATTGGAGCCATGCAGTTTGTCGTACAAGAAGCATTAGACACACATTGAACTTCTGGAGTTAATATTTCATCATTAGCACCAAGAACTACCATTGCATCGATATTGTCTTTTGCAGGTACAGTTAAAACTACTTTTTTAGCACCATTTTTAATATGGTCGCCATAACCGCCTTTAGGACTTTCTTTAGATCTGAAAATTCCTGTTGCCTCAATAACTACATCGGGAGCAGTGGGCCAAGGTATATTAATAGGGCTTCTTTCGGCACTTACTTTTATTTCTTTGCCTTCTACAATTATAGAAGTTTCGTTGTAAGAAATATTTCTATCGAATATTCCTTGTGTTGAGTCATACTTTAAAAGATGTGCTAGAGTTTTTGTATCTGTTAGGTCATTAATGCCGATAATTTCCATATCGTCTCTATCGAATGCAATTTTAAATACATTGCGTCCAATACGACCAAATCCATTAATTGCTACTTTAATTTTTGTCATAATGTTAATTTTAATTTTTTACAAAAATATAAAAAAATATTGAAACTAATCAAAATTTATAGGATAAAAATTTAATGTTGTTAAGCAAATTTATATTTTAAATTTTTGATAATTTTCTTTGTTCTTTTCTAAATTCGCGATTCAATTTAGCGTCTATTTTACTACCAAAATTATAGCAAATAAATAGGTTTAAGAAGTTTGAATTTTTTGTACCTGCCATAATTTCAATAGGTATTAAATAATTTTCAAAAACAAATCCTGTTCCTAAAACTTTAGATTTCATGACATTTTGACTAAAATCAAAATTTAATTCGAATTTTAAATAAAAGCCTGGATGAAATTTTGTTTCTTTTAATCCTAAAATAAACGGAGCTTTACCAACTATGTCTGTTGGGTTGTTTTGAATGTTGAGATCTAATTTATATATAGAAGTATATGGGTAAAGAAGATTATTAATTACTTTTACGCTGTCAACTATTTCGTAGTAAATTGGTTTACTCGCTGCAATAGCAATTCCGCCAGATAATGATAAAAATATTGAGATACTATTTTTATCTCTTTTTTCGAATAACACTCTATTTATTCCATAGCCGAATTTTGTATTGTGTACAGAATGGGTTTTTCCGTACACAAATTTTTTTATATACAAACTTGTAAAATATGGATTAATGACTTTTATTTCTTTTGGACTTTTCATGTAATTATATTCAGCCTCAAAGAATCTGCTATAATTACGATTTATTTTTGTTGTATGACTATAATATCCACCAAATCCGTTAGAATTAAATTTAATTCCAAAAGAATTTACAAAAAATTTATCGGGTTCTCTTGAAGTTTCTAATTCACCTTGTGCAAAGCTAGAACTTAAACATAAGGACACACCAAATATTAATAGTAATAAATATTTCATTTGAAATTTATTATTACTGCAAAAATAAATAAAGTTTTATTTATAAAAAAATTAGGCTATTGTATTTTCTGTTTCAACATTAGCCTTTCCGTATGCAGGACAATCTTCTGAACCTTTACAAGAACATAAGCCTATTGCTATTAATGCCGTAATAAGAATTATTAGTATTGTTTTTTTCATAATGCATTATTTTTGTACAAAGTTATTAAAAATATTGTAATAATAAATTTTAGTTATAATGTTTTATTAACAATATTTGTTTATAAAAAAAGGGAGTTTTAGACTCCCTTTTTTTATAAGTTTTGTTGTGTTTATTGTTTAACAATTTTTGTTAAATAAGAATTGTCTTGTGTTGAAATTTTTAAAGTATAAATTCCATTTGCAAAACTTGATATATCAATTGCATCGCTTTCTGTACTTAACATTAGGCGACCTAAAGAATCGTACAAGCTAACATTTTCAATATTTTCTCCATTTATCTTAACAATTCCAGTTGTTGGGTTTGGATATACATAAAACGTTTCGGCTTTTTCGATTTCTGCATTTACTCCTTCTTTAAGAGTAACTGTAACTTGGTCGCTATCTGTACAGTTATTAATAGTAGTTGCAGTAACTCTGATAACATTGACTCCAAAATTCAAATTTTCAGCGCTTATTTTCACAAAATGTTCTGTATATTCAGGACCTAGAGACCATACATAGTTAGAGCAACCGTATTCTACAGTTAATATAGCGGTTTGGTCTTCATACATTTCGAAATCGTTTCCTAAGTCAACTATTGGCATAGGGTAGATTTCGATGTTGAGAGAATCTTTTGCCCAGCATCCGAATTCGTCAGTAACAGTAACAGCATAAAAGCCTGATTCTTCAATTGTAAGAGATTGTGTAGTAGCTCCAGTATTCCAAGCGTATTCGCAGTCGTCTTCTTGCACGGTAAGTGTTCTTGTTTCTTCTGAACAGTATGCTTGGTCACCACCAAGATTAATTTCTGGAATTTGGTGTATAAATAGTTCAATAGTATCAGTTCCAAAACAACCAGTTGCAGTATCAGTTGCAATTACCCAATATATGCCAGGTGTAGTAACTCTTATTGTTCTTGTAGTAGCATCGTTGCTCCATAAGAAATTTGAGCCTTCAGGTATAGGACCAAGTCTTACATTTGGTACATCTGAACAAGCATGTACTTCATCATCACCTCCGGCAATTTGTGCATTAACAGTATATGCAAACTCAATAGTTACAGAACCTTCGCGTTTACAACCTTCAGCATTAGTAACCGTTAAAGTATAAGTTCCGGCTTCTTCTACAATTATGGAGTATGTAGTATCTTCAGTGTTCCATAAATATGTATAAGTTTCATTAAAAGGTCCTTCTAATGCATGTGTCATACCATAACAAATAGTAGTGTCTGTAAAAGAAAACTCTTCAGGCATTGTGCCACTTGCTATAACTTCTGTGCTTGCAGTTGCTGTACAACCAAATTCGTCAGTAACTGTTACACCATATGTTCCTACTTCTGAAACAATTAAAGTAGGTTCTGTGCTTTCATCGCTCCATTCATAAGATTCGAACTCACCAGGGTTAAGAACCACGGCATCTCCAGCACACATAGGAGTTTCTGGGTTTAAAGCAATTGATGGTATTGAATAAGTAATGCTTATCGTGTCGCTTGTTACAGAAGCAGTGCCTGCGGTTAATTCACAATAATAATCTCCTTCTTCATTAACTTCTATTGAATTAGTTGTCTCGCTTAAATCTTCACCATCTTTAAACCATTTATAGCTTATTGTATGTGAATTATTTGTTTCAGCATCAATGGAGATAGTTGTACTTGCACCTTCACAAATGTTGGTTGATGCAGATTGATTATTGATTGTAATTTCGTCTGCTACAACAACGTTTATTTCAAAATTTTTAGTAGCAAAAATTGTAGGGCTTTCGCAAGTTTGCGCAGTTGCATCATTATGATCACCACCACTGCAAGTAGCATCTGCTGTAAAACTTGTGCCAGTCGCAACTCCATCGTTTTCACAATAATATAAAGTGAGATTAAATTTGTAAGTTCCAACTTCAGTAAAATTAGCTTCAATATTTACTGGTCTATTTCTGTCTATACAATAAGTGTCAAATATTCCTAAAGTAAAAGCACCAAAAGTATCTTCTCCTACTTGAATTTCTATCATTCCTGATCCTTGCGTAATTGTGCCATTATAAAATTCTTCATCTTGAAGTCTGAATTTGTAATTTAAACTTCCAAAATCACTAATGTTCTCAATAGGGTCAGTAGCGCCATCTTTATAAATTTGATAACCTATACCACAAAGTGAGTCAATAGCTCCATCAGAATTAATTGTAACAGTTAGTTCAAAGTCTTGTGAAACCGTATATTCACTTTCAAGACCTGTGATATTAATTACAGGTGTTTGTCCAAAAGTGCCGTTTGCTAATAATAATCCGCAAACCATAAATGTTAAGAAGAAAAAATTTTTCATATTAAATTAATTAATAAATAATAGTTTATAATTCTTTTAAAAGGCAAAGGTAATAATAATTTTTTGATATGAAAAAATATTCTTTGTTAAAAAATCACTTTTTTATTTAAAAAATAATACATTTGCAAAAAATAAATAAAATCTAAAAATTACTATTATGGTTGAAAAGACAAAAACTTTATTGCGAGACAAAGCTTCTGCTCGATGGACAGCTTTGATTTTGCTATCATTTGCGATGTTTTGTGCTTATATCTTTATGGATATTTTATCTCCAATAAAAGATTTGCTAGAATCTACTCGCGGTTGGGACTCTACAGCTTTCGGTACTTATGCTGGTTCTGAGACCTTCTTGAATGTATTCATTCTATTTTTAATTTTTGCAGGTATAATTTTGGATAAAATGGGTGTTAGATTTACAGCTATTTTATCAGGAATTGTTATGTTGATTGGAGCTGTCATTAACTGGTATGCAGTAACTGAGACATTTATGGGATCAAGTTTAGAACTTTGGTTTACTGAAAATTTAAACTATATACCTATTTTTGATGAATTAGGAGTTTCTCCATTTTATCGCGGTATGCCTGCGTCTGCAAAATTTTCAGCAGTTGGTTTTATGATTTTTGGTTGTGGTGTTGAAATGGCTGGCATTACTGTTTCTAGAGGTATTGTAAAATGGTTTAGAGGAAAAGAAATGGCATTGGCAATGGGTTCTGAAATGGCATTAGCGCGTTTGGGTGTTGCAACCTGCATGATTTTCTCGCCTGTAATTGCAAATGCTTTTGGAAGACCTGACGTTTCTCGTTCTGTTGCTTTCGGCGTAGTATTATTAATGATTGCTTTGATTGCTTTTATTGCTTATGCTTTCATGGATAAAAAATTAGATGCACAAACAGGTGAAGCAGAAGAAAAAGACGATCCATTCAGAGTACGTGATTTAGGTAAGATTTTTACTAGTCTTGGTTTCTGGTTGGTAGCTTTATTATGTGTTCTATATTATTCAGCTATTTTCCCATTCCAAAAATATGCTGTAAATATGTTGCAATGTAATTTAGATTTTGTAAAACCTGAAGAAGGATCTTTCTGGGCTTCTAATCTTGTTGCAGTTGTACAATATATAGTTATGCTTGTGGTGGCAGCTACTGCTTTCGCTAGTAATTTTGTAAAAAAGAGACAAGTACAATTTTCATTACTAGCAGTATCAATAATTTCGCTGTTAGTATTCTGCTATATGGCTTATCAACGTCAATCCGCAGAGTCTATTTTCGCAGTATTCCCATTATTAGCTGTTGGTATTACACCAATTTTAGGAAAATATGTTGATAATAAAGGTAAGGCAGCTTCAATGTTAATGTTGGGCTCAACTTTACTAATTGTTTGCCATTTAACTTTTGCATTTATTTTGCCAGAATTTAAAGGTAATAATATTGGAGGTGTAATAGTTGCATTCTTAACAATTTTAGTACTTGGAGCATCATTCTCTTTGGTACCAGCTGCTCTATGGCCAAGTGTTCCAAAACTTGTTGATAGTAAGATTATTGGTTCGGCTTATGCTTTGATTTTTTTAATTCAAAATATAGGTTTGTGGTTGTTCCCATTATTAATAGGTAAGATATTAGATTGGTCTAATCCAGAAATTGCACAAGCTGTTGCAGATGGAACTATGACTTCTACTGAAGCGTCTATCTCTTATGATTATACAAATCCCCTAATTATGTTAGCAATGCTTGGTGTTGCGGCTCTTATTTTAGGGTTTGTACTTAAATCAGTTGATAAGAAAAGAGGTTATGGACTTGAATTGCCAAATATTCAATCATAACATATTTTTATAAGTTTGATAAAATTTTAAAATATCCTCAAAATGTTTTATTTTTGAGGATATTTTTTATTAATAAATTTAATGTATTATGAAGAAAATCAGTTTTATTTTATTGTTATTTGTAAGTTCGTCATTGTTTTCTCAGTCTTTGTTATGGAAAATAAGCGGTAAGAAAATTAAAAATCCGTCCTATATTTATGGCACAATTCATATTCAGGATAAACGAGCTTTTAGTTTTGACGAGTCTGTTTTAGAAGCTTTTGAAAGTAGCGATGCTTTTGCTATGGAAATTCTTATGGACGAAATTCCTATGCAAGAAATGATGGATGCAATGTTGATGAAAAACAACACACTTGATAAATTATATACAAAAGAAGAATATAGAGTTTTAGATTCAATAGTTAAGGTTAAGACTGGAGCAGGAGTATTACTATATAATAAAATGAAGCCTTTTTTCTTGTCTAGTCAGTTAATGCAATTGGAAATGCCAAAAGATATGGACTTGGCTTTAGATTTATTTTTCTTGACAGAGGCGAGAAAAGCTGGAAAGCCTTGTTATGGAGTAGAGAAATTTATGGATCAAATTAGTGCTATTGATGCTATTAGTTTAGAAGAACAGGCAGATATGTTGTATAAATCTTTAACAGATACTGCTGAAAATGATACTATGTCTAAATTAAATGAAATGTTGGAAACTTATATGAATTTTGATTTAGATAAAATGCTTGAATTATCAACAGATTCTACTATGCCCGCAGATTTTAATGAGAATTTTTTAATCAAACGAAATGTTGTTATGGTTAAGAATTTTCTTAAAATTTCTAAAAAACAATCTTTATTTTGTGCTGTTGGTGCAGCACACTTAGCTGGTGAAGATGGTGTTTTGGAATTATTGAGAAAGAAAGGTTATACTGTAGAACCAGTATTTTTCAAGTGGACTGAAAATTAAAAAAAACATTTAAAAAAAATGGCTACTCAATCGGTAGCCATTTTTTATTTACAGTATTATATAGCTTATTTTTGTTCAGCTAATCGTTTGTAGAAATTGTATCTCCATTTTGCATTTCTTTCAGCTTCTTGTAATAAAGCTTCTGCAGTTTCTGGGAACAATTTTTTTAGTGAGTTGTAACGAACTTCACCATCAAGGAATGTTTGGAATTTGCTCCAATCTGGTTCTTTGCTATCTAATTGGAATGGATTTTTTCCTTCAGCTTCAAGTTGTGGATTGTATCTCCAATTAACCCAATATCCACATTCAACAGCACGTCTCTCTTCGTCTTGAGTTTTGCCCATTCCTGCTTTTAAGCCATGATTAATACATGGTGCATAAGCAATAATTAGAGATGGTCCAGGATATGCTTCAGCTTCTTTAATTGTTTTATAATACTGAGCATGATTAGCACCTACAGCAACTTGTGCAACATAAACATAACCATAAGTCATTGCCATTGCACCAAGGTCTTTTTTGCGAGTTTTCATTCCTGATGCAGCAAATTTAGCAATTGCAGCTGTAGGAGTTGATTTAGAAGCTTGTCCACCTGTGTTTGAGTAAACTTCTGTATCCATTACTAAAATATTAACATCTTTGCCAGAAGCAATAACGTGATCTAGACCGCCATAACCTATATCATAAGCCCAACCGTCTCCACCAAATATCCATACTGATTTTTTAACAAGATATTGTTTTTTGTTCATTACTTCTTTTGCAATTGGGTCGTTTAGCTTTTCAATTGCTTTAACTAGTCTTTCAGATGCTTTCTCAGATGCTTCTGCGTTGTCCATATTTGCTAGCCAATCTTTAGCCGCTTCTGCTGCTTCGCCTGTCCATTTAGCTTCGTTTAAACGCATTGCAATGCCTTCTCTCATTTTTTCTATAGCCGATGCCATACCAAATCCGTATTCAGCATTGTCTTCGAATAGTGAGTTCGCCCAAGCAGGACCTTTACCTGAATTGTAGTTTTTGCAATATGGAGTTGAAGGAGCCGAACCACCATAAATAGAAGAACAACCTGTAGCATTTGCTATAATCATTCTTTCGCCAAATAATTGAGTAATTAATTTAATATATGGAGTTTCGCCACATCCTGCACAAGCACCAGAGAACTCAAATAATGGTTGAGCGAATTGTGAGTTTTTAACATTTGAGTGTTTGTCAACTACATTTTCTTTGTAACCAACAGTTTCGTCCATATAATACCAGCGATCTACTTCGTCCATTTGAGTTTCAAGTGGTTTCATCACTAAAGCTTTAGTTTTTGCAGGACAAATATCAGCACAGTTTCCACAACCAGTACAGTCTAAAACAGAAACTTGCATTTTGAACTTATATTCTTTTGTTGGTCCAGCACCTTGAATAGTTTTTGTTCCAGCAGGAGCTTTTTTAACTTCTTCGTCTGTTAGTAAGAAAGGACGAATAGCTGCGTGAGGACAAATATAAGAACATTGGTTACATTGGATACAATTTTCAGGAATCCATTCTGGAACGTTAACAGCAACGCCACGTTTTTCATATTTGGTTAATCCAGCTGGGAAACTACCATTTTCGCGACCGTTAAATGTTGAAACTGGTAAAGTGTCTCCTTTTTGAGAATTGATAACGTCAGCAACTTTTGAAACAAATTCAGGAACTTCTCTATCTCTTTTAAACTTGAAACCTTCAGTTTTAATATTAGCCCATTCTGCTGGTACATCAACTTGAACAACGCTTGCTCCAGCATCAACAGCTTTGTAGTTCATTTGAACTATTTTGTCACCTTTTAAACCATAAGAAATGTCAATCATTTTCTTCATTTGTTCAACTGCTTTTTCGTAAGGAATTACATTAGCAATTTTGAAGAATGCTGATTGTAAAATAGTGTTTGTTCTATTTCCTAAACCAATTTCTTCAGCAATTTGTGTTGCATTAATAATATAGAATTTGATATTTTTCTTTGCTAGAACTTGTTTCATGTGGTCAGGAAGATTCTTTTTAGTTTCTTCTGCGTCATGAAGAGAGTTCAACAAGAAGCTACCATTAGGTTTAATACCTTCTAGTACATCATAAAGTTCTACATATTTAGGAACGTGACAAGCAACAAAATCAGGTGTAGTTACTAAATAAGGAGCTCTAATTTCTTTGTCACCAAAGCGTAAGTGAGAAGCTGTAAAGCCTCCTGATTTTTTAGAGTCATAAGCAAAATATGCTTGACAATATTTATCTGTGGTATCACCAATAATTTTAATTGAGTTTTTGTTAGCACCAACAGTACCATCAGAACCTAAGCCGTAAAATTTAGCTTCGAAAGTTCCTTTGTCAAGGATAGAAATGTTTTCTTTTAATGGTAATGATAAATTTGTAACATCATCAACAATTCCTACAGTAAATCTGTCTTTTGGTTTATCTGATGCTAGGTTTTCGAAAACAGAAATCATCATTGCAGGAGTGGTGTCTTTTGAAGAAAGTCCATATCTACCACCTATAATCATTGGTCTATTTTCTTTATTATAGAACATTTCTTTAACATCTAGGAATAATGGTTCGCCATTAGCACCAATTTCTTTAGTTCTGTCTAAAACAGCAATTCTTTTTACAGTTTTTGGAAGAACTTTCATGAAATATTTTTCAGAAAATGGTCTGTACAAGTGTACTGTAATTACACCAACTTTTTTACCTGAATTGTTAAGATAATCTACAGTTTCAATAAGCAGGTCTGTAATCGAGCCCATAGCCACAATGATATTTTCAGCATCAGCTGCACCATGATATGTAAATGGGTGATATTCTCTTCCTGTTAATTTAGATATTTTTTGCATATACTCCTCAACAAGGTCTGGAATGTTGGTGTAAAATTTATTTGCAGCTTCACGAGACTGAAAATAAATATCAGGGTTTTGAGCAGTACCTTTAGTTACAGGATTGTCTGGATTTTGAGCAGATTTTCTGAAATTGTCCAAAGCTTCCCAATCAAGTAGTGCAGCCATTTCTTCGTTATCGAAATATTCAACTTTTTGAATTTCGTGAGAAGTTCTAAAACCATCGAAGAAGTGCATGAAAGGAACTCTTGATTTAATCGCTGCTAAGTGAGCAATAGGAGCTAAGTCCATAATTTGTTGTACAGAGCTGGTTGCCAACATAGCGAAACCTGTTTGTCTAGTGCTCATAACGTCACTATGGTCGCCAAAAATTGACAGCGCTTGAGCAGCTAAACTTCTTGCACTAACATGAAAAACAGCAGGTAATAATTCACCCGACATTTTATACATATTAGGAATCATTAATAATAAGCCCTGAGAAGCAGTATAAGTTGTGGTTAAAGCACCAGCTTGTAACGCACCGTGAACAGCTCCTGCAGCACCAGCTTCAGATTGCATTTCTTCAACTTTTACTGTTTGACCAAAAATGTTTTTTCTGCCGTGGGCAGCCCATTCGTCAACGTTCTCTGCCATGTTTGAAGATGGTGTGATAGGATAAATACAAGCCATATCACTAAACATGTATGCTACGTGTGAAGCAGCATGATTTCCATCACATGTGATAAATTTTTTTTCTTTTGACATATTCGTTTTGTTAAATATTAAATAAATTTTTTACTATAAATTTCAATTTTAAAAGTGTCGCTAAGTTAATATTTTTAATTGTCTTAAAAAGTGATTTTTGATGTTTTATATTATATTTGCCTAATATAGAAACGGTCTAAATAAGCATTGCGAAAATATTTGAGAAAAGTTAGAATAAATATTATTACTTCAATTTTTCTAAAAGTTTTTCGTAAGCATACATTTCGTCTCTAAGTCTTGCTGCTTCAACAAAATCTAAATTTGCTGAGGCTTCTTGCATTAGTTTTTTTGTATTTCTAATAGTTTTTTCAAGTTCTGGAGCTGTCATGTATTGTACTATTGGGTCTGCGGCAATTAATCTTTCAATATTTTTGCTTTCATCTGGAGAATAATATTCTGCTTTTTTGCCAATAATTTCTCGCTGTGCTTTTATAATTTGGCTCGGTGTAATATTGTGTTTTTCATTGTATTTTAATTGTTTTTCTCTACGTCTGTTTGTTTCGTCAATTGTTTTTTGCATTGAATTTGTAATTTTATCAGCATACATAATAACTTTTCCATTCAAATGTCTTGCTGCTCTTCCTGCAGTTTGAGTTAACGATCTTTCTGAACGTAAAAAACCTTCTTTATCAGCATCAATTATCGCAACTAATGAAACCTCAGGCAAATCTAGACCTTCTCTAAGCAAATTCACGCCAATTAAAACATCAATTTTTCCAGAGCGTAATTCAGCTAAAATTTCAACTCTTTCTATAGTCTCAACATCAGAATGAATGTATTTGCAATTCAAATTAAATCTTAAAAAATATTTATTCAATTCTTCTGCCATTCTTTTTGTAAGAGTTGTAACAAGAGTTCTTTCATTTTTTTCTATTCTAATATTAATTTCATTCATTAAATCATCAATTTGATTTAATGATGGTCTTACTTCAATAACTGGATCTAATAAGCCTGTAGGACGAATCACTTGTTCAACTATAACTCCTTCCGATTTTTCCAATTCATAATTTGCAGGAGTAGCACTTACATAAATAGTTTGGTTCATTAAAGATTCAAATTCTTCAAATTTAAGTGGTCGGTTATCTATTGCAGCAGGAAGCCTAAAACCATAATTTACCAAATTTTCTTTTCTAGACCTGTCACCTCCATACATAGCTCCAATTTGAGGAATAGTAACATGGCTTTCATCAATTACAGTAATAAAATCTTTTGAAAAATAATCAATAAGGCAGAAGGGGCGAGTACCTGGTTTTCTTCCATCAAAATACCGCGAATAATTTTCTATTCCGCTACAATGACCAAGCTCTCTAATCATTTCAATATCATAGCTAACTCTTTCTTTTAAACGCTTTGCCTCCAAAGTTTTTCCCATGCTTTTAAAGTACTCAACTTGAGCCATCATGTCGTCTTGAATTTGAATTATCGCTTGGTTTATTCTTTCTTTTGTGGTAACAAAAATGTTTGCAGGATAAATTCTAGCAGTTTCAATATTTTCTATTTTTTCCCCAGAATAAGGTTCGAAAGAATATATTTCTTCAACCTCTTCGTCCCAAAAAATTATTCTTATAGCAATATCGTGATAGGCTAAAAATACATCAACAGTATCGCCTTTTACTCTAAAACTTCCTCTTTTAAAATCAATGTCAGATCTAAAGTATAGAGCATCAACTAAATGTCTTAATAAAATATCTCGACCATATTTTTGCCCAAGATTTATTTGTAAAGTATTTGCATGAAAATCATCAGGATTTCCAATTCCATAAATACACGAAACAGAACTAACAACAATAACATCTTTTCTTCCAGAAAGCAATGCCGATGAAGTACTTAATCTAAGTTTTTCAATTTCATCATTTATTGAAAGGTCTTTTTCAATATAAGTATCTGTAATAGGCATGTATGCTTCTGGTTGATAATAATCGTAGTATGATACAAAATATTCAACTGCATTTTCAGGAAAAAATTCTTTAAATTCTAAATACAGTTGAGCTGCAAGAGTTTTGTTGTGGCTTAAAACTAAAACTTGACGATCAAAATTTGCAATTACATTGGCTATTGTAAAAGTTTTACCACTTCCTGTTACACCTAATAATGTTTGGTGTTTTAAGCCATTGGCAATTCCTTTGGAGAGTTGCTCTATAGCTTCAGGTTGGTCGCCAGTTGGTTTGTATTCTGATGTTAATTTATATACCACAGTTTTTCAAAATAATTGCAAAGTTATTAAAATTAGTATAAAACCTTAAACTAAAATGTTTGCAAAAGTTAAATATTTACTAAAATAAGTAGATAGTTAAATTTATTTATTTAATTTATTGTAAATTTGTAATTTATATATTTTAATAATTTTCAGATGAAACATTTTTTAATACTGCTTATTATATTTATAGTTTTTTTCAATACTTTATTTTCACAAGAAAAGGAAGAAGATACTTGGCATTGTTTAACAGATCAAATTTATTGGAAACTTGTTGATGAAAATCCGAACTTACTGTATCAGCGTCAGTATCTTAATGAATTTGTGAAAGAGTATATAAAAAACAATCCGAAATCAGATAATGATGAAGTTTATGTTATCCCTGTTGTTTTTCATGTAGTTCATAATTATGGCGAAGAAAATATTTCTTACGAACAAATTCTTGGTGCTGTAGCACAAATGAATGAAGATTACCGAAAAATGCGTTCTGATACAGCTTCTATTCACCCTGCGTTTAAAGGCATTGCGGCAGATGTTAAAATAGAATTTCGTTTGGCAAAAATTGACCCTTGGGGAAATTGTACTATTGGAGTAGTTAGAACTGCCTCTGAAGCTACTAGTGCTGGTGGTGAATCAGCTAAAGAAGCATCGCCAACATGGCCTCCAGAAAAATATTTGAATATATGGACAGTGAAGGTTCTTGGCTATGGAGCTGCAGGCTGGTCTTATTATCCAGGAACTGCTCCAGATGGATTAGATGGAATAATTTTATTACACAATTATGTGGGAATAGATGGTACAAGTAATTATGGGCATGGAAGTGTTTTGACTCACGAAGCTGGACATTATTTGAATTTGCCTCATACTTGGGGAAATTCAAATGATCCAGGCCTGCCAGAGAACTGTAACGATGATGATGGAATTGATGATACGCCAAATACTATAGGACATACTTCTTGTAATATTGAAGCAGTAACTTGTGGTAGCTTAGATAATGTCCAAAATTTTATGGAGTACTCTTATTGTTACAAAATGTTTACTAACGGACAAGCTGCAGTAATGCGTGCAACTTTAAATTCTTGGGAGGGTGGAAGAAACAATTTAAAATCTCAGTCAAATTTAATTGCTACTGGAACTAACGATGGTTATGTCCCACAAGTTTGCGAGCCTATTTCTGATTTTGCAACACAAACAACAATAACATGTACAGGTTCAACAGTTGTGTATAACGATATGTCGCATAATACAGACTTTATAGGGGCTTATAGTTGGGAAATAGAAAATGCAAGTCCAAGTTTTTCAAGTGAAGCAAATCCTCATGTTGTTTATGATGAACCGGGAGTTTTTGATGTTTCTTTAACGGTTGAAAATGAAAGCGGTAGCGATACTAAAATTAGAGAAGATTACATTAAAGTATATAAACCTGAACATGGTAAAACTTTACCTTATACCGAAAGCTTTGAATCTTCTGTTTTTCCTTTAGAAGAAGGTGAATATTTTAATGATTTTATATTTGAAAAAGCAGGGAAATCTTATTGGGAAAGATCAAATTATAGCTTTTCTGGAAATAAATCATTGAGAATTACTAATAGAAATAATGAAGCAGATACTAGAAATAGAGTACATCTTCCAAATATTTATATTGAAGATACAAGTGAGAATCTAAAAGTTAGTTTCAAATGTGCTTATGGACGTATTAATGGAAATAATCCTGATAAACTTTACTTTTATATAAGTACGAATTGTGGCGATTCTCCAAAACTTGTTTACCTATTTTCAGGTAATTCATTAACATCTACTTATGTACCTTCATATGGTGGGTATGTGCCTGCAGAAGAAGATTGGAAAACACACAGCTTTATAATAAATAAAAACAGATTAAAAACTAATAATTTACGTTTGATAATTGAATCTGTTGCAGGAGACGGTAAAACTATGTATGTTGATGATGTTAAATTTGAAAAAGAATCTACTTCAAGTCCCGAAATTTCTAGTAATTTAAAAGTTCAAGTTTTCCCAAATCCTTTTGTAAATGAACTCTATATTCAAAATGCGGATAATAATAATTTATTAAAAATAGAAATTAGCGACTATACAGGTAAATTATTAGTTGCAAAACAATATAGTTCTGATTTAATTGATATTTCGTCTCTTGTGCAAGACATGTCTGCGGGTATTTATTTCTTAAAAATAGAGTCTGAAAAAGAAAATAAGGTTATAAAATTAGTAAAATCAGAAAGATAACATTTATAAAATCTATTTTATACCTCTTTCTTTTTTTATTTTTTCCCAGGCTTCATTTATTTTTTGGAATTTTTGTTTGGCTGCATTTTGCACATCTTCGCCTAAATTTGCAACTTTGTCGGGGTGATGTTGTATAGCCATTGCTCTGTATGCTTTTTTCAATTCTTCATCGCTAGCAGATTTAGAAACCCCTAAAATACTATAAGCCGAATCAGTGTCTTCAATAAACATGGATTTTATTGAATTGAAATCGCTAGTTGAAAGTCCAATTTTTAAAGCAATTTGTTCTAATAAGTATATTTCATTTTTATGAAGTATGCCATCAGCATTAGCAATGCCAAAAAGATAGTGAAGTATTTGCAATTTAGTAGCATGTTGCATACTGTATCTTATTTTTGCGCATACTTCATCTAAATTAATGTTAGAATCTAATAGTTTTTTTAGAATTTGTAAAGCTTCTTTTGTTTGCTGAACTCCAAAATTTGCTCTTAAAAATTGTTTAACATATTCTAATTCTGACTTTTTAACTACACCATCTGCTTTCATGATGGCGGCAGTTAAGGTTAAGAGACTTAATATAAAATCATTTCTAGATGAGCTATATGGCATTTCTTGGAAGTGTGATTTGTTAACACTTATTGAGTCAATAAAAAAACCAATAAAAAAGCCTATTACACCACCAATACAACCGCCAAATAACCAGCCCAAAAATCCACCTATATATTTAAAAAATCCACTCATTTATTTTGTTGCTAAGTCTAATTTGTTTAAAATATTTAAAATTTGTAATAAAACAGACTCTGTGTTATCATTTTTTATTTCAAAATCAACTTTATAGTTTTGTTTTATTTCAGCTTTTTGGGTTTGAATTTTTAATAATGCTTGTTCTTTAGAAATATTATCTCTTTTCATTATCCTGTTACTAAGTGTGCTGTCATCACTACTTACTAAAATAATGTAATCTAAAATTTTGTGAATATTAGCTTGGTAAAGCAAAGCCGATTCTATTCCAACTATTTTACAATTTGCATTATTTTTTATTGTTAACCAATTTTTAAAGTCATCAATAACTTTAGGGTGAACTATAGAATTTATTAGGTTTCTAGCATTTTTGTCAGAAAAAATAATTTTAGAAATATATTCTTTGTTTAAACAATTATTAATATAGGTATTGTTGCCAAATTTTTGAATAAGTTTTTCTTTAATCTCATAATCTTCATGCATTAATTCTTTTGCTCGTAAATCGGTGTTATAAATCGGTATTCCCATTGTTTCAAAAATTTGAGAAATTGTTGTTTTGCCTGAGCCTATAAAACCTGTAATGCCTACTTTAATCATGTCGTGTACAAGAATTAAGAAAAATAAAAAACCAAATTTATTTTGTAGCCTAATAGAAAAAGCTTATTTGGATTTTGTTTTTGTTTGTATTGGTATGTTTTCAAAAAAAATAGTATCTGGAGAAATTTCTATAATTGTTAAACTTTCATCTAGCTTGTTATTAAAACATGAATTTAATTCAGAGCTAAGAATAAATTTTTTATTTTTATAGTTTGGGAGTTTATTTAACTTGAGTTGCTTGTTGTCTTTAGCAAAATCTATTTGAATAGCTACTTTCTTTCGTTTGAAATTTTCTTTTATAAGATTATATCCATATCCTTTTATTTTAATAATTAATTCTGGAGGATTTTCTTGGCTCAAAATAATATTGTTGGGAAGATTATTAAATTGATATGCTACTTTAATTGTGGTAGAATGTTCTTTATTTATATAATTCAAAAACCATAGAGCAGAAGAAATAAGCACAAATAATAAAAAAACAAAAAACTTAGGATTTTTAAATTTTTTAGAAATTAATTCCCCTTTATTTTTGACTTTATTAGCAACTTCTTCCATTAAGCACAATTATTTTTGCTGTTGAATATCTTCTGGAGAAGCAACTACAGAACCTTTGTCAACTTTAATTTTAACGTTAGTGTCAATTTCTATAAACAAGTAATTGTCTTGAACTTCAACGATTTTTCCATAAATTCCACCTGCAGTAATTACTTTATCACCTTTTTGTAATCCTTCTCTAAATTTTCTCATTTCTTTTTGTCTTTTCATTTGTGGACGTATCATAAAAAAGTAAAAGACAACAATTAAAAGAACAAGAAATATTGGAGTCATATATGGATTTGCTTGTTGGTTAGCGTTTAAAAAAATAGTATTCATATTTTTAATTTTTTAAGTTATTAATTATTTATTTTATTATTTCACATCTAATTATTAGTTCTGTTGTATTTGGCTCTGTGTTAGAAAATACTTTAGCCGATTTAATTTGTGTTCCTTCTCTATTTGCTGTGTCAAAAACAAGTTCTACACTTCCTTCTGCATTTGGTTTGATAGGTTCTTTTGTCCATTTTGGAACAGTGCAACCGCAAGAAGCTTTTACATTTGAAATTATTAAATTACCCTTTCCAGTATTAGTAAAATAAAATGTGTGAGAAACAACTTCGCCTTGAATTACTGTACCTAGATTAAATTCTAACTCATCAAATTTTATTACAGGTAGCAGGTTAGTATTAGTGTTGCCATCAGCAGATTCTGTATTTATAATATTATATTCACCACCAGTTTTTTTGCTGTTTTTATTATTACATGCAACCAAACTCAATGCAACTAAACTTAATATTATTAATATATTGGTTTTCATAGATCTAAAAATAATAGTTTGCAAAGTTAATAAAATAAATCAAATTACATTTATTTTAACTATATTTTTGGAAATTTCCATTTTATTCAACTAGACCTAAACCGCTTTTATTTAATTTTCCTAAATTTTTTAGTTCTAAATATATTTTATCTAATACTCCATTAATAAATACACTGCTTTTACTAGTGCTATAAAATTTTGATATTTCAATATATTCGTTAATGCTTACTTTTACAGGCAAATTCGGGAACTCCATAATCTCGGCTAAAGCTAAATGTAATAGCACTCTGTCTAATAGTGCAATTCTTTCTAATTCCCATTTTTCTAAGGCTTGCTGAATTATTTTATCATAGTTTGAACTGTGCAAAGCTGTTGTTTTTATTAGTTTATTAGCAAAATCTTCGTCTTCTTGGTTTCTAAAAATGGGTGGAAGTTTATAGTTTTCTATAGTTTTTATGTTGTGTTTTTTTAAATTTGCAATTAAATTACTGGCTAAAAACTCAAGGTCATCGTTCCAATATATGCTGTGTTCTTCAATAATTTCATTAATTAAAGGATCAACTAATATAGTTTTCGTGATGATTTTATTTATAATATCATAATCTTCTTTATAACTTCTTTCATCGTTATTCATGTAATCTATGTAATATTGAGATGAAATTATTTTTGAGTATAAGTTTTTAATAAAATGAGGATTTTCTGTCCACGAAAAAGTTTTATCTCTAAGAGCTTTTTCTATTAAATCTGCTTTATGTAAATTATTTATAATTATATTATTGATAAACTTTGTATTAGGATTCAAATCAGCTTCTGATTTAATATGCTTATTTTTGGCTATCTCAATTCTTTCAGAAGCATAGTCGGAAATATTTATTAGTAAACAGTGTAGTTGGATAAACAAAGCGTAGGATTGTTTTATATTGTGTTCTAATTCTCTTTGTAATGAATTTAAGTTTTGGGAATTTGAATCTTGCAAAAACGAATAATAAGTTTGCATTGCTTTTATTCTAATCAATCTGCGACTAATCATTTTAAAGTACTTTTAAATTTATGGGCAAAAATAATAAATATTAGGAATTAAAACTTTTTAACAAGAAAAAAAATATTTATAATTTCTTGTTATTTTAAAAAATTTAATATATTTGTATAAATAATAAAACTGATTTGTATGGAAAATAATGAGAAAAAAAGAGATGAAATTTATTCTGTTTCGGTTCGTGCAGGGAGAAGGACATATTTTTTTGACATAAAATCAACACGTCAAGATGATTTGTATCTTACTATAACAGAGAGTAAAAAAGTGTTTGGTAATGAAGGAAAATCTCATTTTGAGAAACATAAAATCTTTTTATATAAAGAAGATTTTGGTAAATTTATAGAAGGATATGAGCAGGCTTTGAGTTATATTAAAGAACAGAAACCTGAATATTTTGAGGAACAAACTTTAGAAACAGAGGAAGAAAATTAAGTATTAAATTAACTTTAGATTATTTTTTAATAATTTTGGATTAAGAAAAATACTCTAATCAATAGATGTTTTTTTTCTTATTTTACTATATAATTTTGTAAAAATTATTGGCTGGCTTATACTATGAATATTGGTTAATATTTTTATACCATTTTGATTAAAAAAATAATTCAAAAAATTTTGTGATTTAATTTTTATTTTGTAATTTTGAACTAAAATATAAA
>ERZ795058.330-NODE-330-length-76890-cov-18.308635_pt1 | contig 76890 bp, 70 predicted proteins | sample MGYA00375142_ERZ795058 | MGnify/ENA primary metagenome ERZ795058 (study PRJEB30187, sample SAMN05720210) | activated sludge metagenome | isolation source: anaerobic digester from wastewater treatment plant | place: Japan | collected 2015-04-20 ... | reverse complement strand
CCATCTGAAGTTCCATCGCTTTTCCATAATTCATGACCAGATATTTTATTATAAGCCGTAAAATACAGCGTTTCTCCCAACGCAATGAATTCCAAGAACGGTAATGAAGTATAAGATCCGCTATCTATATCCTTCACCAGTACAGTACCGCCGGAAGTCCCGTTACTCTTCCATAGCTCGCGTCCATTAATTCCGTCATCTGCCACAAAGTATAGAGTTGAACCAACTACCGTGAAACTATTAGGATTTGAACCTTTTGAACCGATGCATATATCTTTTATCATAGTGGTGCCGGCGGAAGTTCCATCACTTTTCCATAGTTCATGACCATTGACTTCATCATACTGGCAGAAATAAAACAAAGATCCAACTACTGTAATCGAATTACATGCATAGTGATTATTGAATTTTTTTACCATGCCGGTACCGGCGGAAGTTCCATCACTCTTCCATAGTTCATTACCATCGGCACCAATAGATACAAAAAAATACAAACATGATCCAACTACAGAGAGAGAACATGGCTGTGACGATGCATCAACGCTATTAAAATCCTCCACAATAACGGTTCCTGCAGAAGTTCCATCGCTTTTCCATAACGCAAATCTGTTTAATCCCTCATAAGCAACAAAATATAAAGTGGAGCCAATTACAGTAAGCCAAGCCGGATAAGAATCACTAGCTCCACTGTAAATATCCTTTACCATAACAGTGCCAGTAGAAGTGCCATCAGTTTTCCATAATTCTTTCCCACTTGAACCATTATCTGCCACAAAATATAGTGTTGTGCCAACTGCTTTGAACCAAGTAGGATCTGAGCCACTTGATCCACTATTAATATCCTTCACCAGTACAGTACCATCTGAAGTTCCATCGCTTTTCCACAACTCGAATCCATTAATTCCATCATTCGCTACAAAATACAGAGTAGATCCAACTGCTGTAAAACCTTTTGGATTTGAACCGTTTGAACCGTTGCAAATATCTTTCAACATTTTAGTACCAGCAGAAGTCCCATCGCTCTTCCATAACTCCATACCGGAATCCGCTTCTATTGCAGCGAAGTACAAAGTTGATCCTATTGCCGTGAAAGCAGACGGTGCTGAGCCTTGACCAGATTGGTTTATGTCGCTTAGCAATTTAACTACTTTTGGTGAATACATCTCTTTCACCGTCACCGTACATTGAGCCTTCTTATAACCGTCAACGGTAGTCGCAGTGACAATCGCGGTTCCTTCATCAACTGCGGTAATCACACCGGTATTGTCTATTGTCGCGACATCGGTGTCATCTACGGCCCAGGTCACGTTCTGGTTTGTCGCGTTCTTCGGTTGGATTATAGCGACAAGCTGTCCCGTTTCGCCTGTGAGAATCGTGAGTGTTGACAAGTCCAAAGTTATACCAGTCACCGATACGCTGGAATTCGTTACATGCACCGTACATACAGCGGTGTATCCGGTTTCTTCGGTAGTCACAGTTATAGTTGTATCACCTACCGCTTTTGCCGTCACAAGTCCACTAGCGTCTACTGATGCGATCGATTTATTGGAGCTTTTCCATGTTACATTTCTGTTCGAGGCGTTTGAGGGCTGTACTTGCGGCGCGAGCCGTTCTGTCGATCCAACGAGCATTGATGTCTCTGATTTGATCGAGACTCCTGTCACCGGTATGGTATCAGATCCACCGCCACCGCTTCCTCCGCAACCTAGTATTGTTAGTAGAAGAATTGCATAGATAAATTTATTGAAGATGTGTTGTTTCATAAAATGTTCCTCTATTTAATGTTAATAGGAAACTTGTACTATCGAATATCAACTAAAAAATAAGTTGCGCAAGTTTTTTTACAATCAAGCATGGTGATAGTTCGATATTATTTAAAATAGAATTCGACAATATGAAGAAGAGTAATATTATATCATTTATCTTTATGCGGCGTGTCAATATGAGGGTGGATGATTGTAGTTGTTTTACGATAAGAAAGCCCTGTTTAGTGCCGCTTCTCGCATATTTTAAGCCATCTCAATTATTGCAGCGAAACTCTGTGACAGGTTGCCGCATTGATGATTCGTACAATTCGCGTTTGAAGCGTCTCGTTTGTCGGGATCGTTCCAACTATTCGCGAGGAAGACGAAGTCTTTTGCTGGAGACCGCAAGCGTTACCTCATGGCTTGCGGTGAAAAGTCGATTTAAAATATCATTCGGAGCGAACACGAAGTTCGCGGAGAAATGGCAATATTCGATTGATATCAATGATAAATTCATGCTAGGTGAGGTCACAATATATTAAGTAATACTTAGTTCAGATATTTGCTTGACCATTAGATAGCATATGTGCTATCATGAAATATGGTCGTGGTTATTGATACAAATGTTCTTTATCAGGCTCTCAGAAGCAGAGAAGGTGCTTCTCATTTTATTCTTCAGCTTATCCGCGGCAGGAAAATAACCCTTGCGCTTTCTCTGCCTGTATTTACCGAATATGAAGATGTATTGAAGAGACCTGATAAATTGAATGATCTTCAATTGACAAAAGATGATATTGATAAGGTGCTGAGATTCCTTTCATATATATCAAAACCTGTAACGATTTACTATTTGTTCAGACCTAATTTAAAAGACGAGAAAGATAATATTTTTCTCGAACTTTCTTTGGCTGGCAATTGTGATTTTATTATTACAAGTAATACAAAAGATTTTACAAAATATAATGAACTGAAGTTTGATGATATTTCAGTCATAACACCTTCCGATTTTGTTAAAATGTGGAGAAAAAATTATGAAGTCTAAAGCAAGCGTATTAACTTTGCGTATTCCGAATGAATTGAAACACAAAATTGAAAAAGTCGCCGATCAGCAGGGTTTGTCTATCAATCAGCTGGCTTTATATGCTTTTACAAAAGAAATTCAGGAAATGGAAACTTATAATTCTTTTTCAAAACACTGGAAAAAGAAAACTAAAAATGAATTGTTTGAAGATTTTGATTCCGTTATTGCACGGATTAAAGATAAAGATTTGCCTGAATGGGATAAAATGTAAACAGCAGTGGCAGTTTAATCCTCTCTCCCGGCCTCTCTCCTTTAATAAAGGAGAGAGGAGAAAGAATGGATGTTATTCATAAGAAATAGTATATTGATAAAGTTGCGCAAGCCCCTCTTTAGTAAAGAGGGGTTGGGGTGATTCTATCTCGCGAATATTGTCAGAAGTGTTATAACAGTTGCGATTATTGTAAAGCCCGCGCTCATCATCCACATCATCATGGTGAATTTTTTATTCATGTCATCGAAGCGTGTGTCCGACTGTTTCTGCATTGATTCGAAACGTTTGTCCATCTGATTGAATCCCAACTGCATCAATTCGCGCTGGCTTCTTAGTTCTTCTTCGATGCGGGTCATGCGCTCGATTAGCTGAATGTCGTACGGGCGAAGTTGAACGACATTGCTTTTTGCGCCGAAGCGGTCGAAGTTTGATTCGATATATGAACCTATCTGTTCAAGCTGTTCTTTCGTCAATTCCATTGCAGTACCCATTATTCACCTCAATCTACTAATAATAATTTTCTTTGTCAATAATATATACGTAAATTGGCTTGGTGATTTCGCGGCGGGCATCAAAAAAATCCTCAAAGCAAATGTTTATGGAGAAATTTGATTTTATTACTTGAGCTTGAACTGAATATTGATGAAAAATTTACAATAAATTTAAGCGTAAATTTTATTTCCCATATAGCTTGCCCGAGGGGTTTGCCATGTCCATCAAATATAAATTCATGCTCTTTTCGATTATCTCCGTCGCGGTGTCGCTTATCATCGCACTTTTTCTTACGCTCTATCTCGTTGAAAGAGATAGCGAAAGAAAAATAGAACTGGATCTTTCTCATAGAACAGAAACAATTAAGAAGACTCTTTTTCGAATTTCGGGTTCGGAGGATATTGCCATCGACGGTGATTTTCTCTACTGCGGAAGTTATGTGCTGAATAATAATCACGAAATCGTCGACATGGTTCAGGCCATGTACGGCGGGGGCAGCGGAATATTTCTTGAGGATTCAATTTTAGTTTCCAATATTCCTTATTTTCCCGGATCGCGACCAGACAATCTCAAGATTCCTGATGAAATCAAAAGAAAAATATCAACAGGCGAATCATATTTCGGCATTCAGTTTCTCAACGAAGAAGAATGCTATGTTTCGTATCTTCCCCTGATGTCAGGCGGATTATTCAAGGGTGCTTTTTTCTCATGCGCTAAAAAAGAAGAATCGCTCATGTCATTTGCAAAAATCAAGATCGCGGTTTTATCATGCGGAATATTTCTGTCGGTTCTGTTTAGTATTATTGCCGTCAAGTTTGCTCATTCTATAACTTCAAAAATGGAAATAGCGGTTTCTCTTGCGAAAAATATTTCCGAGGGAAACATTGAAAGCATTCAGCATTCCAGCTCAAAGGATGAAGCCGGCATTCTTCTTTCTTCACTCGACGGATTCTGCGGTGTGATGTTTGATACTATCAAGGGAATAAAAACGATGCTTGCCCGTTTATATTCTGTTTCTCATGATCTGTCTGTTCTTTCCGAGTCTTTCAAAAACAGCACTTTCGAACAGGCCGGCGAGAGCGTTAACGCGAATGAATCGATGGCAAAAATTTCCGAAGGCATCAATCTTGTAGCGGCAAAGGCGGTTGAACAGAAAGAGTCGATGAGCAGTCTTCTTTCGATGATGGAGTCGCTGAACTCCGGAATACGTCAGACGGAAGATATGACAGTTGATATATTGAAAAAGAGCGGAATGATTTCCGAAGAAGCAGATCTTTGCAGGGACAATATTTCTTCGATGAATCTTTTTATGGATGAAATGGATCAGTCTTCCGCTCAGATGATAAATATTCTGTCGATAATCAGCACCATCTCCGAACAGATAAATATGCTTTCCATAAACGCGACAATAGAAGCGGCCCGTGCCGGTGATGCGGGAAAAGGCTTTGCCGTTGTTGCTCAGGAAGTTTCAGCCCTTGCGGATCAGACGGATAAAAGCGTCGATCTTATCAGCGGCATAATAGAGCTTAATGCCGAAAAATCAAAAACAGGCAAGCTTAAATCAGCTGAGGCTCTCAGTGCAATCGGAGACATCGCGAAAAATATCAAAGAGGCCAATGAGCTCATCGTTGCTGTTTCGGATTTTGTTTTAAATCAGGTGACTGTAAGCGCGGATGTTAATTCTGCCGCAGTAAGCGTTACGGAAAAAGCTTCCGAAATAAATTCAATAATTGATATTCAGAAAAAGACAATTGAAAGTACTGCAGATGCCATATCAAGAATCAGTTCTCATTCAGAATTAATTGAGAAAGAAGCGGGAAGTGCGGCTGAAAACGCATCGGAAATAACGGCTATATCAGAAGAACTCGAGAAGAGAATCAGTTTTTTCAAAATTCATATTGAATAACAAAGCTTTGCTGTTAATATGTTTGAGCCCCCATCGGTTAAATATTTTCGTCGAATAAGATATCTTGACCGGCGGACTTTTTTGATGACTTATAAAAAATGGATTGATTATTTTATAGATTGGTATATGAATAACGATGTTTATTGAATCATAATTTACGTTCCAATGTTGCATCAGGAATATAATTATATATTCCTCTGGGAGCTTGTTTGATCATGGACTCGATGAATTCATTACGTATTTTTCTGACGTTGTTGATACTTATTTCCATACCTCTTTCAGCATTTGACAGCGGACCGACCGCTTCATTTTCATATTCTCCGTCAGGGCTTGGTTATCTTTATGCACCGGGGCCTGATTGGAACAGCGGCGACACTACAAAGCCGGAATCCGGTTCCGCTCTAAGTTCTGCTTCAAAGCTTTGTTTGTCAGGCGGCTATTATTATGATTATCTTCAAGGAGATCTTTCTTACTCCAGAACTAAAATAAGCAAGCAGGTATCGGATTTTATTGCTAATGACGGACTGAAGAGTGCAATCGATTCATCTATATTGCTTCGCGGCGGATACCGTTTCAGCAATCCCGGCGATACATCTTATACCTGGCTTTATCTCGGGTTAAAGCGCTACAGCTATGATTCTTTCGGCGGAACAGCTGTGACGGCGTACGGCTGGCTCGCCGGATATTCGGGTTTTTACAGTTTCGGTCTTTCTTCCAATTATGAATTCGTTCTTGCACTTGACTTATATTTAGGTACATACAGGTTCGATAATTTTTCTTCCGACAACGGTTATACCGGAGTTTCAAAAAGATATTCACTGACTTCAGGCGCAGGTATCGGCGCAGGCGTGCAGTATGAACCTTATAATGTTACACTGCTTATAAAATTATCCGCTGATATAAACCGCATTGCTTACGACGCGGATTATCAGGGATCATCGCGTAAATTTTCAACCGGATCTTTGTCCGGTTGTATCGGATTTGAGGTGCGGTATTGCATTCCGAGTGAGAGTTATAATGAAAAGATTAAATAAAAGAAAATCTTTCTTTATGATGATAATCCGCTTTGCAGACGGGATTAAGCTTCTGCGTCAGTTTAATGTTTTATTGATATCTCCAATGATAGTATTTCTTCTATCATGCGCATCTAATGCAAATCTTACAAATCAGGTAAGTGATGACAGGTTCGGAAACACTGAAACGCTGAATTACGAATACACAAACCGCGGTCTTTCGACTGAGGCAAAACGCATACATTATCTTGTGAATACGGAAATAGATGATCCGTTAGTTGTTAGAGTAACATTTCCGGATATTAAAGGAATACATCCGGCTGCACCTGCCGAAGGTCTGGCTATCGTTCAGTTTACGTCTAATGAGCGCGGTGAAGTTCTGAAATACCGTTTTGTGAAACGTGCCGGTCTCGGGCTTGATGATTATGTCGAGATGATGGTGAAAAATATTAAAATTGAACCCCTCGTTCATAAAGGGGAGAAGCGCGGTTCGGTTTTTAATGTAAGATTTATATTCAGAGAGAAACCGTGAAGAAAATAATTCTGTCCGTATTATTAATTGTTTTTGTCTGTGCGCTTGATGCGGCCGAATCTGTATCAGGTGCTGTATATGACGCAGTTTCCGGAAAACCGGCAGCTGGTGTTACCGTCGGTTTGCGTGAACTCGATATGGTGACGGAGACCGATTCGCGCGGGGAGTTCCGCTTCAGCGGAATCGAAAAAGGTTATTATGAGCTGACGTTTTCTCATCAGGATTACGGAAACATTTCAATAAATATACGGGTAAAAAGAAATTTCCGAATCATACAAAATCTGACTCCGAAAGCTTTCGACGCAGGGAACAGAACAAAAGTCTACGGCGAATACCTTGACTCCAAGGGTGAGCGCGGCATTACGCAGGATGATATTAAAAAATATCCGATGCGCGGTGCCGGAGACTCGCTTCATCTTCTTCAGTCGCTTCCCGGAATCGGCGGCGGTTTTTCTCTTGCGACTGTGCCTATAATCAGAGGAACCAATCCTCTCTTTAATAAGTACTACGTCGATGATATTCCTGTTGATTATCCTTTCCATTACGCGGCAGGATTTATTCCGATTTTTTCTTCAATCAATGAAGAAGCGATTGATTCCGTTCAGGTAATAAAAGGAAATTCTCCTCTGTGGACAAGTGATAATCTCGGCAATACAATTATGATAAAAAGCGCTGATGCGCAGAAAGAGGGAATTCACGGAAAAATGATTCTTGATCCCGTTCTTCCGTTTCTTCCTACATTCTCCGTTACAGTTGTGCCGAACGAACGTTTCAGCATGATTGCCGTCGGCAGAAGAACGACGCCGGATCTGCTTTTTGATATGAATAAGGCGCACTTTTATCTGGCGGATTATTTTTTAAAAGCATCATATGTTCCGGACGATTCACACCGTATTACTATGCTGATAACGGGATCACAGGATAAAATTTCATTCAACGATCTGTCGACTCGTTCCGGTTATTACGCAAACGGCATCACATGGGAGTTTAGAGCTCTCGATGATCTGATGTTTAAAACAGTAATTTCAAATCAGAATATGATTCAGTCATTGAAAAACAAAAAGGATTATGATACCGAATCGGGCGCCGAAATCGAATTCAATCCCGATCAGTACCGCATATTGCAGATGGCAGTTTTATCTCTGAATGATTTTAACATCCGCGGCGGATATGAAGCCGTTAAGTATAAAGGCGGCTGTACAGGCAACACTTCATTTGCAGATATAGCCGGAACTGATTTTTACAAAGGACTGAGCAGTAATCTGAATCTTTCATTTCCGGTTGAAGGCAATTCGCTTGCCGGTTTCGCCGGTATAGACGGCAAATTGAACAGGTTCATATACGATGCCGGCGTCAGGTTTGAGAATTATAGTCCTGTTGATGAATCGGCATTATCGTACAGTATAAACGCCGGTTATCAGATGAATGAAAAAAGCAGTGTGTATTTTAAACATGGAACTTCTTACGCTCATCCTGACGTTTATTATTATCTCGGAAATATTGATCCTGATTTCAAACTTGCTGAAGCAAAAAACTTTTCAGTAGGAATGAATTATATTACGCAGCAGAGTATATTCATCAATGCGGAAGTTTATTACAGCCGGTTTAAAAATTTAAATCCGGGAACTATATTCGATGTCGATGATGATTCTGCAAAGAAGCTCATGCAGCTTCATCCGTATTCAAAAGAAGAAGATGGAAGTAATTTCGGAATTGAACTTTCTGGCAGAGGCTCGTTTAAGGGCTTTGACGGATGGCTGAGCTATGCTTTCTCGCGGACAAACCGCAGCAGCTCGGATGAAAGTTCTTTCCGTTCGGATTATGAGCAGGCACATTTGTTGAGACTTGTACTTTCAAGAACATGGAACCGTTTCAGCGCGTCGGCTATATGGCATATGACTAGCTCTCTTCCGTATACGCCGGTATCAAGATTTCTTTATGACGGTTCAACTTATACGGCGGATTACGGAAAACGGAATTCGGCGAATTTTGCGCTCAACAAAAGACTCGACATCAAGGGAACATACAGAACAGAAAGCGACACGCGCATTTCATTGGAATGCTGGAATGTTCTGTTTTTCCGCAACAATGCCTTTGCTCAGAAAGAGAATACTTCGAGCACTGAAAAAAGATTCGATATTCCGTTTTTCATCTGGTGTTCGCTGGAGAAACCGTTATGAAACGTTACTTTATATGTTTGCTCTTAGTATTTGCTGTAGTTCAGAATTATGCAGCGGTTTATGAAACTAACGGTCATACATCAGAATTATACGAGAAAGACATTTCAATACTAAAAAAGAAATTATCTCTGAATGCGAAGGATAAGACTTCGCTCGAACGTATTGTGAAAATGCTTTTTGTTTCTGAAAAGTTTGAAGAGGCTGCGCGTTATGCTGATGAATATTTGAAAATAAATAAAGAACCTGAAATTGAATATTTGAAAGCTCTTTCTCTCGCGAGTTCCGGAAATTATAAAGAAGCGGCTGATTCTGCAAAAAATATTCTCTCAGACAAATCTCTTACACCCGCTGAACGCAAATCGATTGAATTGAAGATAGAGCTTTTTGAAAAAGGGATTTCCACCAAAGGAATTCCTTACGGTGCGGAAATAACCAAGTGGGGAAATGACGCCTATGCTGCCGGAATAATAGGCAGAAGCGGAGTTCTAGTCGGAGTCAGAACATTTTCTGATAAAACATTTTTTTATTCGGCTGATGAAGATAAAATAATTGAATCAATGAAAGAACCTCAGTTTGAGTTTCCTGAAGGGTTGAAGCTTCTTTCCGTAAGCGTATCGCCTGACGAACGTGATATTTTTGTAACGTGCGGTAAGGATGATAAGTCGATTGTGATTTTTCAACGTCATTTTGATATTGAAACTGATAAGTGGACAGAATGGTTTCAGCCGCAGTTTGCCGGCAAAGGTTCAATCAACGGATTTGCGAATATGCTCGGTGACGGAGAGCACATTCTTTTTGTATCAAACAGAAATGTCACGACCGGTCTTGATATATATATTTCACGCAGAGATGAAAAAGGAATATGGGATAATCCCGTTCCTATGGCGAACATCAATACTCCAATGGATGAATGTTCAGTTTATCTGCATCCTGACGGTGAAACCGTTTATTTTTCATCTAACGGAAGAGGCGGAAGCGGAGGATATGATGTATATTCGGGTACGCTTTCATCACTAAAAGGAAACTTTAAAATTGATAATATCGAAAACATGAAATCCCTTAACACATTCAGGAATGAATTTTTCCCGGTATATGTGCAGGGCACTTCGCGAAAGGCATATCATTCATTCCGGAAAAATGACAGTTCGGTAATCTGCAGTCTTTCTGATGAATTTCGTCAGGGTTATCCTGTAATGTTTTTTGATGTAATCACGCTTGATGCCGCGACAAAGTCTCCGATACGGGCTAATGTCAAACTTGTTAGAATAGGAGATCGAACTTCCGGGATAGCTTTGAAAAGTTCAGCTGACACTCGCGGACGTTCGGCGTTTACCGTAAGAAAAAGTACATCATATTCGGCTGAAATTACAGCCGACGGATATGCTTATTATAATGAAACTTTTGAAACCGGTTCTGCTGATGATATCGTTACAAAGACTGTTTATCTGAATAAAGGAAAAGTCCGGACAGGATATACTTTCTCCGCGGATAATATTTATTTCGATTCGGGAAGTGCTAAACTACGGCCCGAGTCTATGCCTGCGCTTGAACGGCTCTATGATTTTATGAAAAATAATCCCGGAGTCAAAATTGAAATCTCAGGACATACTGATAATGTCGGCGGCCCGGACTATAACATGAAGCTTTCTAAAAAAAGAGCGGAAGCAGTTGCTGAATATCTTTTCGGCCGTGGTATAAAAAATAACCGTATCTCGTCAAAGGGTTACGGATATTCTAATTCAGCTGTCGACAATGATAATGAAATTAATCGACAGAAAAACCGCCGTGTTGAAATTACGGTGAAGTCATCTGATTGAATTATAATATAAAAAAATATTCTGAATAAAAAATATCAGTTTTTCAGTAAACCTATTGACTGATATTTCTTTCTGTCTATAATCCCATAAAAACGGATGTTTATAAGCCGGATTTGCTGACGGAAAGAAGAATGAAGAAAAAAATTACCGAAGAAACTGTTATTTTTGCGAGTGTAGTCAAATGGGTTATTCTTGCCACGATTGTCGGAATATTCACCGGCGTTGCGTCGTCATTGTTTGTCAGGCTTCTTGATTTTTCGATTGCACTTCAGGAAGGATTTTCTTACTATTACTTTATTCTGCCTTTTGTTCTTCCATGTGTCGCATTTCTTTCATTAAAAATATTTCCTTCATCACTTGATTTTACAACAGATAAAGTTATAAACGTGATTCATAGTGGAAGAAAGATTTCACTGGTTTCGATAATCAAGGCATTCTTTTTGTCAATAATCTCAATAGCATCAGGCGGTTCAGCCGGCAAGGAGGCTCCCTGTGCGGATATCGGCGCGGGTTTCGGTTCATTATTTTCCGCGATATTCAAGTTCAATACTGTTGACCGCAAAAAGCTCATGATATGCGGAGTCAGCGCCGGATTCGCGGGTGTTTTCGGTGTTCCGGTTTCGGGTGCGATTTTCGGAGTTGAAGTTTTATTTGTCGGAAGCATATTGTATGATGTTTTTCTGCCGTCTCTTGTTGCCGGTGTAACATCGTATCAGGTTTCTTCTATGCTTGGTGCGAAGTATTTTATCGAGCCTTTGAACTTCGTGCCGCAGTTTTCTGAATTATTCTTTTTGAAGATTATTCTCGCAGGTGTATTTTTCGGTATTTGCTCTTTTGCGTTTATAGAAATCAATAAATACATCAACCGGATAGCTTCAAAATTTTCAGGAAATATTATCATCAGAGCTTTTTTTGGTGGATTGATTCTATGTCTTATTGGATTCATTATCTCTCCCGAATACTTAAGTCTCGGCATGAATACGGTCGAAAAATCACTTCACGGGAGCGAAGTTCCTTTTTACGCACCGATAGTAAAAACTGTTTCGACGGCAGTCACGCTTGCCTTCGGAGGCGTCGGCGGAATAATTACGCCGATACTTTATGTCGGTTCGACTCTCGGTTCGGCATTTGCTTCATTATTCGGAATTAATCCTCAGACATTCGCTGCTGTCGCTCTGGTGAGTATGCTGGCAGGTGTGACGAACGCTCCGATTGCGTCCAGCGTAATGGCTATTGAACTTTTCGGCCCTGAGATCGCGCCATATGCATGCGTATCCTGCCTCGTCAGTTTTCTGATGACGGGTCATAGAAGCATATATCCTTCGCAGGTGCTTTCAGTCAGAAAGTCGGAATCAGTAGATGTCGAAACCGGAAAGACATTCGGAAAAATAAAGCCTTCATGCGAAATAAACCAGAAGAAGATTCAGCGGAAAATAAAAAAGCGAATGAAAGAAATAATGCATATTGAAGATAAAAAATAAAAGAGGGGGCGTTACCCCTCTTTTATTTTATTCCCATTCTATTGTTGAAGGCGGTTTGGAAGAGACGTCATAGACTACACGGTTAATTCCGCGCACTTCATTGATTATACGGCTCGATATCTTTTTAACGAAATCGTGCGGAAGATCCGCCCAGTCTGCAGTCATCGCGTCTGTTGATTCGACGGCACGGATTGCGATTACGTTTTCATAAGTTCTATTATCGCCCATTACGCCGACAGACTTTACAGGAAGAAATATTCCGAATGCCTGCCAGAGTTTGTCATAGTATCCGGCGTTCTTAATTTCGCTGACAATGATGTCGTCCGCTTCGCGGAGAATGTCGAGGCGCGCTTTTGTGATTTCGCCGATTATGCGTATCGCAAGACCCGGACCCGGAAAAGGATGGCGCGCGATAAGTTCGCGGGGAATGCCGAGTTCGGTACCGAGAGCGCGTACTTCGTCTTTAAAAAGCTCTTTGAGAGGTTCGACTACCTTGCCTGACTCAATCAGCTTAAGGACTTCAGGAACGCGGTTGTGGTGGCTCTTGATGGTGTCTGAAGGTCCTTTGATTGAAACTGACTCAATAACATCAGGATATAATGTTCCCTGCGCAAGAAAATCGAAACGTCCGATCTTCTTTGCTTCCTTCATGAAAACCTTTATGAATTCTTTTCCGATAATTCTTCTTTTCTTTTCGGGATCAGTCACACCCTTGAGTTTTTTGAGAAATAGATCCGCCGCGTCAACAGCGATGAGGTTGAGATTAAGTCCTTCCTTGTATCTCTTGATGACGTTCTCGGCTTCATTTTTTCTGAGAACGCCGTTATCTACAAATACGCAGTAAAGCTTTTCTCCGATTGCTTTCTGCAAAAGAACAGCTGTTACGGTAGAATCGACTCCGCCCGAAAGCCCGAGAAGAACGGTTCCGTTTCCGACTTCTCTTCTGATCTGTTCAACCGACGAATCAACGAAGGATTTCATCGTCCATAGTCCCTTGAGTTTGCATATCTCGAAAAGGAAATTCGCGATGACTTCTTTTCCGTGAACGCTGTGAAAAACTTCGGGATGAAACTGAATGCCGTAGATGTTTTTTTCTTTGTTCTGAATTGCCGCAACCGGAGTGTTTTCTGATTCGGCAACTATTTCAAAACCGGAAGGAATTTCAGTTACTTTATCGCCGTGGCTCATCCATACGGTTTCGCGTTCTGAAAGACCCTTGAAAAGAGGGGATTCTTTCTTGATAACGATTTCCGCTCTGCCGTATTCTTTCTTGTTTGATGAAGAGCTCTTTCCGGCAAAACCGTTTACTATCATGTAAAGACCGTAACAGATGCCGAGTACTGGAACATTCAAGTTGAAGATTTCATTTGAAACGAAGGGAGCGCCTTTGTCATAAGTTGAAGAAGGGCCGCCTGAAAGGATGATTGCACTTGGTTTTTCGTTTTTGATTTTTTCAACCGGGTAATTGAATGGAACGATTTCCGCATAGACTTTCTGTTCACGCACTTTGCGGGCTATAAGCTGAGTGTACTGCGAACCGAAATCCAGTATCAGAACTTTTTCATCATGAAGATTCATTTTTTAACTCCGAGTGAATCAATATATTCTTTGTAGCCTTTTTCATTTAAAAGATCATTTTTCTTTTTGATTTCAGTTTTCATTTCTTCGCGGTATGCCGCGAGTTTTTCGGCAATCGAAGAGTCGGAAACCGAAAGAATTGATAAAGCGAAAAGCGCCGAGTTTGCTCCACCCGCTTTACCTGCCGGCATCGCAGCTACCGGAATTCCGGACGGCATCTGAATTATTGAGAGAATGGAATCGAGACCGCCCGATACCGGAGATTCAATCGGAATTCCGACAATCGGAAGGGTGGTGTGAGCCGCGCAAACACCAGGAAGATGCGCCGCGCCGCCTGCAGCGGCGATGATTACTTTGATGCCGCGTGAACGCGCGCTTTCAACCCATTCTTTGGTCTGTTCTGGTGTGCGGTGAGCAGATGAGAAGATGATCTCAAAACTGACACCGAATTTATCGAGAATTTCAGGGCACTGTCTGATTTTAGGGAGATCGGAATCGCTGCCGAGAATTATTCCTATTTGGGGCATGGTTCGGTTCCTCCGGAAATTATGAAGTATTTGGGATAAGCACAAATTATAGGCAGATATTGTCAATCAGTTTCCGCACGGAGGCGGAAACATTGCCTGCGAGGCGGACGGAGTCCGCAGCAGGAGAACGCAAGCGTTACCTCGGAGATATAGGTGTTAAATTGATTTAAAGTTACATTCGGAGCGAACAGGAAGTTCGCGGAGATAACGAATCATTTGATTGAAGTCATTAGCAAATCCGCAGGCGCTTGCACAGGATGTGCATTGCAAATCGCTTTGTGTCGTCCTCCGTGACGACAAGTTGCGATTTGTTGCCGGATTCCTTCCGGCAATGAGGCGCGGCCAGGACGGCAAACGCGCCGAGGAGTAGAAACTGTCGAGACGCTTTTGTGCAAACCTCCTGTTTGCGAGGGAAGCGTCTCGATTGTCGGGATCGTTCCGACTGCCTGCGAGATGGACGAAGTCCGCAGCAGGAGAACGCAAGCGTTACCGCATAGTTTGAGGTGATAAATCAATTTGATGTTGTATCCGGAGCGAACAGGAAGTTCGCGGAGATAAAGCAATGGTATACTGAATTTGTGAGTAAATCCGCACGGAGGCGGAAACATTGCCCGCTATGGACGAAGTCCATAGCGGGAGACCGCAAGCGTTACCGCATAGTTTGAGGTGATAATTGGCATTATTGATATAATCGAAACGGTCAAGGATGACCGTTGAGAAAAAGCAACAATTGTATTCAAGCATAAATGCTCTAACGCACGGAGGCGGAAACTGTCGAGACGCTTTTGTGCAAACTTTGAGCCATCACGATGATGGCAACGAGACTCTGTGCCAGGACGGCACAAAAAGAGTCGAGCAGTTTGCGAGGGAAGCGTCTCGATTGTCGGGATCGTTCCGACTGCCTGCGAGGCGGACGAAGTCCGCAGCAGGAGAACGCAAGCGTTACCTCGGAGATATAGGTGTTAAATTGATTTAAAGTTGCATTCGGAGCGAACAGGAAGTTCGCGGAGATAAAGCAATGGGACACTGAATTTGTGAGTAAATTTTACAGGAGCCGAGGTGAGGGCGCACGTATTTTTTTTCCACACCTGGCGGTTTGTTTTTGATTCGGCATTCAATAAATCATCTGATGATGACGAATTGTTTTTCTGCAATTACCGCCTAACATTTCAACAATCCATTCTCATCACTTAATTCAATGTTAAAAAAAGACTTGATACTTTGTCAAAAGATATGTATCATGATATCTATCAGATGAATGGGGGATAATTATATGGACGCAGCAAAAATATTTACAACCGGAAGGAGTCAGGCCGTAAGATTGCCAAAGGAATATAGATTTTTAACCGAATCTGTATTTGTTAAACGGATTGATGATATGGTTATTCTTATACCGAAAGATAAAGTTTGGGATAATTTTTCAAAAAGTCTGGAGAAGTTTCCTGAAAATTTTATGTCTGAACGGATTCAGCCGGCCATTGAAGCGAGAGAAATTATCGAATGAAGTATCTTCTTGATACAAACATATGTATTTATATTATCAATAAAAGACCCGTTTCTGTTATACAGCGGTTGTCGAATTATGAAATAGACGATATTGCCATATCTTCAATTACGGTTTCGGAACTCGAATACGGCATCAATAAAAGTAAAAATCCTGATAACAGCCGAATTGCATTAATTGAATTCCTGTTGCCGTTTAAATTGATTGATTATGATTTTAAAGCGGCAAAAGAATATGGGATTATCAGATCGGACTTGGAAAAATCCGGTCAACCGATCGGAGCGATGGATTATTTATTAGCGGCACAGGCAATATCGTTAGATTTAATTTTGGTTTCTAATAATTTGAAGGAATTTTCAAAGGTTAAGAAATTGAGAATGGAGAACTGGGTTTAATTACATGGTGTCATGTGATACATAAAAGGTGCAGAGCACCTTTTAAATCCGATTTGTCCGGTCACCGGACTTGTTGTCAAAGGCTTCGCCTTTGTAATCCGGTTTCGCATGGATCATGCGAGAATATTCAAAGGGACGAGGAGCTCAGTCGCCGCTCCTCATCCCTTTGAGATCCCACTCCTGGCTTTTGTCGGGCGAATTCCTCGCACCGGCTTTGCCGGATGCTGCGGTCGCCCGTTGCGAGGCGCTTTGTGCAAACTTCCTGTTTGCTTGTGAAGCGCCTCGGTGGCGGTTCTCCTACCGCCTTAGTGTCCGACTGCGTCGGACGTTTTAATGATTTTGTTTTCATTCATCTTTTCCCCACGCCAGGCGGTTTGTTTTTAGATTTGAAATTTCTGTAATCACTAAGCATGCAGATTTCAATCGTTATGAAGCGGTATATTTTATGGCGATTTAATCTTGCATTGATTTTGGTTTGTTCGAATGCGGCGGAATGAGGTTAGGGGAAGAGTTGATTTGAAGAAATTAAACAGTTGACATGTAACTATATTGTGATTACGTTAAATGATCGATAGGTTATTCATTATGAAAGTCAATATTGTACAAATAGGAAACTCAAAGGGGATACGAATACCTTCTTCAGTTCTATCACAATGTCATATCGGAACAGAAGTTGAAATGAAGATTGAAAATCAGAAAATCATTATTATTCCTGTAAAAGAAACACCCAGAAGAGAATGGTCGAAAAAGTTCAAAGAAATGTCTGAAAATAAACACGACTCTTTGCTTATTGATGATTCATTGGATATTGAGCAGGAAGATTTCGAATGGTAATAGATCAATATGATGTTGTGTTGGTAAATCTTGACCCAACAGTCGGTCATGAAATTAAAAAAAGCCGGCCATGTACCGTAATTTCGCCGAATGAAATGAATCATAATATTTCAACAATAATCATTGCGCCAATGACAACAAAAGGACATGACTATCCATCCCGTGTTAAGACAAATTTTAATTTGAAGGATGGATGGATAGTTATAGATCAGATTAGAACGATAGACAAAGTAAGAATAATTAAAAAATTAGGTAAACTTGACAAGAAAACGATCACGAAGATCAAAGCAGTTATTAAAGAAATGTTGGTAGAATAAGTTTCGCATGGTGTCATGCGAGACACAAAAGGTGCTTCGCACCTTTTAAATCCGTTTGCCGATTTCTTTTGCGTGCCCAAAAGAAATTCGGCGAAAGAAAAGGGCACCGCTGCGCGGGGCTTGTCGCGACAGAACTATCGCGCATTTCTTCGAAATGACTGCGATAATCTGCGCTTATTTGGTGTCCGACTGCGTCGGACGGTTTTGGTGTTATTGCTATCATCCGTCTTTATTTGAAGTGCTTAGCGCACTTTCTTGATTTTAGAAATCATTCATTTTATAATATCATTACGCGTTTATTCGCTGCGCTCAGCATACGCGTAATTTTTTCTGTGACAGTTGGATTATTTTGGATTTGACATTCATGAAAACATTATGCATAAAGATCATAATAATCATTGAGTGGAAGATCTTAGGGTGTTCATCGGTTAAAGCTGAACAGTTCGCAACTTTAAAATGAAAAAACAAAAGAAGCGAGATTGAAACATTTTATAGGTTTAGCTTCGTGTATTATTAGATTTTTGGTGGAGTATGTGACAGAAGTATCATCTATGTTTAGGATAAATGGATAGAAATTTTGATTTAGGAATGATTATGAAATTTTCAGAAATCAGAGAAAGAATAACCGGAATTAATTGTTCTGTATTTGGAATTTCTTGGAATCCATCAGAGGCAGAATGTAATATTGCAAAACGGATTATTCGTTTTCTCGAAGATCGCAGGGTTTTATATAGTCCGAGCGAAATGGAAGTGCCCAACCACTGTGTTCAATCCATTATTGAAATTCGTAAATTTTTAACTACGGAATTGCAAAGTTTGTCTAATAAATCAAAACTGTATGATCCAGTTAAAGCTATGCGTATATCCTGTAGGAAATTTCTTGATAAAATGAATATTGAAGATAATAGATTCATGGATAATGCAAGGAGTTGGGGTCATTGGGCAAGTTGGACTTTTGCTTCTGCGTTAGGAGAATTAAGAGGTAATTTTGGTATCATGGTTGCTCAAATTGCAACTTTATATGGAATTGATGTTGAAGATGATTTAGCTTCGATTATTCCAGAAAAGGATAATTAAAATGTTATCCATCTTATATAATACGAAATGATTCAATATAGAAGCTTTCTTTTTTTGAGGAAATAACTATCTCGGACTGACCCCTGTTCTAATTTCCCTCTCCTCAATAATGTAAAACAGCCTGACGGGATGTCCACCTTTTTCGCCTTGATTTTCAGACCGCTTTCAACGGATTGCAAAAAAAAAGTTATATTGATAATTAATTTCTAAAATACGTTATATCCTTTGTAAAGTATTCGAGTAATTTGGCGCTGAGAGGTTACTGGTGAGAATTTTCTTGTTTATAAATTACTATGACGAACATGTTCTTTGTTCATGGTTTTAGTATTGACGATGATAGCGATGGTTTGTAATAAGTTAAGAGGATTTGACTCTCAACAAATTATAGGTGTTATCCATGATTGAAAATTCAAAACAAATGATAAGTGGAAAAGCATTTGAATATGCTTTGTTGAAAGAATTTTTTGAGAAGTTATCCAAAGAAACTACTGTTCAAGTTATTGAGAACGCCGCGTATATAACTGCCGAAGAATGTTTTAGCCGTATCGATAAAAATGAAAAGAGTCGTTATTTATTAAGTGCAAGTTTTGCTGTCAATTTTATGATTGATATTGAACCTCGTCTTTCAAATGGTATAAATAAAAAGGACTTGCTTCAACTTGAAATATTGACAGATAATCATGGGCAAGAAGGTGATGTAAGAGATGTTCTTGCGATTCGTCTAATGCAAAAATGGGAAATTGGCATATCTGCAAAAAATAATCATCACGCAGTAAAGCATTCGCGTTTATCTAATGATATAGATTTTGGCGATAAATGGCTTGGTGTTAATTGCTCATCAGAGTATTTTGAAAATGTAGCTCCGGTTTTTGATTTGTTAAAGAAAATTAAGATAGATAGTAAATCCACTCAGAAATGGGATACGCTAGGCAATTACCATGAATCAATATATAAGCCGATTTTGGAAGCATTCCGAAATGAGTTGTTGAAATTATATAGTATGAATAAAAAACAAGTAGCTTCAAGAATGATAGAATATTTAGTTGGTAACAAAGATTTTTATAAAGTTATAAGAAGTACGAATCATATTGAAATTCAAGCTTTTAATCTGCATGGTACTTTAAATTTGCCTTTTAAGGATAAGTTTCCAAAATTTGTTACGCCCATTGTCGGGCTACCTGATCAGATTATAGATGTTCAGTTTAAAGAGAATTCTTTAACAACTATAATTGTAAAATTTAATAAAGGTTGGGAGCTTTCTTTTCGAATACATAATGCCAGTTCAAGAATTGAGCCATCATTAAAATTTGACATCAATTTGCTAAGTGCGCCTCATACTCTTTTTAAGAATACTTTATCGGTTAATACAATTTAGGGAGAAATAAATGAATATTGTTTCTTTTTTTTCAGGAGCGGGTGGACTTGATTTAGGTTTCCAAAAAGCTGGATTTAATATTGTCTGGGCTAATGAATATGACAAAGAAATATGGGAAACATTTGAAGCTAATCATAAAAAAACAATTTTAGATAAAAGAAGTATAACGGAAATTTCATCTAATGAAATTCCTGAATGCATCGGTATTATTGGAGGTCCACCTTGTCAAAGTTGGAGTGAAGCAGGCGCTCTTCGAGGAATTAATGATAAAAGAGGACAATTGTTTTTTGATTTTATCAGAATTTTGCGTGATAAAAAACCATTGTTTTTTTTAGCTGAAAATGTATCTGGAATGTTGTTGCCAACACATGGTAAGGCATTGCAAAATATTAAAGAAATGTTTGTTGAAAGCGGTTATAATTTATCATTCGCTCTTCTGAATGCATCAGATTATGGAGTACCACAGGATAGAAAACGAGTTTTCTTTATTGGTTATCGCTCTGATCTGGGAATAGAATTTAATTTTCCAGAACCAATTACTGAACACGATAAAGTTCTTCTTAAAGATGTCATTTATGATTTAAAGGATAATGCTTTACCGGCGCTTTCTCTCCAAAAAACGAATGGAAATAAATGCGTTATTCCTAATCATGAATATATGACTGGAGGTTTCTCTACGATTTTCATGTCTCGCAATAGAGTGAGATCTTGGGATGAAGTTTCGTTTACCATCCAAGCTGGTGGAAGGCATGCTCCTTTACATCCGCAAGCTCCCAAAATGGTTTTTGTTGAACAGAATAAAAGAATATTTTCTCCAGGACAAGAGCATTTATACAGAAGATTAAGTATTCGTGAATGTGCTCGGATACAAACTTTTCCAGACAGCTTTGTGTTCAAATACAATAATTTGACAGCAGGATATAAAATGATTGGGAATGCTGTTCCGGTTAATTTGGCATATCATTTAGCAAAAAAAATTGAAAAAGATATTTCTAAGTTGTTTAAGAATAAAAAGATTACTTTATCGCATACTTTATCAACGGAAGAGTTTTTAGATGAAGAGAAGATAAGCGTAATGGCTTGATTGCTTAAATTCTAAATGTTCTATTTGTCTCCCATTTTCATCCCCCTCTCAACATAAAAAAGCCGGATGGGATGTCCGGCTTTTTTGGTTGTGGTATTGCGAAATTGGCTCAAGCCAAAATTTAATTTGTTTACTGTAACAGTCTGAGCACTCCCTGGCTCTTCTGATTCGCCTGTGCGAGCATCGATGTCGCAGCCTGCTGGAGTATCTGATATCTTGTGAATGAAGACATCTGCTCTGCCATGTCTGTGTCTCTGATGCGGGATTCTGATGCCTGTGTATTTTCGTACGCGTTCATCAATCCTTTCGCTGCATGTTCGAGTCTGTTGTAATATGCTCCAAGATCCGCTCTCTGTTTTGATATAATTCTAAGAGCTTCGTCCGCGAGTCCTATTACGCTGTTTGCTTTGCCCGGAGTCGAGATCGATATAAATGTAAGCGTTGTAGGGTTTCTGAGTCCTAGTGCCGCTGTAGTCATTGTCTCGATAAATACTCTTTCTCTCTGGTGCATGTTCGGACCCATATGGAACCACATTGAAGCGGTTGGTCTGAGTCTTGCAAACGAACCTGTCAACAGTTTCATCTTGTTGAACTCGGCCTGTGATGAAATACGGTCTACTTCATCGATAAGTTCGGATACTTCAACCTGAATCAGCTGACGGTCTTCAGGTGTATAAATACCGTTTGCCGCCTGCACCGCAAGAACACGTATACGCTGAATGATTCCGTGAGTTTCCTCAAGATATCCTTCCGCAGTCTGTATAAGACTCATGCCGTCTTCTGTGTTTCTTTCAGCCTGACGAAGTCCCTGAATCTGTGATCTCATTTTTTCAGATACTGCAAGTCCGGACGCGTCATCGCCGGCCTTATTGATTCTCAAGCCTGATGAAAGTTTTTCGATATCAGAAGTGAGACTCCAGTCGTGAAACTTGAGTGTGCGATGTGCGAAAATCGCGCTGACGTTGTGATTGATAATCATTCTATTCCTCCTTGAATATTACCGTTATCATCCGTGATAACTGAGAATTCCTTATTGTCATATAAAGAGTCGGTGTTATTGAATAATCCTTTAATGATTATTAGGTCTCATTAATGGCGAATATTGGCAAAAAAACGAAAATATGACATCAAAATGTGGATTTTACATAACAAAATCAAAAAAGATATAAAACTTAGTTTTTATTGTTGAATACCGCGCTTCCTTTTAATCCTATGTCTTTGACTGGGCTGTTTTAGGCTTTTCTTCTATTAAATGCGGAAAAACAACGGTTCTGATTCAGTTTCAAAAATAATGATTTTAAGGTGAGTTATGTTTGGTCGGAAATTCGGCGGCAAAGCGAAATTAAGTATGATTCGGATTCCTTCGTTTTTAACGAGATTGTATTTTCCCGAGATCCATATTCCGACTTTTGCTTCCGTTCTTGGTTTTGTCCTCAATTTTAATTTCAAAAAAAATAAACGCCGAATAATCATCGCGCTCAGCGCTGGTGCTTTTATATTTAACGTATTTCTCGTCATGGATTTTATGAAGGTTCGCGCTCTTGCGGAATACATGCCGGAAACCACTACCAAGCTTTATGATAAAAACGGAATTCTGATTTCTGAACTTTTCCGCCAGAAGCGAGATGTTGTTCCTTACAAAGATATGCCGAAAAATCTGGTTAACGCTTTCATTGCCATGGAAGACAATGATTTCTACGATCATATAGGAATAAATCCCAAGGCGATTGTCCGCGCTATGCTTGTGAATATCTCGTCATTCAGCATCAAGCAGGGCGGAAGTACAATAACCCAGCAGCTTGCCAAGGTTCTGATGACTTCGGGCAAGCGTACCATTTTCAGAAAAATCAAAGACGTCTTTCTTGCTCTGATGATTGAAGCTTTTTATGATAAAGACAAGATCATGGAGCTGTATCTTAATCAGATTTTTCTCGGTCACGACACCTACGGCGTCGAAGCGGCCTCACAGCTTTACTTTAAGAAACACGTAAGGGATCTTAATCTTGCGGAATGCGCTCTTCTCTCGACTCTTCCTTCGGCGCCGAACCTTTATTCGCCGATTAAAAATATCAAGCGTTCCAGACAGATGCATATCATTGCTCTCGCTAAAATGGCCGATCTCGGCTATATCACTGTCAAGGAAGCTGAAGATGCTTATAATGAGTTCTGGCCGGAATACAGTTATGAAATAAGCGATGTTTCTCCGAGCATAAGTTCGTGGTCTGAACGTATTGACAAGGCTCCATGGTTTACTGAATATGTGCGACGCCAGCTCCTCAAAGAAATGAGCGAGGAGGAACTTTATTCCGGCGGGCTCTCGGTTTATACGACGCTTGATCTTAATAAACAGTTAGCTGCTAATGAAGTCATGGATTCCGCTTTACGCCAGCAGAACGCGGTTTCAACCAATCTCCTTTTTTTCAAAGAGGATGTTATTACAGAACAGTTTGCCGCAGAAGCGGAAATGTTTACACTTCTTTTTGGTCTGAACTCAATATCAAACAAGGGTTCTCTTGAAGGCAAAAAAATAAACGACGCTTTCAAGCAGGACGCGCTTGATGAAATAGAAATAATAAACTTTTTTCTCGGAAGCGACAATATGGGTGAAACCTTTTCCGAGTATAAGTTCAACAACTTTCAGGACAAGGATTTCTTGAAGGTTCAGGGCGCTCTCATTTCAGTCAACCAGTCTAACGGATATATCGAAGCGATGATCGGGGGAAGTACTTTTGAAAGACAAAATCAGCTGAACCGCGCCGTTCAGTCGTACCGTCAGCCGGGTTCTTCAATCAAGCCTCTGCTTTATGCCGCAGCTTTTGAAAAAGGTGATTTTTCGCCCGCATCTTCTTTCTTTGATTCGCCGGCATTTTATATGGATAATGAGGGCGGCGACTGGACTCCCGAAAACTATGAGGGCGGCTATAACGGCATGATGACCCTTCGCCGCGCTCTTGCGATGTCAATTAACGTAATTTCCGTTAAGCTTGCCGAATCAATAGGCATTCAGAATGTAATGGATTATTACGCGTCTTTTTTCGGCATGGATAAATCAAGCGCGAAGAGAAGAATTCCGAGAAATTTCTCCATTGCACTTGGTTCAATAGATGTAACTCCGCTTGAAATAACATGCGCTTACGGCGCTATAGCTAACGGCGGTATGGAAGTTATTCCTTACGGAATCAGATATATAAAAGACCGCGATAAGAAAATAATTAAAGACTACGAGTCTGAGATGAAAAAGAAATTTGAAAAGCGCAGACGGATTCTTGAGCCTGCGACTTCACAGATAATGATAAGCATGCTTCAAAGCACCATCAATTCAGGAACTGGTGCCGGAGCTTATCCGGGACGTCCGGCGTGCGGCAAAACAGGAACTACGAGCGGATGGCGCGATGCGTGGTTTGTGGGCTTTACTCCGGAAGTTACTACCGCAATATGGTTCGGTTATGACACTCAGGGTATTTCTCTCGGTGTAGGGCAGACGGGGGGCGGAATCGCGGCACCGACTTGGGGCAGATACATGCGTCAGGCTTTGAGCCGTTATCCTGTTACAGGTTTCCCTGAGTTTGCCGGACTTGAGTCAATGGAAGTCTGCGCCTTCAGCGGAATGAAACCGACGTCAGACTGCAAGGAAATTATCAAAGAAGTTTTTATTCCCGGAAAAACTCCGAAAGAAGACTGCAAATTCTGCGCAGACAGAAACAACGGATATAATCTCAATATCAAAGGGCCTAAGGAAAGTATTGTTGAACAGAATAAAAACGAAATCAACAGCGGAATAAAATCCTTGAAGGGCGACAAGATTCTTGATAATATCGGCGAAGACTTACTTAAATAATTGAGAGGGGACATGCTCAGAGATTCTTTTTTGATGATAATAGATATGCAGGAAAAACTCCTTCCGGCAATGAGTCAGCCTGATCTTCAGGAAGCTGTTTCAAACATTCAGATGATGGTTACTGCATATTCTAAATTCGATATTCCTGTTATTGCGACAGAACAGTATCCGAACGGTGTAGGTTCTACGATAAAGAAATTAAAGACCGCAGAGGGTTTTGACAAAGTACGCATTATGGAAAAAATTCACTTTGATTCGCTCAAAGAGAGTTCAATTAATGACGCGGTAAAAAAGCTCAATAGAAAAAAAGCCGTTATCTGCGGCATTGAATCTCACATATGCGTTTATCAGACGGCTCTTTCCTTTCTAGCTGAAGGTTATGAAACCTATGTTGTTGCAGATGCCGTAGCTTCAAGAAACTCAAAAAGTATGGAGTATGCTCTCAAATCACTACTTACTGAAGGTGTTAAAGTTCTTCCGGCTGAGACAATTCTTTTTATGCTTATAGAACGCGCGGGCTGTGAAGATTTCAAATTCATTCACCGCATTATTCGATAATTTTCTTGACGGAAAACGCACTGAATTATATCAAGTATCCATCGCCCAGGTGGTGGAATTGGTAGACACACTAGCTTGAGGGGCTAGCGGAAGTTCTTCTGTACGAGTTCGAATCTCGTCCTGGGCACAAAAGGATCGCGTAAGCGGTTCTTTTTTTGTTTCTGCAATATAATCCAATACATTTTACTGCTGCAGTTATAAGTTTTTTCAATCAAAAGGAGAAACTTATGAAAACAGATTTATCAAAAATTATAACATCTTCAGGCATGAACGAAAATGATTCATGGAATCCGCATCCGTCATTTGACGGAGTCTATATGCGTAATCTCATCACGTCAAAAGACAGCGGAGGGAAAATAAGCTGTCATATAGTACGTCTTGAACCTGGTGCTGAACTTAAGTCTCATATGCATGAAGGGAAAAATGAAACACATGAAGTGCTTGCCGGCAGCGGAATCTTTAATCTTGCCGGCATCGAATACTCTTATGAAATGGGTGTCGCCGCTTTCATTCCTGAAGATACTCTTCATTCAGTAAAAGCAGGGCATGACGGTATAATACTTCTTGCAAAATTTGTTCCGCCCCTAAATTAGGAGAAATGAGTCTCAGGAAGGAAGAAGTTTATTTATCGAGAAAAGATCATTCTTTTCCGCTTCATATACACGAAAGAATAATCGCCGGATTTGTTTCATCCGGGAGAGTGCGTCTTTCTTTTGAAGAGGAATCTTATGAACTTTCTTCCGGTGATGCTTATATAATTTTTCCTTATACTCCGCATAGAGCGAGGACGTTTGATGATGCTTCAATCGCTGTTATAACCTTTGCGCAAAATGCGGATGCATTATGCCGGACTCGTAAGAAGTATCTGATACTGAAGGATATTGCCCGGCAATATCCTTCAGTCTATAAGAATAATATACCTGATACCGGACTCATCGAGAAGATATTGATGGAACAGGCTGAGCCGTCTTTTCAGTTTGCGGAAACGGATTGTGAAAGAATCCGGAATATAATCAGTGAAAATTATTCAGAAAAAAATACGCTTGAAGATGTTAGCGTTTACGGACAATCAAAATATTCCGTACTGCGTTCTTTCAGGAAAGATTTCGGCGTTACGCCTTCAGTATATCACATTCTTGTGCGTATTCGCAAAGCAAAAGCAATGATGCTTGACGGCAGAAGTCTTATTGAGACCGCATTTGACTGCGGTTTTTGCGATCAGAGTCATTTTAACAGAACATTTAAAAAATATACAGGTCTTACTCCTGAAGAATTCAGGAATAAGACCATGAGAAGCAATTAATTCTTTTCTTTGATATTAGCGGTTTCTTTTACGTAGTAGAGTTCTTTTCCTTCAGTTTCGTGATAAATGCGGATAAGAATTTCCGCCTGAATTCCCATCAGAATCATTATTACACTGAGAAGAAAGAGAATCGACGAAAGCATAAGAAGGGGATTCCCCGTCATATTCATTCCCTTGAAATATTTCATGAGAATTGTTCCGGCAAGCGACATGATGCTGAGAAGAAATACTCCAAGTGCAACTCCTCCGTAGAGATAAATCGGCTTGGTTGCGTATGAACTCATAAATTTGACTGTTATGAGATCAAGAAGAACCTTGAGAGTTCTTTGTATTCCGTATTTTGATTTTCCGAACTGACGCGCGTGGTGTTTAACCGGAATTTCAATTATTTTCGCGCCGACCCAAGAAGCATGAATCGGAATGAAGCGGTGCATTTCGCCGTATAGACGCACTTTTTTCAGAACTTCAGCGCGGTATCCTTTGAGCGAGCATCCCAGATCGTGCAGAGGTACGCCGCTGACTTTCGCTATCAGGCGGTTTGCGATTTTTGAAGGAATCTTTCTAGAAATCATTTTGTCTTTGCGGAATTTTCTCCAACCGCTTACGACATCGTAGCCTTCTTCAATTTTTTCAAGAACAGTCTTTATGTCAGACGGATCATTCTGCAGATCCGAATCCATAAATACTATTATTTCACCTTCGGAATAATCAATTCCGGCTGCCATAGCCGCAGTCTGACCGAAATTGCGTCTGAACTTCACTAGTTTTACGTTTTTGTCTTTTGCCGCAATTTTTGAAAGAATTGAATATGAGTTGTCGCGGCTTCCGTCGTCCACGAAAATTACTTCATAAGTTTTTTTAATCGCATTCAGGTTTTCTCTGATCTTCTGATACTGCATTTCGATATTTTCTTCTTCATTATAAACAGGAAGAACAACCGAAAGATATGTTTTCTTTTTAACTGTTTTTTTAGGAGGCATATATTTACCCTTTTATAATCACAGACGGGTTGAGCCGTCTGTGATAGTGTTTATTATTTTGCTCCGAGCATTTTAGCATAATCTTCGGTGATTGTAAAGGCTTCGCGGAGAAAAATGTCCTTTGTTACGTCGAACACTTTTTCATCCTTGCTTTTGTCTTCAGAGATCTTTCTGATATCATCTTCAACAGCTTCTGCTTTTGCATCTTTTTTCAGGCTGACTCTTTTTGCTGAGAGAACTGCTTTGTACTCTTCAATTTTCTTGTTCAGATCCTGAAATTCCTTATCAGATTTGATTCTTCTTTCTGAATTTCTCTTCAGCATCGAAAGAGTTGCCGGAGTGAGATATTTGTTCGCCACCGAACGGTATTCGGCTTTTTTTATCGGCTGCCAAGCGAGAGGATATTTCATCTTGCTTTCGTCGAAATCAAATACTTCCATGAGATCCGGAATCTTAATGTCGGCTTCGATTCCGTTTAAGTTGTTTGAAGTTCCTGAAGGCTGATAAAAAATCTGAATGGTAACTTTAATCGCCCCGGTTGAATCAAAGCTTCTTAAATCCTGAACTGTTCCTTTGCCGAAAGTTCTTGATGAACCGAGGATTATTCCGCGGCCGTAGTCTTTTATCGCGCCTGCGAAAATTTCAGACGCACTCGCGCTTCCTTTGTCTATTAGCACGGTTAGAGGACCGTCATAGTAAATATTCGAATCTTCATCTTTATGAATATCGATATTGTCGCTGTATTTTACCTGAAGAACCGGACCGCTCTTTATGAAAAGCCCGACAGCTCTTACAGCCTCGGCGAGAGATCCGCCGGGATTGCCTCTGAGATCGACTACTATTCCGCTGACTTTATTTTTCTGAAGTTCAACGAGAGCATTATACAAATCCTGTGAACAGTATTTGCTTCCTTCTTTTACCGGTGCGTAAAATTCAGGAAACTTGATGTATCCGATTTTTCCGTTTTTGCCGTTATAAACATCATATTTGATTTCTTTGTCTTTAAGTGCAACCGTGTCTCTGACTATCGGAATGATAACAGTTTTTTCCTGTTTTGTTCCAGGATCTGTTCTTACGACGGTTAGAACAACTTTAGTTCCTTTCTTTCCCCTTATCTTGCTCACAGCCTTTGAAAGAGGAATGTCTATAACTTCTTCAGGTTCGTCGCTTCCCTGTGCCACAGCGATAATTTTATCATTTACCTTAAGTGCTGTCGGCTCCGGAAGCTTAGATGCGGGTCCGCCCTTAATGATGGATTCTACAAAAACGAATCCGTCTTCTGATCTCAAAACCGCACCTATTCCAGAGAGCTGAAGTTCCATGGATATTCTGAAATCCTGAAATTCTTCAGGCGTCAGATAGTTCGTGTGCGGATCGAGAGCCATACAGAACATGTTTAAATAAATCGAAAAAATCCTGTCTTTTGAGAAGACTTCGTTTTCTTTTTTTACTGTATTATACTTTTTAGAGAGCTTCTCTCTCGCCTCATCAAGATTCTTTCCTGTTTTCATGTAGTTGAGAAGCTGATATTTGACGAAAATGCGCCATCTTTCATTGAGTTCTTTTTCATCCGAGCAATAGAGAAGCTTTTCGCGGTCTAGGTCGATATACTCATCGACATCGAAATTGTGATCGGCTTTCACGAGCTCGTCAAAATATTTCATACGTTCGGAAAATCTTTTTACGAATGTACCGAAAATCTTGTTTAAAAACGTATAATCTCTTGAAGCAGTGAAGTCATCGAGATTATTTTTATCTTTCATAAATTCGTCTACATCCGACTGGTGGAAATAGAGCTTAGATGAATCAAGATATGAAAGCATTAGATTCAGTGTGCGTTCCGAAATTTCATCATTGAAACTGTGCTGGGAAACGTGCATCGAAAGAATGCGGTTCATCAGCGGCATAATATCACCCTGATTGAGTTTTTCGGTGCGTGATCCGCAGCCGAAAACAAACAGCAGAGTGAAAAGTGTTATCGAAGCGGTACGCTTGAAGATTTTGTTCATTAGTTCCCCCGTTTATTGCAGATATTGAGATTCCTTAAAAAGCGTCTTTTCGTCAATAAATATTTCGTATTCCGGAATTGCACTCCTGTTTGAAAATCCGGTTAATGATGAAAAGAGCATAAAAATGATTTGATTATATCAGCGTATGAAATAAAATCATTATCTATTAGTTTCGGAGGAACAATGATTGTTACACTGGTAAATGTCTGGGTTAAAAAAGACCATTTGGACGATTTTATAAATGCAACTGTTGAAAACCACACTCATTCGGTAATGGAGGATGGTAATCTCCGCTTTGATGTGCTTCAGAATAATTCCGATCCGTGCCGCTTTACATTATATGAAGCGTATGAATCGGAAGCCGCAGCGGCGAAACATAAGGAAACCGCCCATTATCTAAAATGGCGTGATGCGGTTGCTCCCTGGATGGAAAAACCGCGTGAAGGCGTATCGCATTCGGTAATAATGCCTTCTGATAAAAAGGGCTGGAAATGAATTTTTCTGTTTCAAAAATGCCTGAACTCTATTTCGGTGCGGGAAAGTTTCCTTTTCTTACCGATCTTATTCTGCGCTACGGCAAACGTGCGCTGGTTATTACCGGCGGTATTTCTTTCGAGAAATCCGGTAATCTTCAAATTCTAATGGAACACTCTGCCGCAAAGGGGATTGAGCTTTATTTCTACCGTGTTGCAGCCGAACCATCGCCGTCAATAATAGATGAAGCTGTTTCCATTCATTCCAAACACGGAATAGACTGTGTTGTTGCAATAGGAGGCGGAAGTTCCATTGATGCCGGCAAGGCGATCAGCTGTATGCTTAAAGAAACGGGTAGTGTTACCGACTATCTCGAAGGTGTCGGGAAACACAAACCATCGGGCAGAAAACTTCCGTTTATAGCTCTTCCGACTACGGCAGGAACGGGAAGCGAAGCTACCAAGAATGCCGTTATAACAGAAAGAGGGGAACACGGATTTAAGAAATCTTTACGCCATGACTTATTCGTGCCGGATGTTGCTCTCATTGATCCGGCTTTGTCGTCAACACTTCCGCCGGCAACAACTGCTTACTGCGCGCTGGATGCTTTTTCACAGCTCATCGAGTCTTATCTGTCGGATAAATCGAATATATTTACGGATTCACTTGCGCTGCCTTCCATTAACAAAGCTCTTGAATCCCTGGAAAAAATTTCACAGGGTGAAATTATTGATATCGGTATCCGTTCATCGCTAGCATATTGCGCTTATATCTCGGGTGTTACCCTTGCAAATGCAGGTCTGGGGCTTTGCCATGGTGTTGCGGGTCCCATGGGCGGATTCACGGATATCCCTCACGGAATAGCGTGCGCGAATATGATAGTGCCGACACTAAGATACAGTCTTGAAAAGTTTTCAGAAGATAATAAAAAATATTCATCTTATGTAAAGAAGATGTCTATGATCGGATGTATTTCGGCCGAAGCTCATTCACATGAAGATATGTCATGTGCGCGGAAATTTATCGACCGGCTTGAGAAAATAGTTAAAACAGCCGGGATTCCGAAACTTTCAGCATTCGGTATAGACTCACAGACTGCCGTTAAAATCGCAGAATCATCCGAAAGCAAGAATTCTCCGGTAAAGGCTTCTGCGGCTGATTTCGCGGCGATGATTGAATCAATGATATAATAAAACTGACTGTGTTTATATTTATTTCTTTATAAATGTTCCGAATAGTGCGAAAATGCTATGAGCCTTGTTTTATCTGGAGTATTATGCGCGGACTTGTTTTAATTCTATCTTTGTCTATAACTGTTTTTCCCGTTCTTTATGCGGACACTCCTCAGGAAATCAACAGAAGGGGTGCCGAGCTCGGCAAGCAGAGCAAATATGACGAGGCGATGAAGGAATTCGCCGAAGCATCGGAAATGTATAACAAAGAAGGCGCCAAATATTATCATAATAAGGCATGGGCTCTGGAGCTTCAGGGAAAAAATGAAGAAGCTGTAAGGTTCTACGAAAAGGCACTTGAAAGAAATCCTTCCCAGGCTGATTCGATTGAAAGACTGGGTTATCATCACTACAAAAAAGGCGAATATGAAAAAGCCGTTGAACTTGGAGAAAAAGCCGCTGAGATAAATCCGCGCGTTCCGTATCTGAATGAGTGGCTTCCTGAGGCTTACAGGCTTAATCTTCTGGCGAAATCATCTGAACCCGAAAAAGTTACAAATGAAGAGATAGAATCTGATGAAGCACCGCAGGCAGAATCGGCTGAGACTAATAACGGGTTTGAATTTTTCGGATTATCATTCGATCTCAATTTGCGTTACGGCAGAAATGTCAGAGGCGGAAGACCGTATTATATTAAATCAGAATCCAAAACAATAAATTTACCTTTCTCGCTGAATATGTGGTTCCGTCCGAATGATTTTTTTACGTTCAGTATGAGGGCTGAAAATCCTCACTGGGGGGCAGCTGTTGACCGTGCTGTTTCACAGCACGAATTTCTTGAAGGAATGTTTTCGATCGGTTCCTTTTCATTGGGATGCGGTCTCTGGTTTACTCATTATACGGATGATTTTGTTTTTGGAAGTTCTGAGAGTCTCAATGACTGCAAAATGGGAATACTGATGTCGTATGCCAACGAAAAATCCGAGACAAATGTGCGCCTTTATCCCAGACTATTTTTGCGTGATACGGAAAAATTTTCTGACGGCAGAACGCTTGACTGCGGAATGTATGAGTTTTCGTATTCGTATACTGTTCATAAGGCTCTCAGGTATTATTCGAGAATTTCCGAGTACGATTTTTATGTTTTTGATCATGATGCAGTTCAATCTCATTATTGGGGTTATTTTGAAATTGCAATAGGCTTATCTCTTGATTATAAATCCGGAAAATTTATGAAAGGCGGTTCTATTTATATCGAATATGCGAAAAGAATTAATCTAAGAAAACTTAATGAAGATGAACCATATAAAACATTTAATGGTCAGGGATTTCTCGGATTTGATTCATCGAAAGACCCTTCTTATTTTTCGGGACAGCGTTCAAGAAGCAATATAATCCGTATGGGAGCTTCCGAAAAAATAGATTCAAAGACATATCTTTATCAGAAATTGATTCTTGAAATAGTCGACCGTCACGAAGATCATCAGGAGCTTTTGATCGGTTTCGGAGGAGGAATAAGTTTATGAAAAAAATTATTCCTTTAATTATGATACTTGCCGGCTTTTCTATTTACGCCCAAAGCGCATCCGAATTCAACAGAAGAGGCGTAGAAAAGGCAAAATCAAATAATCTGAATAGCGCGATTGAAGATTTTGATTCAGCTATAGAAAAAAATGACATATCTTCAGCAAAAGTATATCACAACATGGGTCATGTTGCTGAACTGAAAGGTGATGAGACCAATGCTCTGAAATATTACGAAGAGGCGTTGAGCCGTGATCCTAACTTGATTCCTTCTCTCGAAAGGGCATGCGAATTATATTCAAAATCGGGTCTTTATGCGAACGCAATTGTCGCGGGAGAGAAAGTTCTTAAGCTGGATCCTTTGAATAAAAATGTTCTACCGTGGCTTGAAACGGCTTATTCTGAGAGATTCAGGGTAAAGAGAAATGAAATTACACTGCTTGAAAAAGATAAACTGTATTCTAAATCTCTTGAATCGGCAAAGGAAGAGAAGACTGATGAAAAGAAATCTGTTTTCAGAATTTCACTTTCAGGGATTCTGCGCTATGCTTTTATTTCCGGAGATGATAAAGATTTTAAGTATGTGAAAACAGAGGGACCGGGTTCGCTTGATTTTCCATTAAAGGCAGCTGTTAACATTGATCCTTCCGAAAACTGGTCTTTTGCCGCAGTCTGCGGAGTTCCTTATTTCGGAGCGCTGATGCCTGAAGTTTTAAATTTCTATGAAAGAGCTGAGGTATATTACGGCCGGGAAGATGTTTTTCTGGGTCTCGGGTTTTCCGCTTATCATTACCGGGGTGATGAAATCTGGGGAGAGAAAGAAAAATTCAATGATTTTAAAATCGGTTTCGCCCTGAAAACTTTCTCTGAGAAGAGTGAATTTATATTGCAGTTTTATCCGGCACTCATTCCCAATGATGCGGGTTACAGTCCCGTGCGTACTCTTGATGTGTCTCATCTGAATATTGAATACCTGTCCAGAATAAAGAATCTGGGTATTAAGACCCGTTTTACTACATACGGGTTTACTTTCTATGATCACGGCGCGGAACTTTCAAATTATGCCGGTTCATATGATATTGCTTTGGGTGTACTTTTCTCACAAAATAGAAATTTCAGTATTTTCGGGGAATTCTGCGAGCGGATATACATGATAGATATCCTGAATGAGAAGCCTTATTCCGGCATGAACGGTCAGGGTTTTTTCGGATTCAACAGGTTCAAGTGGTTCAAAGGGTCTCCCATGAGCGGACATTATTCAAATTCTCATGTAATTTCGTGCAAACTGGAAGAAAGGACCGGTCAGGCTTCATTCTATCAGAAGCTTTCAGTCGAAATAGTGCCGCCTTCTAAGAAACAGTATGATATCGTACTTGACTGCGGAATTTCGCTCGGATTCTAGCAAATTATTTTAAATCACGCGAAAATTTCTTTTAAGCAAAAGCTAATCTTCCGATATATAGTAAGAAGCGGAATGTATTCTGTCCCGGAGGATTCGATGTTTAGAAGAATTTATATAATGCTGGCTTTAATTGTTCCCGTGTCTTTCGTTTTTTCCCAGAGTGATGCGGTAAAAGACGAAAAGAATAAAACAAAAATCGAAAAGCCTGAACAGATTGTTTCAACCGATGTTTTCGGTATAGAAAATCTATCATTCAATAAAAAGATAGATCCTACCGGAAAAGGCGAGCTTCTTCAGGTCGAATTTGCCCTCAAAAATAATACTGATTCGCCGCTTGAACTTTATATTTTTATGATGGGCACAGTTGAGGACAAGGAATGGGTTTGGAACACTTTCAACAACCGAAAAGTCACTCTCAAGAAAATAATAATTAAACATTTCGCGTCTACGCCTGATGATAAAACACAGTTTGAAAAGGAAGAAGACGGAAAAAAAGTAATTAATAAATATCCGAAAGATTTCAAAACCGGAATTAATCCTAACACGGGCAAACCATATATTCTTGAAAGCTATCTTCCGGTAAGAACGGAGCTTCTGTCGCAATACAGAAAGAAGTATCAGTTTTTCAATTATGCCACAATTTATATTTTCGATAATGAAGGAGAGTTATTGTTTTATCAGAATTATTCTTTAGATAAAATAAGAAGATAACTTGATTGAAAATAAAAAGGACCGCTTTCGCGGTCTTTTTTATTTGTTTAAAGATATGGTATTCCGTTAAGGCATTGATACTTTTGTGAGAGATTCAAATGCTTTTGGAAAATCTTCTTCCTTAAGCGCGTCGACTCTTGCATGGAATTCAGGAAGCATTTTCTGAAAATCATCATCAGTGCGGAGTTCTTCTTTATTGAAGTCAGGTTTGAATATTTCCATTGTCTCTTCTGCAAGAGTATGAAGATTCTTGAATTTACCTTTTTCATTAAGAACAACGCTTGTCATTGCAAGCATCAATAATCCGCCAGGGATTGCTCCAATTGCCGTTGTATCCATCGCAGGATAGCAAAGTCTGACAGCTTTTACACCGAAATTGTTCTTTGCGTCAGCCATACTTTTTCTCTGAAGAATTTTGGCGCCTGCAAGAGGGCCCATTCCGTAGACGGGATCATCTTTCTCGAAATCGTAATCTGCGAAAGCAACTATGCTTACATCTTTTTTTATAAGACCTGCTTTTGCAAGAGGTTCAACCCAAAGAGTAGTGGAAGTTCCCATGAACTTATTTGTTCTTTCTATGTCGCCCTCATTTGCTACTGCAACATCAACCATTCCGAATTTTTTAAAATTGTCGATTTTTGAAAAATCAGGATACTGATAAACCGGATGATAAGACAGATCGATATCTTTGACTTTTATTGTGCCGTGTTCTTCGTAGCGTTTTGTTGCACCGGCTGCAATTCCGTTAATCAGATGAACAACTGAATACTTTTCTTTGATTGTGTTAACTACTTCTTCTATTGCTTTAGGATCAGTCGCGTCAATATTCCACCATCTTGAATCAACATTCTGTTTAGCCGCTTCTTTTTTGATAGATTCAACATGATTGTAGCCTATCTGAAGATTGGCTCTGTCATAATGCACTCCGTAAACCGGAATCTTTTCGCCGAAAAGAAGCTGAAGCGTTACTGCGCGGAGAATTCCGTTTGATCCGCCGAGCATTAGCACAACATGGTCTGACGGAAGTTTTACGCCGAGAGTTTTTATCTCTTTTATCTGTTTTTCGAGAAGCTCGTCTGCGCCTTTCTGTCCCTCTGACATGAGGGTTTTCATGATAACCTTCAAATCAGCCCCGCCGAGAGGCTTCTTTTCAAATGTTTCAAGCTGCATTTATTCCTCCAAAATATGAACAAAAACAGAATTTGAGCAGTTACATTTTATGTAAAGTAATTATTTTCTGATAAGTTCCGCGAAAATTTTAAGCGCTTTCTCGGTTTTTTCAGAAAAGAGACATGCGGAGTTGAGCCTGAAATAATTAGCAAAATTGCTTCTTGCAGAAAAAATTATTCCAGGTGCGATTGTAAAACCGTTTTTAACCGCCAGATAAGCTATATTCCTTGAATCGGTTTTATCCGGTGCTTTTATCCAGAGAAAGAATCCTCCTTCCGGATTGCTGACTTCGCATTCGGGGATATGTTCAGAGAAAAATGCCTGATAAGCCGATATGTTTTCTCTGTAAATTCTGCGGAGTTTTTTCATCGAATGAGAATAAAAGCTTTTAGACATGAATGAAGCGAGCCCTGACTGAATAAATGCCGACGGAACTGAGTAGGCCGTGTTTAATATTTTATGAATGTCCTTTTGATAAATTCCCCCCGCAACCCAGCCTGTTTTATATCCCGGCGCGATTGATTTGCTGAGACTGGATACGTAAATTGTATTGTCGGGATTATATGATTTTATCGCGCGCGGCTTTGACGCGAAAAACAAATCGCCGTAGCTGTCGTCTTCGATAACAGGAATTCCGTATTGTGCTGAAATGCAGGCGAGCCTTTCTTTCGCCGGATCGCTCATTTTCGCGCCGGTCGGATTCGAAAAATTCGGTGACAGTATTACTGCTGAAATCTTTTTCTTTTTAACAGTTTTTTCAAATGTTTCAACGTCAAAACCCGAAACAGAATTAGTTTGAACTTCGAGTGCTTTTAGACCGAGTTTTGATATCAGACCGAAGAATCCGTGATAGCCGGGTGACTCAACCGCAACCGAATCACCGGTTTTAGTAACTGCGAGCAGAGCCGACAAAAGTCCCGGCGTTGCTCCGGAAGTTATTATTATTTCATCGGATGATGTTTCGCAGAATGATTCGATCATCTTCCGTGAAAAAATTTCCCTTAAAGCGTTATTTCCTCTGCCGAAATTGTAACGGTTATTTTTATCGGGATTTTCGCGTATGCGTCTCGACAGGTGAAGAGAAAGTTCTTCATTTATTTTTTCGTCCGAATAGGGGAATCCGATGCCGAGCGGGATGATGTCTTCGCGCATTGAATCTTCAAGAAGCTTTTCGGTCTCCGGAGAAATTTTTATATGATCGGTTAAGATTTTTATTTTCGTGTCTGATTCGATAAAATTGCTGATGGCGGAATGACTGAATCTCATGTTTTCGGGGCGCACGTAATAGCCGGATTGCGGATGGCTCGCGATAATTCCCTGTTCTTCGAGAAGCCTGTATCCGTTCAGGATAGTCATCATGCTGAGATTCATCTGAACGGACATTTCGCGTATAGAAGGAATTTTATCGCGGGATTTTAAAACGCCGCTTTCAATAAGTTTTGTTATGCGGTCTGCAACAGTCAGATATTTCTTCATTACGCCTGAGTATAACAGAATCAATAAATGTCAACTGTTATATGTGAATTCTGTTTGTACTGCATATTGCAATTCCTTTTTAAAAGTATAGAAAATGAAAGAAAAAGGAGTTTATATGAATATTAAATTTGAACGTCTTTCTGAAAATCATGCAGTTGATGTAATGGATATTTTTAATTACTATGCTGAGAATGAATTTTCGGCATTTGCCGATGTACGGATGCCGGATAAATATTTTGCGATGATGCTTAAGACCGTTGCAAATTATCCCGCGTATGCCGTTTATCAAAATTCAAATTTTGCCGGATTCGGTTTTATGCGGCCGTACAGCCCGATGGGGATTTTTAAGAAAACTGCATCGGTATCATATTTTCTGCATCCGTCATTTACCGGCAAAGGAATAGGAAGCTCCATTCTCGGCAAACTTATTGAAGATGCCGCAGAAGCCGGAATAGAAAATATTATGGCTGAAATAGCTTCTGAAAACCATGGAAGCATAAATTTTCATAAGAAACATGATTTTAATGAATGCGGAAATTTTCCCGCCATTGCGGAAAAATTCGGCAAAAAACTCGATATAATCTGGATGCATAGAAAAATAAAGTAGATGCTTTTGTGAAAATAATCAATCGGCGAAATTGAAAAGATATCCGAGTTTGAAATAGAATTCATTTTCAGATTTGCGCGAATAGAAATTGAATCCAGCGGCTGCAGAGATCAGAGAACTGCTATTAGCAGGATAGGTGAAGCAGAGACCCGTGTAAGCACCCGGAAAGTATTTTTTTGAGTCATCGTCTGTTTTGTATTTTGACGAGAAACCGGCTTCAATCCCCGCAAATAGAATCATGGTCTGAAGTCCGAGTTTTCCAGAGTATGATTTTTCTCTGATTTTATAACCGGCGTCGGCAGATGCGAGAAAAGAGAAAAATCCGAAATAGCCCGCTTTTCCTGATAAAAATACTGCACCGTCATTGCGTTTATCGCCGTCGAATGAATGAATATAATCAATTGAAGTGCCAATTGCCTTGACGGGCATTGACGCGCCCATCTGGTTTGCGAATATTTCGGAACTAAAAACCAGTGTTGCAAGGAGGGAGACAGCAATTAATTTAATCATATATTCTTTATAGCATATTCATTTGTTTTGTCAATTATTATGATACAAGAAGTCTAAAAAATTATTACTATTATGATGCCTTAGCAGTAAAATGAGAAACATGAAGCTGTTGAATGCATGAAATTGTTATGTGTATCAAAAAAGGATTAAAAGCATTGATTGGCGATGTTATCATCGTAATTTATAGGAATTAATCCAAACAATTATTTCTTTGTTTGAGTTTAATGTAGCGATTACGGCGTTGAATTATGCAAACTATAAAAAATAATTGACTATATATACTAATTATGCATTATGATATTGTTTTGTTAATAAATACCTGATAAACAATAGTATTTCGTAAAATTAGAAACTGAAAAATACTCAGAATTGAGGAGATTTAGATGAAAGCAAAAATTATCGTAACGATGATCCTTATATCACTGATATCATTATTTGCCTGCTCGAAAGCTTTATCTTCGGATAATTTAAAAGATGAAGAAAGTATCAATAAACTGCTTCAGGATTTTACGGAAGCTGCCAAAGAAAAAAATGCAGATAATATCATACAGTATTTTGATCTTCAGGAATATGTCGACGGTTATAATCTGGAAATGGCAAAAAAAGATTTTGGAGATAATGCAAAACGTCCTGCTTATGAAGAAAAGCACCGTCGAATGGTTAATCAGTATGTTACTTTTTTGATTGGATTTACCTTAACAGATGCCAATAAAGAACAGAATATACTTAAGGATATTGATATAAAGCTTCAGCAGTTGAATCTTGAAGATTTAACAATTGAAAGAATAGATGTTCCGAATGAACAACAGACTAGAACTGATAATTTTAAAAATATACTGAAAACCCGCTGTAAGAAATATGGCGCAGAGAGTATAACTTTCAGAACAGTATTATACCGTTGTGGTACACAAACCTATTATTGCGGTTTTGAGTTACGTAAATATAATGGAACATGGAAAATTGATGAATTAAGAGCATCTTTGACCAATGTGGATGTTAATATCGTGATTCAGCCGGTTAGTGAAAAAGAATATTTAAAGATCATTGGAAAGTAATAAAAATTATCACAATATTCCTAAAAAGAAAAAAATATTTTCCGAATATTTTCTAACAAAAAAAGAATTGATCAAAATATAAAATTATTTCTGATAATGAAATTAAGGTTATAAACCTGTCTGGAGCCGTTATGTTTGAGAAGGATTTTATTTTTGGTGCAGCAACTGCAGCATATCAGATTGAGGGAGCACATGATAGTGATGGAAAGACTTCTTCTATCTGGGATGTGTTTTCGCATATTCCCGGTAAAATTGCTAATGGAGATAATGGAGATGTTGCATGCGACCATTATCATCTTTATGAAAATGATATTGCATTGATGAAAGAAATCGGGCTTGATTCTTACAGATTTTCTGTTTCCTGGCCGAGAGTTATTCCTCATCCCGGACATGTAAATGAGAAGGGAATTGATTTTTATAATAGATTAATAGATAAGCTTCTTGATAATGGAATAAGTCCGATGCTGACTATGTATCATTGGGATTTGCCTCAATGGATGTATGAGAAGGGCGGATGGATTTCAAGAGAAATCTGCGGATATTTTGAAGATTATTCAGAACTTTTATTTAATAAATTCGGAGATAGGGTAAAATACTGGGTTACTCATAATGAGCCGTATTGCATAAGTATGCTTGGGCATCTTTATGGTCAGCATGCTCCAGGGCATAAAAATCTTCAGGATGCTATTCAAACCGCGCATCACCTTTTGCTGACTCATGGCAGAGCTTTGAATATATTCCGGCAAACGGGGCTTAAATCAAAAATTGGAATAACTCTAAATTTAGGACCTGCATATCCATATTCGGAAACAGAAACGGATAAGCTCGCAGCTTCAAGATATGACGGTTTTGCCAATCGATGGTTTTTAGAACCTCTTTTTAAAGGTCAGTATCCGGTTGATATGCTTGATTATTACGAGTCCAATCATATTGATTTTTCTCACATTCAGGATGATGATCTCAAAATTATAAATGGAGAAACAGATTTTCTTGGAGTTAATTACTACATGGATTTTAACATGCGTTATGACCGAGATGCATTCTTGCAGGGATCGCATGTTGACATGGGCCGAAAGAAGACTGCTATGGGTTGGGAAATTTCTCCTGAAGGTTTTATTGATATTGTCAGACAGATTAGAGAAAAATATACTGATATTCCGGTAATGATTACTGAAAATGGTTCAGCATTTAAAGATGAAATAAAAAATGGTGAAATTGAAGATACTGAAAGGCTGGAATATTTAAGAAGTCATCTTGAGGCAGTTGTAAAAATGAATGAAGAAGGATTAAATGTGATAGCATATTATGTCTGGTCATTAATGGATAATTTCGAATGGGCTTTCGGATATGATAAAAGATTTGGAATTATAGGAGTTGACTATGATTCTCAAAAAAGAATTATTAAAAAGAGCGGAAGATATTACAGCAATATAATAAAAAAACGTTCTTTGCAGGCAATAGAGTAAATAACTAAGGTAGCGAAATTTCTTGTCGGGAAAGTTTAGACCTGAGCGAAAGGTGTAACGACTCGGTCGCTGTTTCAACGGGGCTCGGTGAAATTGTAATGTTAGTGAAGATGCTTACTGCCTGTAATTGGACGGAAAGACCGATCTGACGGGAGAGAAGATTGAGATCGCACTTGTAGAAACGGTTGGTTTCGGTTTGGAAAAAATCCTTGAGATGATATTCCCGTACACACTTTTTTAGATAGTCCCATAGCTATGTTCTGAAGGGATAACCGCTGAAAGCATCTAAGCGGGAAGCCCATTCCAAGATGAGATATCTCCGGGAGATTCGTCTACCCTGAAGACTCCACGGAGACTACGTGGTTGATCGGGCGGCGGTGTAAACGAGGCAACACGTGTCAGCCTACCGCTACTTATCCGTCGTGAGGCTTGACTATATTATTATATCTTTCTTAATGCAATTAAAACATTCGTTTCAAAAGAACGAGGGTTTTAATTGCATCTTACTATGACTGTCCCCTGCTAAATGTAAAAAAAGGATGACATAAAATGTTAAAATTGATACAAGTAGTTTCATGAGATGCCTCCTGTATGGGAAATATGATGGGTTATATAAATGCCGGAAAGTTCATTCCATTGCAAAAAGTACCTCATGAAAATGAGTTGTTAAAATTTGGGAAAAGTTATGCCCTTGTGTGCGAAGAAGCTTTTTATAAACTTAACAAGATGCTTATCAGGAGAATAGATTCGGGGTTCTATGGTGAAGTAGTTATTTAATTGGTAGCCATTTCACTGTATTTTGTTTTATTGCAGTAACAGACACGTAAAGATATAATTCTTTACCGGAAACATCTAAAAAACTATTCTGAAGGTGAAGTATGAAAAGAAGATTAATATTTACTGCCGCAATGACAGGTTTGTTAATTACAACCCTGTTTAGTGCAGCCAGCAGCAAATCCGCAACCACTGTCAATACCCGATGGCAGAATCTTTTCAAGTATGTTAAACCCTATAATTTTTCCGGTGGGCTCGCACCGATTGCTACTGATAGAGGATGGGGACTGATTGATAAAAAAGGGAAAATCGTTATAGCCCCGGTTTATAAAGACATACCCTCTGACTTTTATTCTGAAGGGATCTTCTGTGTAGCGAAGTATGACAAAGTAAAACAACACGATGTTTTTCTTTTTATAAACAACAAGGGCATTCAAATCACCTCTGAAACCTTTGATGATTATAAACCTTTTTCAGAAGGTCTTGCTGCTGTTAGAAAAGATGGACAAGCAGGGTACATAGATAAACAGGGGAAAGTTGTCCTCGATTATCAGTTCGCCACAGCAGGCAGTTTTCATGAAGGGTTTGCACCGGTCTGGAGAAACGGGAGAAAAGGGCGTGTTGATTTTATAAACAAGGGAGGAAAAATCGTTTTTGAAACAGAGTTTGATTTTTCAACCGGGTTCTCCGGCGGACTCGCAATGGTCAAAATACTGAAAGAAAAAAACAGGTACGGTTTTATAAACAAAGAAGGAAAGCTGATAATTAATACGGAATATGATGATGCCATGGGCTTTTCAAGCGGACTTGCGCCGGTGGCCCGCAATGGGAAATGGGGCTATATCAACACCGAAGGCCGTGTTATTGTGGATTTTCAGTATGAACGTGCTTCCATATTCCACGAAGGGCTTGCCCTGGTTAATAAAAACGGAAAATACGGTTTCATTGATAATATGGGGAATGTTGTTATTGGACTTCAATATGAATCATGCGACTGGTTTTTTGATGACCTAGCTCTTGCAAAAAAAGACGGGAAGTACGGCTTTATTGATAAAAATAATAAAACAGTAATCGATTTTCAATTCACCATGGCGTGGTCTTTTCATGATGGTCTGGCCAGATTTGAATCAGAAACAGAGTGGGGCTTTATTGATAAAAAAGGGAATATCTTAATGACATTCCAGAAGAAATAAAAAGTATTAAATTTTAATGGATCTGAGCCATCGGGCGTTTATTATGGAATAGTTAGATTTAATCACACAATATGTGATTTTATTTATTTGAATTGGGCCGTTGCGAGTCAGGATTTGCTAGTGGAAAATATTAGATAGACAATGGAAAACTATATGAAGAAAATTTATCTGTTTGTAGCTGTAATTATGTCACTGTCATGCGGTGCATGCAGAATGAGAGCAGCAATTTCAAATGGTTCAATGCAACCAACTTTGGAAATTGGAGATATTATTGTTTATGAAAAATATGAATTCGGAAAATATACTAAAGGTGATATTTTGGTTATCTGTGATAAGAAAAAAGAAACATATGCCAAACGATTTATTGCTTCAGAGAATGATCAATTGGAGTTTAAAAACGGAAAAGTCATTTTGAATGGTAAAACACTTCATGAACCATATGTTAAAGGTGAAACGTATCTTAAAGGCAACATCGATTTGAACGGTTTGGTTCCAAAGGGAGTGATTGTAGTTTTAGGTGATAATAGAGAGAATTCCTGTGATAGCCGTTCATTTGGTTATTTGTCTATATCCAATATTGAAGGAAAAGTTATTAAAGTAAATGAGATTTTTCTTTAAATAATATTAAAAAATCATTATATAATTATTACATTGTCACGTCGCCATGGAAATAAGTCTATTCTTCTTTTTCTGTTTTTGTTGAATACTATCTCGAAACAAATTTTCTTTCAGGCTTTTCTTACGAATTCGGACTTCAGGTACATCGATCCAATTCCGTCGATTTTACATGAGATGTTGTGTCCGTTATCGCTTTCGATGATGCGGATACCTTTTACTTTGGTTCCCGCTTTTATTCCAGATGATGAGCCTTTTACTTTCAATTCTTTCAATACTGTAACGGAGTCTCCGTTATTAAGTATATTTCCGTGCGCATCGCGTACGGTATTTGTCTCTTCTTCAGCTTCGGAAGCATCGGACGTTTTAGTCTGGTCCCATTCAAAGTTGCAGTCAGGGCAGACCCATAGATTTCCGTCATGGTATGAATTTGCAGAGCTGCATTCCGGGCATTTAGGTTCGTTGCTCATATTGATCCTCGCTGTCTTTTCGAAATTTAATGACATCTTCCGGAAGAGTTCTTATGCTTTCAAGTATAATCATGATATTATGAAGTTTTTTGGGGTAATAAATAAAATAATTACATATAATTATTTTATGTTATCAGCGCCACTTTTGCGGTATTAAACTTTTCTTCTGCCGAGTAATTCTTCTTTGACATAAAAGCCATCTAATTATTATGTTATACAGGAAGTTTATGAATCTTATTTTTGACTCATTTGTATCGCATTAAATATATTACGGAGGCAGTTTTTTCCGGGTGATTTTCCCGGATAAAAACATATAATTTTATGGAATCAACAATTCAAAAAATAATCGATACTCTGAATGAGCTTGTGCCGGTTCACATGAAAACACCTGAAGATTATGCAATTGCAAAAGGTGTTGTTTCTGTATGTATCATCGATGAAAACGGTCAGATTTACGGGAAACTTTGGGGTGAAGATAAAATCAGGTGCAGGGACTCATTTAAGATTGCCTGGACAAAGGCAAACCAAGTTTGGATTACAGGTTACAAAACAAACGAATATGAGAAACTTGTATTTTCAGATAAACTTGATCATGGCAAATACGGAATTAATATGCCGGATTTTATCGGGTGGGAAGGCGGTCAGCCTGTTACTTTGAAGAACGGAATTAAACTTTCCATAGGATTTAGCGGATTCAGAGGTACAACGGATTTAAGTATTGTAACTGAAGCAATTGCCGAAGCCGGTTTATAAATTATTTCATCAGTGTTATCTTCGCTGTATTAGTTGTGTACAATATTTGCGGAAACTGTTATCATTCTCATTGGGCTGACACCGTTTTCCGCGGCAGAAAAAAGTATAGAGGTGATTATCATGCAGCAATCAGGTTCAATTTCCGAAGTTCTGCTTTCAGGCAGCATTTCGAGAGCAATCGGTGCGCTGCGCTTAGGATTAACTAGGATGATCATCATGATCACAGGCGGGTATCTTACGCTTAGCTTTATTGCAGCCATATGTAAAAACAGGAGAGATTAACAATGATATACCGTACACTTGCCGGAGAAAAAGTATCACAGCTCGGTTTCGGCGCAATGCGTCTGCCGCAGATCGGAGGACAAATAGATGAAAAAGAGTCAATACGGATGATTCATCATGCGATTGACTCCGGAATCAACTATGTTGATACCGCCTGGGTTTATCATAACGGTACCAGTGAGGATCTTGTTGCAAAGGCCTTCAAAGGCGGGTATCGGGAAAAGAGCTTTATCGCAACAAAATCTCCGGTTTGGCTTATTCAGAAGGATGAAGACTTCGAATATTATCTCGACAAACAGCTTGAAAATCTTCAGGTGGACTGCATTGACTTTTATCTGCTGCATGCCCTTAATAGCGGGACATGGGCAACATGTAAGAAGCATAACGCGATTGATTTCTGCGAAAAAATGGTAAAAAAAGGTAAAATCAAGCATTTCGGTTTTTCGTTTCACGATGCTCATCCGGTATTTATAGATATTGTTGATGCATATAACTGGGAATTCTGTCAGATTCAGTATAACTATCTGGACAGAAAAGAGCAGGCCGGTCTCGACGGGCTGAATTATGCACGTTCAAAGAATATTGATATAATTATAATGGAACCTCTTCGCGGCGGAAATCTTGTAGAGCCTCTTCCTGAAACGGTAAAAGAGCTGTGGAAGAGTGCCGGAAAACAGCGGTCGGCGGTAGAGTGGGCTCTCGGATGGATATTCAGCCATAAGGACATCGGTGTTGTTCTAAGCGGTATGAGTACTATGGAGCAGCTGGTTGAAAATCTCGCGATTGCCGGCTCAAACGGACCTGATTGCTTTACATCCGAAGAACTGGCGCTGATTGATAAAACAGAAGAACTTTACCGCCAGAATACCCGTATCGGATGCACGCAGTGCGCGTATTGCATGCCGTGCCCTTCCGGTGTCGATATTCCCCGTAATTTCAAGGTTTGGAATGAATTGTATATGTTCGGCAAGAGTGAAACTGCCCGCGGTGCATGGCAATGGATTGATGCCCCGGTTCGTGCCGATAAGTGCACAAGATGCGGTGTCTGTGTCAGCCACTGTCCTCAGCAGATTGCAATTCCTGACGAATTAGAAATGATGGTAAAAGATTTTGCTGGTTGAAGAACTGCCTGATGGAATATCTGCCAGCAGCAGAAAGAAATTTCAATTAGTCGGTGAAAGATGCTTCGTTCTGTTTTGTGAATGGGAAATATGATGAAAACCGGAGATGTGTTCAAGTATCTAAAAAGATTAAGACGGTTTATTTGTTCTCATCATCTGTGTGAAAAAGGCACAAGAGGCGGAAAGTGTGTCATATGATTGAAATAATATAAGCTAAGTTTCCAATTATCTGATTAACAGAATAGTAGAACTCAATGCGAGTTCTAAGTATTTGCTTGCCCACCAGTAAATTTTAATTGACCTCTTTATAAATTCAGGATGTTTCTGAATATAATTGTAGCTATATGTTCGGACAAAAGGTTTTTTAAATGAAAATTCTGAAAGTTGCATTGCTTCAGATGAAGCCAAATTCAAATTTTGATGAAAATATACTAAAGGGAATTGAATACTGCCGAAAAGCTAAAAACGCTGGAGCTGATTTAGCACTATTTCCCGAAATGTGGTCTGTCGGTTATTCTTTTCCTACAGATGAGGCGTCTCTTCTGAAGTGGAAACAGAGTGCTATCGAGAGAGATTCAACGGAGATCAGCCAATATTGTTCGCTTGCAAAAGAATTAGATATGTCGATTGCTTTTACATATCTTGAAAAAAGCGATCTTCTGCCGGCGAACTCGCTTATGCTGATTGATAGATTCGGTGAAATTAAATTTAATTACCGTAAAATCCATACCTGCGATTATTGTGAAGAGAAGTACTGCCGTCCTGGTGATGAATTTTTCGTAGATGAGCTTGATACCAGTCAAGGGCTGGTTAAAATCGGTGCTATGATATGTTTTGACCGGGAGCTTCCAGAGTCGGCCCGTATACTGATGCTCAAGGGTGCGGAAATTATCTTAGTTCCAAACGCATGCCGTATCGAGACAAACCGTAAAAATCAACTAATGACAAGAGCCTTTGAAAATATGACAGGTATTGCATTGGCAAACTATGCAGGTGAGATTTATAAGGGGCATTCTATTGCTTTTGACGGGGTTGCGTTTGTCAGTGAAAATGATGATGAAAACGGAACAAGAAATCACTGCATACTTGAATGCGGCAGTGACGAAGGTGTCTTCATTGCTGAGTTCGATCTTGACATTATGCGTAAATACAGGCAGTCAGAAGTGTGGGGAAATGCCTACAGAAAGGTTTATGCATATAATGATATTCTTTCAAAGAATGTGAACAGCCCATTTATCCGCCCTGATTCGCGGGTAGACAAAATATAAGCAGCGTTGCTAATTGCCCCGATGCATTTTTATTTCAGGAGAAGCACTAATGTTTGATATGATTCCTAATCCGGTTCCTCTTTCCATTCTCGCAGTCAGCATAGTTATGAGCATTCTCGCGTTCAAACACGAACATCTCATGCGGAAATGGCTGCTGACTCCTTATGATATCAGCCGCAGCGGGTCATACCGGACCTTTATAACGAGCGGATTTATTCATGCGGATTATCAGCATCTCTTCTTTAACATGTTTACTTTCTTCTTTTTCGCCTTTCCTCTCGAAAATATAATGGGACCGGCTAAATTTGCGGTTCTTTATTTCGCGAGCATGATAATTGCAAGCATTCCATCATATCTGAAGAACAAAAACAATCCGCGATATGCGTCACTCGGCGCTTCGGGAGCGGTCAGCGGTGTCGTGTTCGGATATATCCTATACGATCCGCTTTCACGGATTTATATTATGTTTATTCCTATCGGCATCCCCGCTTTCATATACGCTTTTCTATATCTCGGATATTGCATCTACGCGTCGAGACGTCAGGGGGATAACATAAATCATTCCGCTCACTTCTGGGGCTCTCTCACGGGATTCCTTATAACTGTTGCGTTTGATCCGGATGTCATCGGCAGATTTGTTGAGCGCATTCAGGGTTTCATTTAATCAGGCAAAAGGAGAAAACAAGTGAAAATAAAATCGTTATACTTTTTTGCAGCGATCGCGTTAGTCGTTGGTGCTGTTCATATTTTCGCGGCGGATCAGGCGCCGTCATTCAAATGGAAAACAGGTAAAATCGAAATCGGCGACAATATAGCTGTAATGAATCTTCCCGGCGATTTCAGGTATCTCGATCCGAAACAGAGCAAGACGGTAATCGAAGATCTTTGGGGAAATCCCGAGGGATCCGCTGACGGTGTTCTCGGAATGATTTTTCCATCAAATATGAATCCGATAGCGGATGACAGTTGGGGGATCGTTATTACCTATGAGGACTCCGGATTCGTCAAGGACGATGATGCGGACAAGATTGACTATGATGAACTTCTCTCTACGATGAAGGAGGAGATAAAAGAATCTAATCCCGAACGGAAGAAAGCCGGATACAGTTCGATCGAGCTTGTCGGCTGGGCGACTCCGCCGCATTATGACAAAGCATCGCATAAACTATTCTGGGCGAAGGAACTTAAGTTCGAAGGTAGCAATGAAAACACTCTCAATTATAACTTCAGAATTTTAGGACGCAAAGGAGTCCTTGTTCTTAATGCCGTTTCGGGAATGAAACAGCTGAAAGACATAGAGTCTAAATCGGCTCCGCTACTTGCATCGGTAAACTTCTCGGATGGTAACCGTTATGCAGAATATGTTCCCGGAAAGGACAGGGTGGCAGAGTTCGGAATCGCCGCACTTATTGCCGGGGGAGCCGCGGCAGCAGCGAAGACGGGTCTTTTGAAAAGTCTGTGGGTAGGCATTCTCGCCGCCAAGAAATTTATCATAATAGGTCTGATTGCGGCTGCCGGATTTGTCAAAAAATTCTTTTTCAGCAAAAAGTAATTTAATCAGCTACATGCCGCGAATACCGCGGAGGAAATTATCTGAGCGCTGATGAGGATCTGGCGATCGGTTTGACGCAATTGCTTCCGTCATCTTTGTCCACTGAAGTCATAATCGGATTTCGTATCGCACGAACCAGGTGATTGACTATGCCGATCAGAACTAGACGGTGTCGATTCTTGGGGTGTGTCAACAGAGCTGGGTAAATTCTAATAAGTCTGCAAGTCCTGTTTCATATATTGCGATGGCAGAAGATGGTTGAATAAAACTTATATGGTAAAATTAAATATTATATCCAGTCTTCCGATTCCTCCGGGAGTGAATAATCTTCCGGTTCCATCAGGCATTCCGGGTAATTTAAAGGTACTCAATTGGGCAGGATTTACGGGGGCTGTTTCGTATACATTTGATGACAGTACTTCATCCCAATTAGATAATTATGCTGAATTGCAGGCACTTGGTATTCCTATGACATTTTACATACAAACAAATCGGATAACCATGAAACCTGTGGATTTGGCAGCACTTTGGTCTAAGATTGTCAAAGATGGACATGAGATTGGTAATCATACTAATGATCACACAACTGTTTCAGCGGCAAATATCGATATTGCGACTGATTTCATTCAAAATACATTTGGTACTGATGTTTATTCTATAGCGTATCCCTATGGTGATACTTCATACATTCCATTAGCGAAGACGCGTTTTTTTATCGGTCGCGGTGTTTCAGGCGGAAATATTTTGCCTAATGACAGCACAGACCCTTATAATCTTAAATGTGATATTCATTCAACTTCACGAATGGATTTTGTTGTCGATTCAGCTCGTAGTGTCAAAGGCTGGAGAATTATTCTTGTGCATGGTTTTACAGGAGGCAATGATGGTGCATATCAGCCTGTGAATTATGATCAGTTTGCGGCCGGCGTTGTGTATGCTAAATCATTAGGCGATATTTGGATTGATACTGTGACCAACATCGGAGCATATTGGCGTGCTCAGAAAATATTATCCTCTGTTACGCCGGTTTTTTCCGGTAATACTACTACGTGGAATTGGACTTTGCCGGATCATTTCCCTCCAGGAAAATATTTAAGGGTTACGGTTGACGGCGGTACTCTCTATCAAAATGACAAGCTTTTGGAATGGGACGGTCATGGATATTATGAAGTCTCTTTAGATGCAGGTTCGCTTACTCTTGCACATTAGATTTGATTCGATTCTTTCTGATATTAAAAGTTTAGCTTGAAAAAATATCCGTGTTTCAAACTAAACTTGTGAGTAGGTTTTAATATTGAGATTAACAACTAACAGCTGATAAATAATTGATTGACTGATTGTGAAAAAGTGTTATCAGTTTCGTGCGCGCGTTTTACCGCGCGCGATTTTTTTGTATTACGGCGGAAACGAATGACTGAAGAAAATTCTTTTACCGATGAAGATTTAAGCCGCATCAGGCAAAAGGCTTTCAGTTCAGAGCTGAAGGGGCTTATTTCAAAAGTCACAAGGGAAGTTCATTCCGAAGATTCCGTAAAAAAACCGGACCCCTTATATTCTGCATCAAATATTTTTTACCGAGCGTTGAATAGGCCGTATTTGAATTCGGATTATATTGATGGCATGGAATTTCGTTTTTTTTTGGAAGAATCCCATGCGTCTGCTGAAATATACTGCTATGATTGTGAAAAGTCGCTCTATTCTTCGAATTCTTCTAAATCGATTATCCCTACTAAGGATTTTTTCCGCAAACTTCGCAAAAAAAAGCCTTTTGAATATCCATTTTCAGGTTCAGTTTTAAAAATATTACCTTTTTCTGATTTTACGGAATTATTTGATAATGAATACTTTCCGCCTTTTGTTGTGTCCTCCGGCAGTGATTTCAGCAAACTTGCTGCAGTTGATGTGCTTATACGGAAAATTAAATCCAGAACTTATGAATTGGATTTTTCGGCTCTCTCAAAAATTATGATTCATCTTACTGATTATTATGATAAGATTTTTCTTATATCTCTTTCTGATTCGGAGAAACTTCCTGAATCAATATTTCTTTTAAGCCGCATAAAATCCATCATCAAATTGAAATGCCCGGATGTTGAAATTATGATTTCCTCTCAGCGTAAAATGGTATTATTTGCCGAGTCTGCCTCGGCAGAAAAAGCGCTTTCTCTTGCGGTTGAAAACGAAAAGGTTGTTTTTGAAGAAATAAAAAACATCCGAAACGAAATTTTTTCAATTTTCGGATGAGAGCCGATTCCCGGAATTTTGTTATAATTCAAATAAGCTTTTTTTCTTTCAATGCGAGCCGTATTGAATCAAGCTGATTTGCATTGTTTATTACTTTGACGATATGTATTCCGTCATCTGAAAGTTTTACCGGTTTTGTTTCAGAATAATAACTTGCCGCGATCTTTCCCTGAACTCTTTTAAATTTGCAGAAAACACGTACTTCAGGATGAAGAATTTTCTCCGGATTGTATGAATCAATAAGAGCGAGTTCTTCCGAATTGAGTGCGCAGATGTCGTTTTTTTTGAAAATATCTTCCGTACAGTTAAGAAGAGAAGGCATTATGCTTATAAAATCAGAAACGAGTTCGTAATCGAATATCGTATCAATGCTGTTTATTATTGCGTGAACGGCTTGAATTGACGTGAAAGATTCTTTCCGGAACGGCCTAACCGTAGTTAGCGCGTCATAAATATCGCAGATTGAAATCAGTTTCGGAAAAACCGGAAGATTTTCATACGGGAGCTGATAATAGCCGTTGTTGTTGAATTTCTCATGATGAAACAAAACTCCCTGCTGAATGATAGGGTCGGTATTGTTTACGTTTTTTATCATCTCATAGCCTAGCTGGGGATGGCGTTTTACCTTTTGAAATTCAGAGACGTTGAATGCCCCTTCTTTGTTGAGTAATTGTTTGTCTATCTGCTTATGCCCGATATCGTGAAGATATGCCGAAAGCGTTATGGAGCGAAGTTCGTCTTCATTGAATTTTTTCATGCGCTTGGCAAGCACCGCTGTCATGAATCCGACGTTAACGGAATGGTTATAAATATAATCATCAAAAGAGCTGAGTTCTTTCAATAAGTCAATTTCTTCTATCTCAATTGAATTGAGCTCCGAAAGAACTTCGTCAACTACCTGTTCGGCTGCACGATAGCCTGTTTTGCTGAGCTTATTCGTTTTTTCAACTTCATCCAGAATTGTTTTTGCGTTATTGTAAACAATATTGACGCGGTAATGCGGAATCTTTACCTTTTCGTTTGAAGAATCGTAATAGAGATATTTTCCGTATTTTGCCTGAAAGCTTTCAATCATCTCCTTGGTGATTGCAATCCTTGCTTCAAGCACCTTTTTTCCGTCTTCAGAAAAAAGCGGATTAACAAAACTGGAACCGGGTGAAATATACAATAGATCAACTTTCTTCATTTTATTATTCTACACTAATATTTATTAAATTCAAATAATTATTATTAATTTGTCTTAAATTTGAAAGCATTTTGAAAAATATAAAGTAGTAAATCATTATTAAAGTGTATAATAATTCATAATTTTGCTGTCAAAGCATAAATTGTGCCATTTTTTTTAAAAAAATTAACGGAAAAAATGAGTTATTCCGATTATATATATGAAGGGGGAGAACAGCGGAAAAAAACCATAAATACCCAATTCATGCCTAAAAAGATTCAAAAACGCAAATATATCCATATAAACGCCAAAAAACGACAATAATCACCTTCCAGATTCAGTGCTCTGACACCGAATAGTTATCTGTAACTGATAAATGCTTCCGGATGATGGAAGCGGATAACTTTGGTGGTATTGCGAAATCGGCTGAAGGCGGATTTTCCGCCAGCCGGTTTGGCATTACAAATATATTGTACGCAAACTGGGATGTTCTTTGAAATTCAGACCGGCATTATGCCGGAATACTTTTGGTTCTAACGGCATATATAGCGCCCGGTAAGGAGATCGGGTGAGAATATACAAAGGAGTGTATATATGATTATTAACCATAACATGAGCGCGATTAATGCAAACCGTGTTTTGAAGTTCAAACACTGGGACGTTAACAGATCTACTGAGAAGCTTTCTTCCGGTATGAGAATTAACAAATCAGGGGACGATGCTTCCGGACTTGCAGTATCAGAAAAAATGAGAACTCAGATTCAGGGTCTTCGTCAGGCTGAAAGAAATGCTGAAGACGGCATGAGCTTTGTTCAGACTACAGAAGGTTACCTTGACCAGACTTCTCAGATTCTTCAGAGAATACGCGTTCTTGCAGTTCAGTCTTCAAACGGTATTTATACTAATGAAGACCGCCAGCTCATCCAGGTTGAAGTTTCGGCTTTGATCGATGAAGTTGACAGAATTGCGTCTCAGGCAGAGTTTAACAAATTTAAACTTCTTCTTGGTGATTATTCCAGAACTAATCCTAAGGCTTCTATGTGGTTCCACATCGGAGCTAATATGCATCAGAGAGAAAGAGTTTACATCGGAACTATGACTGCTGAGGGTCTTAGCCTCAAAGAAAAAACCGGTGAATTCTTGGCAAATCTTTCGACTGCTGACAAAGCTAACAGAACAATCGGTGTTGTCGACGAAGCACTTCAGAAGATTGCAAAACAGAGAGCGGATCTTGGAGCATATTACAACAGACTCGAATTTGCTTCTAAAGGTCTCATGAATGCTTATGAAAACATTCAGGCTTCTGAATCCCGTATTCGTGACGCTGATATGGCTGAAACAATGGTTGATCTTACTAAAGATCAGATTCTTGTTCAGAGCGGCACTTCAATGCTTGCTCAGGCTAATCAGAAAGCGCAGACTGTCCTCCAGCTTTTAAGATAATCGGGAGTGAAGGCGAACAATAGAACATCCCTTTTTGAATAAACTGTATGTTGCAAACCGAAAGTATTTTTTCTGAATAAATAAAAACCGGCTCATTGAGCCGGTTTTTCGCATTAATAAGGTTCTATCAAAACTCAGATATTGAGTTCCATAAAACAAACTTTAAAAGGAAGATGATCGTAGCTTTTAATCATTGTTTCTTTGAAGCCGTATTCGATATACCATGATTTCAGGATTTCGTTGCTGTCGATGACGCCGATTGATATTTTTTTTGCTTTTTCAACAGCGGCCCGATTTTTGGCAAAATCCATGAGCTTTCTTCCGTAGCCGAGATGACGTTTTTCCGGAAGAACGGACAATCGTTCGAGATAAAAGATTTCCGGATTCTCTTTTGATTTTTCAAGAGCCACGGTACCGACAAGAATTCCATTCTCGAATAAACCGAAGAGTGAAACTCCGTCTCCGGTTGTTTCGATAAGCCTTTCCAGTGTCATGAATGCGGCATTTGTAGGTGCGTTTTCTTTTGTTAAACCGAATTCATCCGCAACAGTTTTAAATGATTTTTTTAAAACAGAAAGAGCATCGGAAAGTTCTTCTTTTGAATCAAGTTTTTTAAATGTGATCATTGATCAGAATCCTTGTTCCATTTTAATGTATTTTCAGACATCATAAAACGGTTTTTGCCGTTTGTCTTTGCTTTATATAAAACATGATCTGCGAAATCGATAAAAGACTCTGCCATCTTCTGAAAATAGCTCTGAGGTATGGGCTTCGGCATTTCGTTGATATCAAAATCGGGTGAATCAAGAAGGCCGACTCCGATAGAGCATCTGATTGTGAGAGGTTCGGCGTCGCCGTTTATGGGATTATCTTCAAGCTGGCGGTAGAAACGGTTAAGAATAATCTCGACGGAGTCAAGATTTGTCTGCGGCAAAAGTACTGTAAATTCGTCACCGCCGTAACGGCCTACCGCATCGGTGTTTCTGGTTGCTTTAAGCAGAGAGCGTCCTATAAGCGCAATTGCCTGATCCCCCGCGATGTGACCGTGTTCGTCGTTGATGATTTTTAAATTATCAATATCAACCATCATTAGAACGAGAGGGTAGTTGTTGCGGAATGCTCCCCGAAGATCACGAAGCAGGCATTGAAAGAAAAATCCTCTCACATAGACTCCAGTCAGAGGATCGATTGTCGCGATTTGATGCAGTCGTGAATTATGAATTGCAACAGCGGCCTGATTCGCGAATACGCTTAGAAGCGAAACGTCGTCTTCGAGACTTATTTCACGGTCTACATAGACGACTCCTACATTATAATCGGCGACTCTTAGAGGTATGGCCGTTCTGCCGTTTTTGACATAAACGATTCCTTCGTTAAGAGCTTTACCTATGATTTCTGTTTCATTTCCTTCAAGAAAATCTTTGATATGATGTTTCGGATTGAAGCGTCCTGTTCCAGCCTGAATTATAAGACCCGCCTCATCATCCATCATCGCAAGAAAAGAATCTTCATGCTGTTCAACGTTCATCGAGTTGTTGTCGCCGAATACAGCCAAAAACGAATTCCCGACACCGAGAAGACCCATAATCTGAATCAGAATTCCGTTAAGAAGTTCTTCTAATGGCTGAATGCGGTGCAGATCCGGTGTTACATTCAGAATATAGTTCAGGCTTTCACGGCTTTTGCTGATTTGTTTTATTGAATTGGCGGATTTGAGTCCTACCTCAACCCATAACAGAAGCCTGTCAGGGCCTTCACTTTTATCGAAGTATCCCTGTATGTCCAGTCTTCGAAGCAGTTCGCGCGGAGGATGTTCTGATGCGTATCCTGTCTGAAGTATTATCTGGATTATCTTATTTTTCTTGCGAAGTTCTGAGACAAATTCTTCTCCAGTCATGCCGGGCATAAAATAGTCGAGAAGAATCAAGTCGAAAGATTTTTTTTCCAGTATTGCCAGAGCCTCCGCTCCTCCCGGAGCGGTTGTGACATTGTGTCCTTCGCGCGAAAGTAAAAGGCGTGTTGCTTCGAGATATTCAAGATTATCATCCACTAGAAGTATTTCACCGCCTTTCTCAGAGCTGACTTTATATTTTCGAGCCAATGTGATCCTCCTGATTTGACTTGAGATGAATGATAAACTTTGTACCGCCGTTGATGCCGTTAGTTATTTCAATGCTTCCGCCGAATTCTGCACATACTATGTTGTGAACAAGTGTGAGACCGAGTCCTGTTCCTACACCGAAAGGTTTTGTTGTGAACATCGGATCGAATATTTTTGTTAAGTTTTCCTTGGTTATTCCGCTGCCGTTATCAGCTACACTCAGAATGACTTCGTTTTCTGTTTCGGTAATATTTACTTCTATTCTGCCGCTTCCGTCATTCGGACATGCTTCGATTGAATTATTGACAAGGTTTGTGATAACCTGGGAAAGCCTCCCCGGAACTCCGTTAATTTCTATGTAGTCCCGTTCACATGTCAATTCCATATCGCATTTGTTCTGCTTTAAAGAATGACTGAGCAGAAGAAGTGCTTCGCGTATTACTTCTACAGCATTGAAGTTAAAACGGTCTTTCGGATCAAGATCGCGCGTTTGCGATTTTATACCGTGAACGAAAGCCGCTGCTTTTTCTGCTGCTTTTTCGGCCAGATTCAACGAGTGTTTTATTTCTGCGGCGATTTCGCGGTGGTCTTCATCGCTTACATCAGGATCGCCGATTGACTTATCATATTCTTCGGTCAGTCTTGATATTTCAGAGAGAGAAGTGCGGATCGATGCTACGGGAGTATTCATTTCGTGAGCAATACCCGCAGTCATTTTCCCGAGCGAGGCCATCTTGTCAATGACGAGCATTTTTTCCTGATTTTCCTTTAATGAATGATAGGCTTCTTCGAGAAGTTCCTGTTTTGTTTCGAGATTCTGCAGAAGAGTTTTGAGCTGTTTGTCTTTTATAACTTCCTGCGCCAGCAGTATGCTTAAAAATGAGTTCGATACGAGCTGCCGGATGTTTTCAATTATTTCGGCCGGTTCAGCCAGCTGAAAGACGAAATAACCGATGATTTCCTCATAATTCAATAGAGGCTCGATTACCAGATCCGAAGAGCTGTCTGTGATGAGTTCTTCCGGTAAAATTTTATTGCTTTGAAATTCTTTTCCGTCAATATCCCAGTATGTGTTTCCGTTCGGCAGATAATAGAGTACTATTTTTGATTTGGAAAGTTCTTTGTCGCAAAATAATGAAATAAAAAAAGATGTTACTCCGAATTTCGGTAATTCTCTTGAGATGTGGTTTAAATAGTTTTTCATGTCAATCAGCGGAGAAAAATATGAACTGAACAGGATAAAAAGATAATCTTTTTTCTGTGTTTCAAGCCGCTTTGCGGCAATCAGATTTTTTTCGGCTTCGATAATCATGAAGCGTGCACTTTCAAAGAAGGATGCTGCTGAAATTTTCTGAGTGCTGTTATAAATTGATGATTCAAGAATATCCGCACTCCATGTTGTTAGAAAATTGTGCCATCCGGTGAAAACTTCGTCACTGTTATTGCTTTCTGCCGAGGTAAGTAATTCTTCATTAAAAGCATAAAGCAGTTTTGAGATATCATCATTCTTTATGAATTCATCAAAATGTTTATTTAGAATCTCAGGATTTTCGGGCTTGGTAAAAACAGTATTTTTAATAAGTTCAGGTTTTGAGTTTTGGCCTGTTATGAAGTCTTTTTGAGAGATATAATTCTTTAATATGCATCCGCATGAATTTCTCACGATAAGTTTTGCCGGTATCAAGCGGCGTTTTTCAACTGCTTCTCCTGATAGAATAGAATGTATTGCTTCAAGTGCGCTTTCTGCCATTTCCCTGTGCGGCTGCTGAACCGTTGTCAGGGGGACGGCATTGGATTGCGACTGATCCGTGTTGTCAAATCCGCTGAGAGAAATTTCGTGAGGAACTTTTATTCCGTGTTTCTTAAGTGCATCGTAAGCTCCCAGTGCGCTGTCATCATTTACTGCTATTATTGAATCGAAATCAATTTCTGATTTTATTACTTCTTCAACAGCTTCAATTGCCAGATCGTATCTATAAGATACATGGCGAATCAATTCATCATTAATCGGAATACCCCGCCTAAGCATTTCTTCTTTGAAAACAGAAAGACGCAAATGAGCTTCCTCGTTATTCTCGGGACCGGCAAGAAAAAGCACTTTGGCCGTGTCATGCTCGTCAAGCATGTGGTTAACGATTTGACGCATTCCTTCTTTGTTATCAAGAAGAATGGATACGGCATTTGCCAGTTCGACTCCGATGCTGACAACCGGTATGGGAGAAAATCGTTTAAGAAATTCCGATAATTTGTCTTTGCCGCAGCTTTGAGACAGAGATGCCGAGAGAACTATTAGTCCATCGATGCGTTGAGTTGATGCCAGATCGTATATTTTATTCCATTGCCGGTGCAGAATGCTTTCGTCAAGAAGGACTCCGCCGCAGAAGGTTATCATTTGAATATTTTTATTGCGGGCGGCATTAAACAGATGGCGCCACATGGTGTTATTGTAGGTGCCGGCTATATCAAAGGTTAGAAATCCAATTGTATGCTTGCCCGCTTTTGTTCTCACTCTTTGGTGCTCCGGAATAATCAAGTTTTCCCCCTGCTTATACGCATGAAGAAAACTGAAGCCTGGTAAAATCATTTCCTGAATGTATTATGAACTATTTTAACGAATGGGTCAATTATAATTCTAAAGTCCATTATAAAAGATACCCCGGTTTAAGAACCAACTTTACAATCCAAAAATATTTTAGAAAGAGACGGCGTATCATTTAAAAACACTTGACAAAAAGTATACTAATAGTATACCTGATAAACGAAAAGTAAAATAAATATAATAAAGGTGAAAAAATGAAGTCGAGACGCGAAAAGGAAAAAGAATCACGAAGGGAGCTTATTCTTGATGCGGCTGAAAAAGTGTTTATCGAAAGAGGATATGAATCGGCGACGATGGATGAAATTGCAGCTTCGGCAGAATTTACAAAAAAATCTGTTTATAGCTATTTCCCAACCAAGGATGAACTTTTTGCAGCTGTGATATTGAGAGCATCAGAAATCCTTTTCCGGATATTCAGCGAGGTATTTGTTAATAATAAGACCGGATTGGATAAAATCAGTGCAATCGGCGATGCATACGTTCATTTTTACCGTGAATATAATGCCGGCTTTAAAATTCTTTCGATGCGGCGCTTCGGCGGCGTCGAACATCCCGGTGAATACAGGGTAAAAATTGAGAAATACTGGTCGGAAGTTTTTTCGCTGATGTCAGACAGTTTTGTCGAGGGGCGTAAAGACGGAACTTTGAGAAAAGATATAGATCCGGTTACGGCGGCTTTATTTGTCATGAGTTCGTCAAACGGTGTTCTTGATTTTGTCGCATCATGCGGTGACTCACTTGAAAAGTATTACAAAGTGAATGCTGATGATTTTATCAAAACATCGATGAATATGATCGGTGATGCAATTATTTCTGAAAAAGTAAAAAAAGGAGGAAAAAAATGAAGATATTGGTTTTGCACGGGAGTCCGAAGGGAGAAGACAGTGTTACTATGCAGTATTCCAAATTTCTTATGAAGAAATTTCCGGAGCATGAATGGGGTGTCGAAAATGTCGGTTCGATGATTAATGTTATTGAAAAAGATTCAGCCCGTTTTGATTCGGTTATTGATTCTGTTCGGAGAGCGGATTTTATTATTTGGTCGTTTCCGGTCTATGTTCTGCTTGTTCCTTATCAGATAAAGCGTTTTATTGAACTGGTTTACGAAAGGAATTCCTTTGATGCATTTAATGGAAAGTATGCGGCAGCGATAATGACTTCTATTCATTATCAGGATCATATTGCCAAGAATTATATTCACGCAGTAAGCGAAGATTTGGGAATGAATTTCTGCGCTTCGTTTACTCCAGAGATGAATGATTTGATGAAGGAAAAAATAAGAAAAGGGATTGTTACTTTTGCGAAAAATATTTTCAGCGATTGCGAGTTGAAAAATCCTGTATCACGGGCATTTAACACACTGAAGGAAAACTCTTTTTCTTATAATTCAATTGGAGGACAAACTCCGGTAAGTGATTCAAACGCCCGTGTGCGTATTATCTATGATTCAACCGGTAACAATTCAGTAAAAGAGACAGCATTACAAATTGCTGCAAGATTTAGTAATGCTGTTGCAGGAGACCTTGCTGAAGTTAACATAAAAGGCGGCTGTCTGGGATGTCTCAGATGCGGATTAAAAAGCGAGTGCATTTACGACGGTTCGGATGATTACCGTGCGTTTCATCAGAAAATGATTCTGGACGCCGATATCGTATTTTTTGTCGGTGAGATACGCGACAGATACTTGTCTTCAAGATTCAAGATGTTCTTTGACCGCAGTTTTTACAGAAATCACATGCCGAGTTTGTCAGGGAAGCAGACAGCATGGGTTGTTGTTGGTGAACTCAGCGCAATTCCGAATATAAGGCAGTTCATTGAAGCATATTCAGAAGTATCTCAAGCAAATATTGCCGGAATTGTTTCTTCTGAATCAAATGATCCGCAGGCTTTTTCTAAGGATATTGATTTGCTTGTTAAACGCGCAGCTTTTTTTCATGAAGAGAAGTTTCTTGCGCCGGATACTTTTCTGGGTAACGGAGGCAGAAGAATTTTCCGTGACGAGATATGGGGCTTTATGCGGATTATTTTTTCCGCTGATTATAAGTTCTATAAAAAGAACAAGATGTTTGATTTTCCGACAAAAAAGCTTATCAATAAAACCGTTATACCTTTTGCTTCCAGACTCATGCGTATTCCTGCACTCAGAAACGGCATGAATAAAAATATGAAGAAGGGTATGATTGCCGGTCTTTCTAAAATTGTAAAAGAAGCATAATAGATTCTGCATTTCACTAAACTCTTGATTTTTAAGAGTTTAGTGAAATTGTATGATGTGCCTGTATTAATTAAATAAATTACAGGATTCTGTTATTTTAAGTCAAAGCCTGTGAATGAATAGAAAAACTTCATCCGTATAAATATTTGATGATATAAGCGAAAAGGGGAGCGAGAAGGGAAGTTATTATTCCTGTGACGCATAGAGCAAGTCCGCCGTAAGCGGCGTATGTTTCGCCTTTTTCAGCTATTGCCGCGGTTCCAAGTGCATGAGCTGCGCATCCAATAGCGAGTCCGCCGCCTTTATGGCTGTGCTCATTTATCAAACGTAAAAAGAAGAGTCCTCCGCCGGCGCCGATGATTCCGGTGATTACGACAAATCCTGCAGTAAGTGAGGGTTCTCCTCCGATTTTAGATGAGACTTCTATCGCTATTGCGCTTGTAACAGATTTGGGAAGAAGAGATATTACTGTAAGCGTATCGGCGCCGAGCAGAAGTGATATTCCGGAAACACTTAGAAGACCGGCAAGGCTTCCTGCCGTGAGAGAAATAAAAATAGCCATATGATTTTTTTTTATTTCTTCAAGTTCTTTGTAAAGAGGAAGAGCAAGAGCGATAACTGACGGCGCGAGAAAAAATGATATGATGTCCGTGTTGGATTTATAAGATGAATAATCTATTCCTGCGAGTTTGAGAAGTATTATCAGAACAGTTACAGAAAAAAGAACGGGATTAAAAAGAATGAATTTTGTTTTTGCGCTTAGATATTTGCCAAGAATAAAGAGTCCTATCGTAAGCGTCACCCAGAATAATTGACTGTCTATTATATAGTTCATTTCTTTCCGCGCGATAATTTTTTAAATGTCCACGATACTGTAATGATGACTATGAATGTGCTTATTGCGCATGAAGCACCGATCGGAAGAATTTCTTTTTTTAACACTTCAGAATAAAGTATTAATCCGACACCGGCAGGCACAAAAAAGAGAGCCATATTGTTTATAAGAAGATTAGAACCTTCGCGGATATCTTCCGGTTTAATAAGCTTGAATTCGAGTAATGCGGTTATTAAAACCAGGCCTATTATACTTCCGGGTAACGGAAGTTTCAACAGATCGGAAAGAGTATTTCCGGCCAGAAGAGCTGCGAATATTATGAATAAAGATTTCAGCATCATGAGTAATTATACGGATCAACTGCGTTCATGTCAACATGTGTTACATCACCGGTTGATGTATCGAGAATTGCGATTGTATTCTCTTCACCCTTGCGGAGTGAACCGGGATTGATTATTCTGGTGTTTTTTCTTTCATAGTTTTCAACGCAGTGAAGATGACCTTTGATGATATAATCGTATTTTTCAGAGTTAACAGCGTCGCGGAACATCGGAACATTATCACCGTGAAACAGAATGAATTTTTTGCCGTCAAATTCAAATTCTTTGGCACAGCATGCGGGTTCCAGTCCTAGAGACGCAAGCTTCTGATTCATTTCATCATTTGAGCAGTCATCGTTTCCAAGAACGATATACAGGTCAAATCCTCTGAAGAAGTCCAGCATCTGGGGAGATGAAAGATCTCCCGCGTGGATCAATGTATTAATCCTGCGGGAGCGCAGATACGAAACCGCTTTGATTATCATTTCAACATTGTTGTGCGTATCCGCGATTATCCCTATAAGCATATTTATCAGCTTTTAAGAAAGCCGGCTTCCCGTTTCAATCGAGTCATCTACAATGATGACGCTCGGGAGATCCTTTTTGGATTTTTTTGCTGCGAGAAGCATTCCCTCGCTTTTGTTGCCGAAAATTTCTGCAGGTTTCAAGTTCGCAACAACGATTATTTTTTTACCTTTTATATTTTCCGGAGTCATTTTTTCACCGATGCCGGCTATGATCTGACGTTTGTCAGAACCCGTATCTATTTGAAGTTTCAGAAGTTTTGCCGAGCCTTCGACTTTCTCCGCTGAAAGAACCTGTGCCACCTTGAGTTCAATTTTCGCAAAGTCTGTGATCTCGATTTTTTCCGAATCATTAGCTGCAGTTTTTGTTTCGGCAACTTCAGCCTTTGCCTGTTTTTCAATTTTAGGAAAAAGAATTCCAGGATTTTCGATCTTTGTTCCTGTTATTAAGTTATTCATAGAAGTTATTTTATCATAAGATGGCAGTTCTGCGCCGAGTGCTTTGAGTATTTTCGGTGCCGTATTGAAGCAGACCGGGGAAATGAGTGCCGTTACTGAAAAAATAGCTTCCGCGCAGTTTCTTAAAACAGATGCGAGCTCGTCAGTTTTATTTTCTTTAGCAAGAGTCCATGGTTTGTTCTGATCGATGTATTTGTTAAGAAAGCGTACGAATTCCCAGAGTGACTCGAGTGCGTTGCTGAACTGAAATTTATCCGTATTTTCTCTCATGCCGTTTTCAGCTTTATCAAGTAGATTCCTGATTTCATCAAGCCCCGCGATATTTGCTGTGCGATCGGGTATTTTGCCTTCAAAATATTTTTCTATCATGTTGAAAGCGCGGTTAATCAGATTGCCGAGGTCATTCGCAAGATCATAATTTATTCTGTCGATTACTGCATCGTCTGTAAACTTAGCATCCTGTCCGAAAGTCATTTCCCTGAGGAAGAAATAGCGCGACTGGTCATTTCCGTATTTCTCGAGAAGATCATTCGGTCTCACGACATTGCCGAGAGTTTTGCTCATCTTAGCTTCGGCCATATTCCAGTATCCGTGAACATTCAGGTGATAATATGGTTCGATTCCGGCGGCTTTGAGCATTGTCGGCCAGAAAACCCCGTGAGGCTTAAGTATGTCTTTTGCGATGATGTGATTAACTACAGGCCAGTATTTTTTAAATTTTTCGCCGTCAGGATATTCTATGGCGCTTATATAGTTTATAAGGGCGTCAAACCAGACATAAGTAACATACTTGTCGTCAAACGGAAGTTGTATTCCCCACGAAAGACGCGACTTTGGTCTTGATATGCAAAGATCTTCCAATTCCTCATTTTTAATTAAAGCAAGTACTTCATTTCTATAGCGTTCCGGCCTGATGAAATCAGGATTTTTTTCGATATGATCAACAAGCCACGACTGGTATTTTTTCATTTTGAAGAAATAATTATGCTCTTCAATCCACTGAACGGGTTTTCCGTGTTCGGGGCATTTGCCGTCTATGATGTCTTTGTCGGTGAGAAATCTTTCGCATCCGTAGCAGTAATTTCCGCCGTAGCTGCCGTAATAAATGTCGCCTGTATCAAAAACTTTCTGCAACACGCTTTGAACAACCTTCTTGTGGCGTTCTTCGGTAGTGCGGATGAAGTCGTCGTATTCTATGCCGAGAAGTTTCCATGCTGATTTGAATTTAGCGCTTATATCGTCGGTATATGATTTAACATCTGTTTTCTTTTCATCGGCGGCTTTCTGAATTTTATCGCCGTGTTCATCCGTGCCGGTTAGAAAATACGTGTCAAAACCGCGGAGCTTGTAATGACGTTTGAGAAAATCCGCGACGATTGTGCTGTATGCGTGGCCTATGTGAGGTTCCGCATTGACGTAATAAATCGGTGTTGTTATATAAAACTTTTTTTCCATGATGTCCTTCTGTAAATATTAATCTTCTTCTTTTTCTTCATCTGTGTGATTCATCAACCGTTCAATTACCGGCATTGAAACCGAGAAATTGATACCGTCTGAAGTGATGTCATTTTTCTGAATATGAAGATATGCATCCATGTATTTTAGTCTGATAGTCTGTTTGAGAGTATCAACTGAATCTACATAGCATTTATTATCGCCGATGCGTATTTCGGTTCCCTGCTGCGGCAGACCCATATTCAGATCGCAGTATACTTCATATTCATAATCAAGACAGCAGAGCAGTCTTCCGCAGCATCCTGATATTTTCTGACTGTTGAGATTCAGATTCTGCTCTTTTGCCATTTTAATTGATACAGGGGAAAATACTCCGCGCATTTTTGTACAGCAGAGCGACTGACCGCAGGTTCCGTGACCGCCTATAATACGTGACTTGTCGCGTACGCCTATCTGACGCATTTCGATACGTGTTTTGAAAATTCCGGCAAGGTCGCGGACAAGTTCGCGGAAATCGACTCTGTTCTCTGCAACGAAATAAAATATAATTTTCGATTTGTCGAAAATTGCCTTAACGTTGACGAGCGTCATATCGAGATTCTTTTCTTTTGCTTTCAGTTTGCACTCTTCAAAAGATCTTTTTTCGAGATCAAGAAGAGAATTGGCCTGAGCAATATCCTCATCAGAAGCCAGCCTTAGAATTTTTCCGCGGGCCTCGCATTCCTGGCTTTTACATGCAGGAATACCCGACAAGACGTAACCTATGTCGACACCGTGTTCGGTTTCTGCAATGCATGCCGAACCCGGATTGATAAAGATATTATTCGAGTCAAGATTGTATATGGCACAGTTGTTGCGCATTTTTACGCTGGTAAATTCCATTTAAACCTCATATTAGTTTCTCCGCGAGTAAGTTATAAGAAAGAGCTTTTACCGAAAAAGCCGGATTCAGGTTCCGTGCAGAGCCTTTTTTCGCGGAGAGAAGCATTTTGATAATGTTGTGAAGCGTTTTATCCGCGTCAATATATAAATCGTTCAAAAAAGAGCTGAAGGTCACTTTTCCTGTAAGTTTGTTTTTCAGAAGAAATGAATAAATATTTACGGCTCCGTCAATCAAACCGTAGCCGTCTTTTCCCGACATTGCGGAAAGAGAGGACGGTTCTATGAAAGAATTTGAAAGATATGCTTTTCGTATTCCAGCTGCGAAATTCTTAAGTTCTTCTCTTGTTTTTTCTGATGAAAACCTGATTGCATTTTCCATTGATCCGCCCGAAGCCGCGGCAATAAAATCTTTTTCTGCTTCCGGCATATCTCCAAGCAGTTTCTTAATTGAATCAAAGGGAAGGGGAGAGAACCTGATTACTGATGAACGTGAAAGTATTGTTCTTAGAATTCTTGATTCGGAAGAAGTCGTCATAATTATCAGAGTATTTTCAGAGGGTTCTTCAATTGTTTTTAAGAGAGCATTCATTCCGGCTGTTTTCGCACAGTCGATTTCTTTTATTAAAACGGCGCGTTTTCCTCCGAAAGGTTTTTCGCTTAATGAACTTAGAAGCGCTCTAACGCTTCCTTCTTCTTTTTTATCTTTGTCGCCGATAGGTATCGAGCCTTTTTCATCGGGTTCGAGAATCAGAAAATCAGGGTGCGAAAAAGAAAATACCTGACGGCACGAACGGCATTTTCCGCATGGAGAGTTTGCATCGGCGCATAAAAACGCTGCAATAGATTCAACTGCGACTGCGCTTTTTCCTATTCCGTTGACACCCGTGAAAAGCAGAGCATGCGGCCGTGACGGTGACGCTATTATTTTTTTGATATAATTCTTCTGCTTTTGGTGGCCTTCTATTTGGGGTATCATAATCACTTTGTATAATCGAGAATAAGACCGCGGATTTCATCAAGCTCTTTGAGGAGATTGAAAGCCTTGTTGCCGCGTGAAATCTGCTGTGAGATTTCGAGAAGTTTTTCATTGATTTTTTTTGTAATAAGAAAGGGAGCCTTGGTTGACTTAAGTCTTGAAAGCTCCTTCGATTCAAAAGAGCTGTCGCTTATGAACGTAAGAAGTTTCTGAACAAGAGCCTTGTAGTTTGCCAGCTCTTCAAGATCGCGTTTTTCGAGAAAGCGTTTTTCCTGATCATGAAGATCGTCCATCATATCCTGAAAATCGCGCATGTTTTTTTCACTGACGGCGTTTGAAAGCTCTGCTGAGAAAGATGCATCGGTTTTTTTTGCCGATGAAGCGCCTGAACCGCTTTTGATTCTCGCCGAGTCAGCCGATTTGAATTGATTTACTCTCAGCATATTATACCGGATGTTCTTTGTTGATTACACAGCTTCCGTCGAATTTGACTCCGTCTTCCATTATGATTGAAGGAGTGATGATATTTCCCTTAACATCACCGGATGCCAGAAGTACGACTCTTTCGCTTGCGAGAATGTTTCCCTTGACGGTTCCGCCCACTATGACAACTCGAGCCTGAATGTCGGTAAGCGCTTCGCCGTACTGACCGATCAGAACCTTTCCTTCAGTCTGAATAGTTCCCGTAAATTTGCCGTCAATTCGCAAAAGCCCGTTTATCTTGAATTCGCCTTTGAATTCACTGCCTTCACCGATGATGCTGTTTACTATATGATCTTCATTAAGCCTGTTCTGTCGTGTCATGTTTCCTGCCGGTGTCAGTTTCTAAACAAGTTTATTATTTGACGATTATTATTGTAAAGGATTTTTCTTGTCCGATAATATAACATGAAAACATTTAGATTATTAACAGCACTGCTTTTTGTTATTTTTTCGGGTTTGGCGGTATTTTGGATATATTCATCCGGAAAACCGGGCGGTGAATACTCGGAATCGTACAAAGAGCGTGAAAAAGAGAAAATTGACCGGTTATTTGCGGTTCCCATTCTTCTATATCATAATATTGACGGAAAGGGGCCGTTTTCAGTTACTTCGGAACAACTGAGAGAGCATTTCCGTCTTATAAGGGAGAGCGGGGTTGATGTAGTTTCCCTTCGTGATCTTGTAAGCCGGATAGAAAGCCGGACTCCGTACCAGCGAAAATCCGCCGTAATAACGTTTGATGATGGATACAAGTCGATGTATGAAAAACTTATTCCGATTGCAAAAGAATTCGGTTATCCTATAACGCTTTTTATCTATATCGATTTTGTTCATCCTTCTTCAAAAAACCTTATCAACTGGGAAGAAATCCGCGAACTCGAAAGATCCGGAATCGATGTCGAATCACACACTTATTCGCATGCCGATCTTGTTAAGATATTGTCTTCCGATAATCCTGATTCGTTTCATAAATTATTTAAGGAAATGTATCTTTCAAGAAGAATCATTTCTCTTGAAACGGGAGATAAATGCGAGTTTATTGCTTTTCCATACGGGAACTATAATTCTTATCTGGTTAATATGGCGCGTCTTGCCGGATATAAGAGAGCGTTTACCACTGAATACGGAATGAATCCCGTAACAAGGGATAATTTCTGTTTAAGGAGACATCATGTGAAAAGCAGTTATTCGGCCAAACAGATTCTTTCGATTCTAAATCAAAGTGTTCCGTGAGAATTTATAAGTTGATTTCTTTGAGATGTAAGGCAATAAAATGCTTTACAATAATATAAAGGGATTATTACTATAGTTTATTCGGTTTTCGAACCAATTTTAAATGACAAAATTAAGGAGACTAAAATGAAAAAAGCATTAGTATGCTTGGTTCTATTGACAGTTGTTGCTGTTGCCGCTGCTTGTGAAACTGCACAGCCTAAGACTGCTCTAGGAGTTCTTTCTACAATCGTTGTAGATCCTTCATCTGCACAGATTGAAAAAGGAAATGTTTTCTCTTTTACAGCTAAAGGTCTTGATTCTGCAGGTAATCCTGTTGTTATCAATCCTACATGGTCTGTTGACAAAAAATTCGCAGGTATCATAACTCTTGTTAATCCAGTAGGTCCTAAAGCTGCTGTTAGAGCTAAAGCTGAAGGTGCTGCTGAGCTTGTTGTTTCTCAGGGAGACATCAAAACTGTAGTTAATATCGACGTTGCAGGTCCGGACAAGTTTACTTCAAGAACTTCTAAGTAATCAACGATAATCCCGGGGAGCTCTTGCAGCTCCCCGAATTCCATTTCTAAAGATCTTTAAATGAAAAAATTATTATTATGTGCTGTTACAGGCTTCTTCTGCCTGGCGTTTTCTTACGTCCGTGCGGATATTGAAGCAGAAGCCGCGTCTCCTGTATTTTTTACGGAAATATGGGGATATCTGATGAGCGGTGAAGAAAAATATTTTACTAAAAATTCTCCGGTTACGGATATTGGATATTTTTCCGCAAAGGTTTCTTTGGACGGGAGTCTTCGTGGCGTTCCTGATGTCGGAGCGATAAGTCATTTCGGCAGAAGAGTTCATCTTGTTATAGCCGAAACTTCGGATTATTCGCTGACCCACTTTGTTCTGCGTCCGGATCTTCCCTTCAGAGCCGAACTTTTAGAAAGCATTGCCGTCAAGTCGAAGCCGTTTGCGGGGGTTCAGATTGATTTTGAGGCTGTGCGTCCGGCAGACAGGGATAATTTCATTTCTTTTCTTTATGAGCTGAAGGCTAAAATTAAAGATAAGACTTTGAGTGTTGCTCTTCCTGCGAGAAGAAAAAAAGTGGATGATGCATATGATTATGAAAAAATATCGAAATCAGTAGACCGCATCATTATTATGGCTTATGACGAGCACTGGAGCACGAGTAAACCCGGACCTGTTGCATCAAACGCATGGTGCCGGGAAGTATCGTCTTATGCCGCGAAACATATACCTCGAGAAAAGCTCGTAATGGGAATTCCGTTCTACGGAAGGGCGTGGATTGATAAGAATCCGGCTAAGGCTTACATCAACCGCGGAGTTGCAAATCTCATAAAGTTGAAAAATCTTTCAATAAGCAGGACTGAAGACGGAATTCCGAATGTCAGGTATACCGAAACTGTTGAGGTGTCGCTTTATTATGATGACGAGGAATCACTTCGGAAAAAATTCGGCATATATAAAAATGCGGGGGCCGCGAAGATTGCTTTCTGGCGCATAGGTCAGGAGAATCCGGAAATCTGGCAAAAAATTTCTTCAGAAGAAAAATAATTTAATCCGACGGTTGACGTTTCTGCAGTCAATTGTATATTAATTGCAGAAGCGCACTGCGAGGTTTAAATGTCAGTATCCCCTGCTTCAGTGCGGAAGAGACACGGCATAGATGCCTAACGTACCTTGAGTACTTATTTCAGTCCTTCCGCACTCTTCAAATGAAAACCATATTGTTTCTTGACAAAAGTATATGCGGTTCATAATTGCACGCGGCGGTGCAATTATGAAGAAAAATTTTGCCGAGTATTCGGCCTTTTTTATATTTAAGGCGGTTGTGTTTCCGCTTTCATGGTTTATTCCTCTATTTCTTGAGCAGAAAGGTATTACAGGAATCTATACGGGGATATTGATGGCGGAGGTTCCGCTTGTAAGCTTTCTTCTCGCTTTTCCTTCAGGGATTATTAATGACAGGGTAGAATCAAGAAAACTCATTCTATTTGCGTTTCTTCTTCTGTCGGGTTTTGCCGCGGCGCTCAGTTTCGGCTCAAGCTTTGCGGTGCTTATTCCCGTATTCGCGCTTTTCGCTTGCGGAAAAAGTCTATTTCAGTCAAGCTTCGATTCACTTTTCATAAAGCGTCTTCTCGGTGAACATTCTGAAAAGCATCTTGTAAAATATTTGTTTGTGACTGCAGCGGCCGGATTTATCGGATTGGCCTCGGTTTTTCTTTTTCAGATTATTTACGGCGAAAATTCCAATTTTAAGCTGATGACGATTGCAGCATGCGTGATTTTCGCAGTTTCATCTTTGATAGCGTTCAAGCTTAAAAAAACACATACGGCAAAAGTTCCTCTGCGCGAATACGGAAAGACGAAAACAGGCAAGGGTATAATTGTTTTCTGTATAATTCTATTTCTCTTTTCATCGCACTGGGGAGCCGAAGAAACATGCTACGCGTTGTTTCTTAAGCATTATTTACACGCCGGAATGGTGGATACAACAGTATACATGATGTGCGAGTTTTTAGCGTTTCCGGCAGCTGCATTTTTCTTTGCCGGAATAATAGAGAAGGGCAAGATGTCGCTTCTGACATTATTTATGATCGGCGTATTTTTTTCAGGATTAACGATGATACTGAAAGTAAATCCGAACTATTATTTTTCATTAGCGATGAGAATGATTCACGGCGCGAGCGACGGAATGGTTTTGCTTGTAACACTTCACGGACTCGGTTCGCTTTTTGATAAGAAGAAGCTCGGCGGAAACATGGGGATATGGGGAATATCTCAGGTTGCAGGAAGCCTCTTCGGAATGATGATCTATCCGAAAATAGGTCATTCACTCGGATATCAGCATTCGTTTATAATAAGCGGAATATCATTAATCATTACCGCGATGCTGATTTTACTTTCCGCATGGATGCGGAAAGATAGCCCGCGAGGTGGTTGAAGACCACAGCGGGAAAACGCAAGCATTACCTTGGAGTTTGAGGTGTTAAGTTAATTTCAAGTTATAATCGAAGCGAATAGGATGTTCGCTGAGAAAAACTTATAACGTAATGATTCCAAAAATAAATCCGCATGGAAGCCGCTCCTGTCGAGACGCTTTTAAACCGGCTTCCTGCCGGATTTGTAGCGTCTCGGTTGTCGGGATCGTTCCGACTGCCTGCGAGTTTAGCGTACTCTATAAGACTTCGCCTTGTAGCACCTTCCAGTGATTGCATAACACCATGCAATCACTGATCCCATCAGCTTCCAGCATGTTTCTTTTTTTTCTGCTCATACAATCGGCTGTCGGCTATCTGCATATATTCTTCGATACTTAGCGATTCGTTAACCGGGCATATAACATGACCGATGCTTATAGTCAGTTGATATTCCTTTTGTTTTCCTGCGCATTTTTGTTTTAAAAAATCATTTATACGGGCCTGAGATCTTGGAAGAAGTTCTTCTTTCATGTTTGTCGCGAAAACTGTAAATTCGTCTCCGCCGAGACGCGCAACTACATCATTGGAACGGAATGTCTTCTTCAAAGCTTCGGAAACTGTTTTTATCGCCCAGTCGCCTTCATCATGTCCGTAAGTGTCGTTGATTTTCTTGAGTTTATCGAGATCTGCGAATATCAGCATCGAAGACTGTCCCATTTGGCGCGCGAGAAAGGATGAATGTTCTGCCATTTTCATAAAACCGCGTCTGTTGAATAATCCCGTCAATTCATCCGTTATTGAAAGCTGACTAAGCTGTGCATTAAAAATTTCAAGATCGCGCATAGCCTGACGGAGCCCCTGTTCGGCTTTATCTTTCGCGTCATATAGAAATATACGTTTTAAAACTCCTGATATCTGGGTTGTCAGACTTTCGTATATGAATCCGCTTTGAAGCGAAAGTTCGTAGGCAATAATTCCGTAATGATTTTCACGGAAAAACAGGGGATAAATGACAAAAGCTCTGCTTCTGTCATTTTCGGATCTGCCTGGTGATGAAATCCACTTTAATGCCCCGCTGTCATTAAGTTCAAGTGTATTCATTTCACTGCTGTCGCACATAGAGGCCACGCATTTCAGATCCGGGAGTTCTGACCATTCGTCATCGCGCTTCTGTTCCCAATCGGTTTTATATTTTGACAGCATGAATGTATTGATTCCCACGCTTGGAAGCTTTCTTACGAGAATTTGTATGAGAGAATTCAAATCGACTACAGAAGAGATATCATATTCTAAATCATGAATGCGTTCAATTATTCTTTCAAATTCGAAATGATTCGCGACGCGCATGTTGAGCGCGGAATCAAGGGTTAAAACCGCGCATGCACGCAGAAGAAATCTGAACTGATCAAGCATAATATCTGTTGCACGTGAGGAATTTACTAACTCAGATAGAATTGAAAGCGGAATCTCCCAATGTTCCGGCGGAAGTTCTTGTGAAGCTTCTTCCATCAGTATTCGGCTGAAAAAATTGAAAAAGGAATAAATGTCTTTTTCTTCGGCTGTTTCGTTTTCATTGCCGGATGATAAAGAAATAATCTTGCGAATTACCTGTTCGACATTGGTACGCCTTGTGTTTTTATCGGAATAGTTTTCAAAATGATATTTATCAAGAATCTTGAGAACCTGACTGCAAACATCTTCTTTATCATCTTTGATGAATTGGTTTTTTCTTATACTTACAACGTCATTTACGCAATGAGCAATGCATCCGCATGATGATCTGATTACGGCGTGTGTCGGAAGAATGGTTTCAAAAGGGCTTTCCTTTCCCTGCGCAAGTTCAACAGCCAGATTTACCGCGCGGTCTATCATTTCCGCAAGGGGCTGTGATACTGTGGTTATCGGAACAGACTGCGATGCAGCCTCATGTATATCATCAAATCCAGTAATAGATGTATCTCCGGGAATATCTATGCCTTTTTCTCTGAGAAGCCTCATGCCATGTATTGCCATTTCATCGTTTGCAAACATAAATACTTCAGGAAGAAGATCGTTTGAATTTAGTATTTTCTCAATCGCGGGAGCTACACTGTGAGAAGTGAAATCTCCGTTGCCAATTAGTCTTTCATCAAAAGGAATTCCGTTTGCTTCTAACTCTAACTTGTATGCCTGATATCTTTCGTCGGCTTCCCAATTATTTTCAGGCCCTTTTATAAATGCGATTCTTTTTGCACCGTGAACTTCAATTTGATGTCTTACAAGATCTCTTATTCCGGACCGGTTGTCTATGAGAATGCTGGGGGTATTTTCAATCCTTGCTCCGACACTGATAATTGGAAGATCTGAAAATCTCATGCGGAATTTGTTTAACTCTTCTTTGTCAACGTAATTGCTGATAAGTGTTGTAATCAGAATGAGTGAATCAATATTTTCAAGATTCATCAAACTGAAGATGCTGTTATACTGATAATCATATCCATGGGGAGAATTCAGATTGCGTCCTGGAAATACTATTAGATCCGCATCTCTTTGTTTTGCGGAAATCAGCGCTCCCTGCCACAATTTTACACCGTACCCGTATTCCAGTCTCGCAGTTTGGAGGCCGATTCTGAGTCTTTTCATGTTGATCTCCGCCGGTTACTTAATATTTCATTTATAATAAAAAAAATCAATCATTTTCTCTTTGTTTTTATGCTGTTTGCAGAACTTTATAAGATTTTAGTTTTTAGATGAATTGCTGAAGTGAAATTGAAGCTTCTCTATGCATGTCGTGTGATTCAATTTCCATTTATTGTTTCGGTCTTGAAGCGGAGCTCTGTTATTGGAGAAGTAAAAATAATAAACTTCGAAAAATATGTAATGCAAAAATGTTTTGTAACGCAAAAATATCTTGCAGATAATTATTTATTTGCTAAGCTGACAGTATGAAAAGCGTAGTTGCACTTTCAAGGCTTGATACATATAATCTTAAAGATGTTAAAGAAGCTCTTAATAAAACATTTACTCTTGCCGGGGGCATTGATTCTTTAAAGACAAAAGGAAGAAGAGTTCTTCTTAAACCGAATATGCTGATGGGAGCGCATCCGGATGAAGCGGTGACGACGCATCCGGCGGTATTTGAGGCTGCTGCTTCTCTTTTTCTGGATCATGGTTTTATCGTTTCGGCCGGAGATTCTCCGGCTGTTGAATCTGTTTACAGTGTTGCGGAAAAATGCGGAATTGCACAAGCCGCACGAAGACTCGGCGTTCAAATTGTAGATTTCAAGGACACTGTTTCTGCCGAAGCGCCCAACGGCAAAGTCACAAGAAAATTTAATATAGCAAAAGCGGTTTTAGATAATGATATAATCGTTTCTATGGCAAAGCTTAAGACTCATCAGCAGATGTACTATACAGGTGTCATTAAAAACATTTTCGGTGTTATCAGCGGTCTTGAAAAATCTAAATTTCATTTTCGTTTCGTTGAGAGAAAATATTTCGCCGGAATGATCGTTGATCTTCATGATCTGGTTGCTCCGTCATTTGCCATTATGGATGCTGTTGTATCGATGGAAGGTGACGGCCCGAGAAACGGTTCGCCTGTCAGCACGAATTTTATCGGTGCATCATTCGATCCGCTGGCACTGGACTGCGTCTGTTCGGAAATTATCGGCTACAAATCAAATGATATTCCGATTCTATATGAGGCTAAAAAGCGCCGTGAGAGTTTTGAAGTCGAAGTATCCGGTGATGAAGCAGTATCATTAAAACCTTCATCTTTTAAACTAGTTGAAAAAGTTACGGATATCGCTTTTCTGAGGAAAATTCTTAACCGCAGAATTTATAATCTCATCCGTAATGTTTTTATACCGGCTCCTTCAATAGGAGAAAAATGCGTTTTGTGCATGAAGTGTTTTTCGATATGTTCGCCTCAGGCTATTTCCGTAAAACAGTCCAAAGAAGGCAGGCATTTGAAGATTGATTTGTCCAAGTGCATCCGTTGTTACTGCTGTCATGAAGTCTGTGCATTTGAAGCGATGAACATAAAACGTCACTTCAAATTCTGATTTTGTTAAGATTATGTTTAGTCTTAATTTTAAATTTATACCCGCCTTATTCTATTGATTTGACATTTTCTGCGCTAAAGCTCTACAATAAACACGACTTTTTCAATCGGGGAACTTATGAAAAGTAAAGGTATGCGGATCGGAATTCTGACAGCTGGTGGGGATTGTCCGGGGCTTAATGCTGCTATACGGGGTGTCGGAAAAAGCGCCATCGTCGAATACGGCATGGAAGTTATCGGAATCTGTTCAGGTTTCAGGGGTCTAATCGACCGGGAATATGTTACTCTTACGGAAAATCTTCTTTCGGGGATTCTGACTGAGGGCGGTACTATTCTGCGTACTTCAAGGGAAAAACCATTCAAAAACGACAACGGCACTCTCGATAAGGTGCAGACTATCAAGGAAAATTACAAAGAGCTTGGTCTTGATTGTCTGATATGCCTCGGCGGTAACGGAACCATGAAAACGGCCTATCAGCTTCACAAGGAAGGTCTCAATATCATAGGGGTTCCTAAGACTATTGATAATGATGTCTGGGGCACGGACGTATCTTTCGGATTTTATTCAGCTGTTAACATCGCGACTGAAGCGATTGACAGAATTCATACAACGGCCAATTCGCATAAACGCATCATGGTAATTGAAGTGATGGGGCATCATGCCGGATGGCTTGCTCTATATTCCGGTATTGCCGGAGGCGGTGATGTTATTCTGATTCCGGAAATACCATACACCATGGAATCCATCTGCAGTGTTCTTACCAAAAGATATGATGAGCGTAAGCCGTATTCTATTGTGGTTGTTGCCGAAGGGATTGATACACCTAAGCCGAAAAAATCGAAAGGTCATTATATTGCAAAAAAAATAATGGAATATACCGGTCTTGAAACACGCGAGACCATTCTTGGATATATTCAGCGCGGAGGATCTCCTTCTCCAATGGACCGTGTAATATCCACGCGCCTCGGAGCTCATGCCGCGGAATTGGCTCATTCCGGAAAATTCGGTTTCATGACATCTCTTCGTGACACTGATACGGTTGCGGTTCCGCTCAAGGAAGTTGCCGGAAAAATTAAAACCGTTCAGAAAGATGATCCGCTTGTCAAGGAAGCGCGTCTTCTCGGAACAAGTTTCGGAGACTGATATGAAAAGAATTATTCTTGTGCGACATGGAAAGGCCGTTAAGAATTCTGATGAAACCGATTACGCACGTTTGCTTTCGACTTCAGGAAGAAAAAATATCTATTTGCTTGCGGAAAACCTAAAAAAGGATCAGTCATGTACTATTGACGGATTTTATTCGAGTATAGCTTTGCGTGCGTTTGAGAGTGCGGTTATAATTGCGGAAGAGTCGGGATTTTCACGTGATAATGTTCAGATAAATGAAAGCCTTTATTCTCAGGATATGGAAGCGGTTCTGCACTGCATTGAAACTATTTCAGAAAGATACAATAATGTATGCATTGTCGGGCATAATCCGCTTCTTGAAAAACTTGCATCATATTTCTATAGAGAATTTGTCTTTTCTCTTCCGACGGCTTCATGCGTCATGTTTGA